>ENA-UEYL01001841-UEYL01001841.1-human-gut-metagenome-genome-assembly--contig:-NODE-1841-length-17078-cov-5.211046_pt1 | contig 17078 bp, 10 predicted proteins | sample MGYA00242941_ERZ507946 | MGnify/ENA primary metagenome ERZ507946 (study PRJEB26167, sample SAMN06115482) | human gut metagenome | host: Homo sapiens | place: China:Guizhou | collected 2015-03-11...
ATCTCATCGTCTTCATCCATCTCATCATTTCGTAGTTCTTTCTGTAATCCAATTAAGAACAAAAATAAGAAATAATACTGTAAAGTTCTCTAACTTCAGCTATTTATTATTCTAAAAAGAAGGAAAGCAGTCCTCTTTCAGACCATCGGAAAGTATTAACAAAAGTATAAAGCGTAAAACAAACACTTAATCAATGTTATAAAACATAGCGTTTTACTTGGATAATTTGCAGATTTCACAGAAGTCCGTATCTTTGTACTGTGTTTTTCATAGTATTAGATTTAAGGTTAACAAAGGTTGGAGCAAGGCGTTGCTCCTTTTTTTATGCCCTGACCTTTCATCTACCGGTTAGTTTTCATCCCATTCCTTTTCCAGTTTACCATCAATAGTGTAGCGTTTCCATCGTCCTACACGGCGACCATTCTTATATTCCCCACATTCACGAAGCTGGTCATTCTTTACATAACGAGCTTCGAACGGTCCGTTCTGCCTTCCGTTCACATAGGTAGAAGTTTCCCAATAATCAAAGCGGTTGCTCACTATCAGCCGTCGTTCCTTGCCATGCAATCTGCCGGCCTGATAGGTAGCTTCATATCTCAATTCACCATTTTCCAAATTATATTCACGGTATAAACCGTCTTTACGATCGTTCTTCATATAATATTCTTTCTGCCTTACCCCACTTCCGTTGGCAAATGAGACATGGAGTCCATCTTCTTTTCCATCCAGATAGGTTTCAATCATCAGCGTATCTCCGCTTTCAGCAAAAGTAGTCCACCGACCATTCTTCTTTCCATTCTTATAACTACCCAGTATACGTGGCGAGCCAAACGTAAACACGGACGAATATTCACCGTCCTGCAAACCTTCTTCATTGAAATAAACGGTCTCATACAAATCATAAGTACCTTTCAGAAAAGTATATTGTTTGCCTACCTGCTTCCCGTCCTTGTAATTATGCTCTTTCCGCAAAGTACCGTCAGAATCGTATGAGAGCTGTTTCCCGTGCTCTTTCCCCATCCGGAAGTTTCTTTCACTTTCCACTTTTCCGGTAGTAAAGTAACTTTTGCTCGTACCGTCCAGCTTACCTTCCTTATAGGACTTTTCTTCTTTCAGCTTACCGTCAAACTTGGAGTTAATCTTGAAGAGGCCATCCTTCCGCCCTTCTTTATAACTTCCTTCCGTTATTAATATATTGTCCACATATTCTTTGTATCCGCCATCATAAAAACCATCTTTAAAAGATGCCAGCACATAGGCGGAATGATAACCATCTATGATGCGATGTTCGCCATTCAATGCTTTTTCCGTTTTCAGTTCCTGAAACAACAGTCTGCCATCGCCTACATTGACAACGGATACCTGATCGATCTTATATTCCTTTTGCGCAAACAAAGGAAGAGCAAGATATAAAAACAAAAATACGTTCCAGCTTTTTGATCTGAGGAAGTTTGAAATGTGTTTCATAAAGTAGTTTTCTCTTTTTAATTTATTATTTAAAGACCTGCCGCAAAGATAGGCAATCGGCTTATAAAACAAGGAAAGAAAGAGGGGGACAATTAGAGAAAAGAACATCTGTTATTATCATTCTAATAATTAACAGATTAAGTAGTAAATCAAAACACAGGGAAGGGGGATATTTACTGAAATAAGAAACAGAAAAGAAGATGTGTCAAAAGTAACTAAATTTCCCTCCTTCAGGAAGGAGGGGTGGCTGAAAGCCGGGGTGGTAGGTATATTTCACAGTTGAATATCAATAGCTTATGTATTCACCTACCACCTCCCCCTACGGGTACTCCTCCTTCCCGAAGGAGGAGAGTTTAGTTACTTTTGACACACCTGCTTTTTGTATTTAAAGAGATTCTACAACAATCTGTCTTTCAGAACAACCGGAAGTTCGGGCATTGCACCGCTCTGCGTACAAACATAAGCGGAAACTTCGACAGCCAGCTTATGAGCTTCGGGAACGGACTTGCCATTCAGAATGGAAGCACAGAAAGCGGCAGTAAAGGAATCCCCCGCTCCTACCGTATCGGCTACCGGAACCTTCGGCGTTTCCTGAAAAGAAACGACTCCCGGAGTAAACACATAACTACCATTGATACCGCAAGTAAGAATCAACATTTTCAGATTGTACTTGGCCAATAGAATCCAGCACTTATCCTGTAAGTCGATGCCCGGATAACCGAACATACGGCTGATTGTCACCAGTTCTTCATCGTTTATCTTCAGAATGTTGCAGCGTTTGAAAGACTCGCGCAATACTTCTTTGGTGTAGAAGTCCTGACGGAGATTGATGTCGAATATCTTCAGCTGTCCGTCTACATCGGGCATTGTATCGAGGAATCGGTTAATCGTAGCCCGGCTCACTTCATTGCGTTGAGCCAAAGAGCCGAAACAAACGGCACGCGTATTCAAAGCCAGCCGCTTCAGTTCGTCCGTGAAAGGAATGTTATCCCATGCCACTCCTTCTTTGATTTCGTAACAGGGCACCCCTTCGTCATCCAGTGTCACCTGCACCGTACCGGTAGGGTAATCCAACCGCTCGATCTGAGTTTTGAGTTGCTTTTCTTTGAATACTTTCATGATTTCATCTCCCAGTTCGTCATTGCCCACCGCACTTACTACACGGCTGTCGAAACCAAACTGTGAAACATGATAAGCGAAATTAGCCGGAGCACCGCCTATCTTCTTTCCTTCGGGCAATACATCCCATAATGCTTCGCCCATTCCTACAATTATATTATTCATGATCTACAGATTTAATTGTTTTCCAAATATAAAATTATTTTTTGATACGGAAGGTATAGAACAGCAAGTAAAGTACACCGACTGTCATCACAGCAATCGCACCATTCTGCCCCATAGAAGTATCCGAAGCAACTCCCATAGCCAACGGGAAAACGGTTCCTCCGAAGAGTCCCATAATCATCAGACCGGAAACTTCGTTTTTCTTTCCCGGCAGATAAAGCAATGCCTGCGAGAAAATAACAGAGAACACATTCGAGTTACCAAAACCGATCAGAGCGATACAAGTGTAAATCACCGCCTTATCATGGAAGATGAACAACCCTACCATAGCAGCCAGCATCATAACAACACTGATACCGAAGAAAGATTTCGGAGACATCTGACGCAGGATGAATGATCCCAGAAAACAGCCTGCCGTACGGAAGATAAAATAGAGGCTGGTTGCAAAAGCAGCATCATCCAGTGTCATGCCGATGCGTTCCATCAGAATCTTAGGTGCAGTAGTGTTTGTACCGACGTCGATACCTACGTGACACATGATTCCGATAAAGCAAAGCAGGATAAACGGTTTGCCGAGCAATGCCAGGCACTGTCCGAAAGTGGAAGGTTTGCCTTCTTCCTTCTCTTCTTCAATCTGTGTCGCGTTGAGCAACAGAATGGCAAGGATGGCTATTACCATATAAATAGGGAATAATACACGCCATCCCAGATCGAAAGAAGGAATCGCCTGCGTTGCCCCCCACATGGCAATGTACGGTGCTAGGAAAGAAGCGATCGCTTTCACGAATTGTCCGAAGGTGAGGCTGCTTGCCAGACGGTCACCACGAACGATGTTGGAAAGAAGCGGGTTCAGTGAAGTCTGCATCAGTGCGTTTCCAATACCTAACAGGGAAAAAGAAATCAGCATCAGTGCGTAACTATCCCCGAAGACAGGCAACAGTAAAGAAGCAAAAGTCACGATCAAACTGAGTAACACGGTTTTCTTCTGACCGATACGGCTCATCAGCATACCTGTCGGTACGGAGAAAATCAGAAACCAGAAGAACACCAATGAAGGGAATATGTTTGCTTGTGAGTCTGTCAGACCCAGGTCTGCTTTTACATAATTGGAGGCAATGCCCACCAGATCAACGAATCCCATGGCGAAGAAACAAAGCATCACCGGGACTAGCTTGGAGAGAGAAGCGTTTTTAGTATTTTCCATTGTTTTATCTATTATAATTTCGTATATTAGCACAGTAATTATTTTCCTTTCCTATTGATCCTTTTTCTTTTAGCCTCCTATTTTCTTTGCTTATCACGGCTGTGAACAGACCGTATCACAAGGGTGATAAGACCTTATCACAGTAATGAACAGATCGTATCACGTAGGTGAAACGCTATCTATCTCCCATACATAAGGAGAACATAAAGGCATGTTAACGCAAGGATAAAGGTATGTTAGCGTGAATTAAAAAGAGCGCAGGGAGAAGAAAGTCGTTTTTTATTTCTTCAGTTTGTAAACCACGAATGAATCTACTTTATAGGCACCGCCTTTGCTGTAGAAGCTGATATGATTATAAGGTTCCGAAGGGAATACCTGATTGGTCATAGCGAAGCGTCCACCGTCACCGAAAGCCTCTACACTTGATCTGTCTACAAACAGGCGGAGTTTCATTTCATCCTTATCCCCTTCAATCGCAGTCCAAGTCAGCATCGGGAAGTTTTCGTTGAAATTTACCTCGCCACTCTTGCGACGGTCCATCGAGAATTTCTTCTCTTTCATGTCGTACTGCATGTCTACTTCTTCGCCCTTGTCATTGTAGAGACGGAAACCGATGATTTCTGCCTGCTGATTCTTGAGGGACAGTTCTATTTCGTAAGCACCTTCATTGTTCGGAATCAAATCTTTCACGATACGTGTTCCGTTAACCTTGAATGAGCGCTTTTTGGAAACACCACGCAGTTTCAGTAATTCGGGAGAAGGAGCGGATTGAAGATAAATCCCACCGTCGATGGCAAAGAGACTCAAATCACGAGGGATGGAGTTCGGACTACGGTATTGAGAAGTTGGCACGTCATTTGCATATTGCCAGTTGCTCATCCATGCAATGGCGATACGGCGGTTGTCGGGGGCATCGCTCCAAGTAACTGTAGCATAATGGTCTTTTCCCCAGTCCATCCATTTTGTGACATTCGGCTGATTGTCACAACTAAATTTCTTGCCGTCGAAGCTACCGATAAAGTATTGAGTAGCGGAGTCACCGAAAGGACCGTCACCAAGGCTGCAAAGCAATACCCATTTCCTTTCGTTGGTGCCCTCTACCGGAAGTTCGAATAAATCGGGGCATTCCCATACGTTGCCGTGAGCACCGTATCCTTCGCCGAAGCTGCTTTCAAATGCCCAGTCTTTCAGATTGGGAGAAGAGAAAATCTGCATTTCCTGTCCCACTGCGAGCACCATGATCCAGCGTTTTGTTGCTTCGTACCAAAAAACTTTCGGGTCGCGGAAGTCACGAGCTTCGGATACAAGTACGGGGTTGTTTTCGTATTTGGTGAAAGTGCGTCCGTTGTCAGTGCTATAAGCGATGCTTTGTACCTGACGGTCGCTGTTTTGTGTATAAATGGCGATGATTGCGCCTGCTCCGAAGCCGGCTGTATTGTTATGATCTACCACGGCAGAGCCGCTGAAGATAGTACCGAGCGCATCCGGTGCTATCGCAACGGTGCGGTGTTCCCAGTTTACGAGGTCTTTGCTGATAGCGTGTCCCCAGTTCATGTTTCCCCATTTGGAGCCATAAGGGTTGTACTGGTAAAAAAGATGGTATTCACCGTCTTTATATACCATTCCGTTCGGGTCGTTCATCCATCCGTAAAGGGGAGAGAAGTGATAGGTCGGACGAAACTTTTCACGGTTGGTCGTATCGAAGGTGTCGGAGAGTTTCATTTCCTTGCAGCAAGCGGTATTATCCGGCGAAAGATTGACACGGATCGGATCGTTGGAGTTCATCTTGAACTTGAAAGAGACCGTTTTGCCGGAAAAGTCGGAAAGGTCTACCGGAACAAAGTAATCTACTTTATGTATGGCGAGACGCACGTCGAAGTTTTTCACCTCTTTATTATTAACGATCATGCTGATACGTACATCGGGAGACGCATCTTCTACAGGCAACAGCAGGTATTTCTGATTCGTGTTGACACGCACCAGACAATAACCTTCTCCCAAATCCTTTATCAATAAGGAAGAATCAGCCGCTCGGAGTGAGAGTGAAACAGTCATAAGCGTAAAACAAATCAGAAGAGTCTGAAGTTTTTTCAAAGGCAAAAATACATTCATGTTTTATGGTATTAAGGTTGCTACTTATTTTATGATATTACATTTCTTGTTTACAGTGCAAAGATAGGCGCAACGGAGCAGAGCGCCTATCACTTTTGTTTCAAACGCTGTAAAAGATGTTACTTTCGGGTTAATAAGTACTCAGTTTTATGTCGGATACGGTGACTTCGCCATTGGAGCAGAAGACAGACCACGGGTTCTTGGCCAAATCGTAGATACGGTTGGTGAAAGCGTATCTGCCGTTGACATAGACTACACATACGGATTGTTCGGTGTAGGCTTCGATGTGATATACATTGTCTGCGGCCGGAACGATGGTACGCTCTGTGATAGAAAGCGCATCGTTCCATTCGCCTGTCTTTTCATTTACTGCTACTTCTTTCATTTTCAGATAACCGTACTTATCTTCAATAAAGATACGCGCCTTTTCTTCCTTGTCGCTGCAATCTACAAACGACAGTCCGAATACGGCATCGGTTCCTTCGGGGACAGTTACGGTCATTGTTATCTTATTCTGGTTTCCCAAGCGGGCGAAACGGACAAAGGAGTTCGTCTTTAAGGTATAGGAAGAAGCGGCAGATGTAACCTCTCCTACTCTCGCCTTTTCGGTCAAGGCGACTGGTTGTGAGTACTTGGCGGAGATGGCTTGCGGAACGTTCAGGCTTAATGTGCCGTCTTCGTTCTGAACCAGTTTATGAGCTACCAAGGCCCCTGCCCAATCAGCGTTACCTGTTGTTCTCCTGCCTTCGCGGGTAGCACACCAGCCCCAAAGATAGCGGTTCTGTCCGTCGCTTGCCGTTTTGCCTGCATAGAAAGAAGTAGCTTCCAGTTTTCCTTCGTCAGGAAGGGTGGACGGGTATCTGTCACTGGGGAGATTCATCAATTCGTCCAGTGTACTTGCGTAGAAGTATTGCACCATGCGGGTGACGTCCTTATCGGAGTAAATCATGTACCAATAGTTACCCATCTTGAATACGTCGGGACATTCGTAGAAACGTCCCCATATATTCGTAAAGAAAGGTGCTGCCAATGTCCAGTTGCGAAGGTTGGTCGAGGTAAACTGTGCAATCACGCTCTTACCATCTTTCAGGGTTGAAATCAGCATCCGGTAAAGCTGCGCGTCCTCATCATAAAAGACATACGGGTCGCGGAATTCGTTCTTGTCATATCCTTGCTCCACGGGGGAAGGCAGACGGAAAGAACGGTCTTTAGTCCATGTCCTGCAATCTTTGGAAGTGGCCAGCAGAATCACTTCGCGGGGCTCGGCGGATTTGTGTCCGGTATAGAAAGTATAATAGGTCTTGCCGGCCTCATCATAGATTGTACTTCCTGTGCCGATGGCAGGGTCGTCTTCTACTGCCGTGCCACAGGGGATGGCTTCACGGAAAGAGGTGTAGTTTGCCGCGTCCGTGGTTGCCAGTTCGTGGATGGGATGGTAAATGGTAGAGTTGCCGTCGCGGTCGTCTTGAAGATAGAGGATGCGAAACTCCTTGCTCACGGGGTCGAAAAAAGGCATCGGGTCGCCTACATAACCGACATAGGGTTTATAGTAGGTACTGTAATTACTGGGTTCTGTCGAACTGAAGAAGGTCGTTGTTTCGTCCAGGTTCTTATCTGTTATCACCGGGGCGTTGTCGTCGCTGCAAGCAGCGAACGACATTGACATACCCAGTATTGAAGCTATTACTATCATAGTTTTCATAATTTTCTTTTCTTTCTGTTAGATTAAACGATGTCACTTACTCAAATAATCAATCGCATTTTCCGTCATTCTCATCACATTGTACTGATATTGATTACCGGAATTATTCTCGTCATACCAGTCATAGAATGGAGTGCCGATACAGATGGCTCGGCCTGTTGTCTTTCCTGCAACCGTGCGCGGAGTAATTTCCGCAATGACAATTCCGTCTTTATCATCTCCCTCGGTTCCGGCGTAGCCCAAATCAATGCCACCAGTGCTATTCTTCCAGTTTTCTACTGATTGGTAATCGCCCCAGTTAGGACCGATATACCAACGCAATGTACGATTGGTGCAACGATAACCGGTATCTGTCAATTTAACCAATGAACCGTTTTCGACAGATAAGCCTTCAAAGATAGCATGGCTTTCATGACCGGCTCCGATTACGAAACTGCCCGGAGCATCCGAAGTGTAATCCGGTTTGGAATCAGGGAATGTGTTGTTAGGTCCTTTCCCGTCTGCCGGAATCATCCAGCGGTCACCGATATATTTCAAACATTCACCTGTCAGCAAGAGATTTCCACCATTTGCGTAATAGTCTCTTATCTTATCTTTAGTATCCCAGTTCAAATCCGGCCAACCGTCATTGCTGTCATGGAACCAAACCGTCCGGAAGTTTGCCGGAGCAAGTGTCACATTGCCATCTCTTATCTCAAGGTAAGAAACATATCGCGCTCCCGGAAATTTCTCCAGCATCCATGTAGCCGCCGCTTTTTCTTCTTCGGGCAGTTCGGCAACCGTAGTAGCCAAACCAACAAATGCCATCGGTTCCACCGATTTCACTTTCTCTACTGTGACGGTATAGGTAGCCACGTTCAGGCGGTTCGTCACTGTATATTCTTTCGGAGTAGTGAAATCGAGCGTAGTGCCGGACAACGGACTTACCGTGGCCCCATCCGGGACAGTCACTATTGGCGACAAAGCCGTCACGTCTACATCATCGAGTACATATACCAGAATCGTCTTGTCCGTTTCATTGATTCTACCGGCAGACTCTCCTATCATGAACTTGGTAATCAGCGGTTTGTCCGGTTCCACGGAAATCGTATAGTTCATGAATACATTGCCATTGGTGACTTTCACTACCACCGGCATGGTAAAGTTGACAGGTTTGCCGCTTTCGAGACTTGCCGAAGCACCTTCGGACAAAGTGAATACAGGCACCAGGTTAGTTATGTCAGTATCGTCCGTCACATGTACCTTTATCGTTTTCGCCTGATTATCCTGTTCTATGATAAAGCGGTCGTTTCCCTGGATACGGAAAGAAATAATCCATGTATCACCGTTCAAGGCAAAAGAAGTATCATCGTCATCACTGCATCCGGTTGCGGAGAAAGCCAGCGCAACCAACAGCATCATATATATTTTATTAATCAAAGTCTTCATCGTTTCCTGTTTATTAATTATCCCAACCATTATTTTGCTGATACAAACCACCGCTATAATTTATCTGTTTCTGCGGTATAGGCAGATATTCATTCTTTCCGGCCGTGAAGTTTGCGTTCGAGTAGTATGAACGGCGACCGGCTTCCGAATGGTAATACTGATTCATGACCGTTGCGGCGTCTCCCCAGCGAACCAGGTCGAAGAAACGGCTTCCTTCCAAAGCCAGTTCCAGACGGCGTTCCCATTTAAGGTCCCTCATTGCGGCGCTTTTATCCGACCAGTCGGCTACCGTATAAGGGGCTACATTGAAATTTGCTCCGTAATCAAAAACAAGCGTTGTGCTACGGGCCGCACGGTTACGTATATCGTTGACCAGCGGCAGGGCTTCCGACAGCCGGTTCAACTGAATCAGGGCTTCAGCACGCATCAGTACCACGTCTGCATAGCGCAATACGATACGGTTCATCGAGTTAGCTACAAAAGGAGAGTTTACTTTCTTCAAGCAAGAGCAGTCGGGGTCTACGTTTTCTTTCAATGAAGAGTAGAGTCCGTAGTATTCCTGGTCGTTGCGTGTCCATGATTTGTCGAAAGTATAGTTTACGTTATACTTATAAGGGAATCCGGGGATGGCTACCGTGTGGAAGAGACGGGGGTCGTATTCACTTTGGGCATCGTAGTTGTCCTTGGCGTTATAGCTATCGAACAACGGTTTGCCGCTTTCGGTACGGAAAGCATTGACAAGATTCTGGCTTGGTTTCTGAAAGTCACAGCATCCGAAGTATTGGGGAGCTGTCAGTTCATTCCCAAAATTCAGATTGCCATACATCGTATTGTCATCCTGTGAGTACTGGACTGCCCAGATGGATTCTTTTCCGTTTTCGTATTGCGGCAGGAAGTTGTAGGCGAAATCTTCTTCCAGTCCGAAACCGCCGGCAGTCATGATGGCGTTATCGGTATAAGTCAATACCGCTTTCAAGTCGTCTTCGTTAACTTCGGTCACTTCGTTCTTTTCGTTTTGGCGGTAGGCTTTATAAAGCATGGTCTTTGCCAGGTAGGCGGAAGCGGCGGCTTGTGTGGGACGGCCTTTCTCTACTTGGGTGTCGGGCAGATGGTCGTAGGCGAACTTAAAGTCATCGGCTATCTTTTGCCAAAGCTGGTCATTGGTGTACTGGCGGTTGGAAATCTTGGTGTAGTCCGTGGTCGGGATGGTTTCGTCCACATATACGATGTGCTTGAACATTACTTTCAGCAGGAACATATAGTGCCCGCGCAGGAAACGCATTTCACCGATACGTTCGTTTTTCTTCGGGTAGGTGGCTTCGTCCATTCCGTCCAGTGATTTCAAGGCGGCGTTGGCACGTGCTACGCCCGAGTAGAGGCGATACCAGATATCATCAAAAGCCCAGTTGTCGGTAGTCATGCCTGTGGCTATCTCCAGAAAGTGGAAATGAGAGCCGTCTTCGGAGTTCGCTCCGCCTTTGTAAGCGTCGTCCGCACGGACATTGCCGTAGGGCCAAAGGCTGAAAGGGCTGTTCATGTCCTCGCCGGAAACCATGTGGGCGTAGGCGGCAATCACAAGATTGTCTACATTCTCGGGGTTGATGGTCTGCCCTTCGTCAGAACTTCCCTGCAAATCTCTGTTCAGGAAATCGTCGCAACCGGTAGTGCCTATCAGAGAGGCGGCCAAGAGCAAAGAGGATATATATAGTTTCTTGATTTTCATGATTCTTGTTGTTTAAAGATGAATGAATTAAAAGCCGATGTTGAAGCCGAATGTCAAGTTCAAGGGGATTGGATAGCCGAAGTTCGGATTTTCGGGATCCATGCCGGTGAAGTTCTTGCTCTTGATGGTGAGCAGGTTCTGTGCGCTGAAGTAGAATCGCAGGCGTTCCATCTTGATTTTCTTTGAAAGTTCCGTCGGCAGTGTGTAGCCCAGTTGCAGATTACGGAGTTTCAGGTAGGAACCGTTTTCGATATAGTAGCTTGAGATTCTTTTTTCGTTATTCAAGTCTTCAAGGCAGACGGCGGGAATGTTCGAGTTCGGATTCTCCGGTGTCCATGCACCCAGCAGGCGGGTTCCGCGGTTGGCGTTCATGTCGCCTACCGACCAGAAGTCGGTGTTCTTCTTCACTTCGTTGTAGACATCGACGCCTTGTACGCCTTGCCAGAACATGGTGAGGTCGAAGTTTTTGTATTCCAAATAAATATTCAAGCCGTAGGTGAAGTCGGGATTCGGGTCACCAATCCATGTCTGGTCTTTGGTGTCGATGACTCCGTTATTATCCAGGTCTTTGTAGCGGATACGTCCGATGCCTTTTCCTGTCTGGTCGGCATGGTTATCTACTTCTTCCTGAGATTTGAAAATACCGTCGGCGATATAGCCTGCTCTCATATTGATGGAATGTCCGATAATATTCATCACCCCGTCACCGCCGAAGTCACCGGTAGAAGCTACTTCACTGGGAACGAACAGGATTTTGTTGCGATACAATCCAAGATTCGCATTTATGTCATAACTCAATCCGAAAGCTGTTTTGTTACGATAGCCCAGGTGGAATTCGAAGCCTTTGTTCTCCATCGAACCGGCATTCCGCCACTGACCGCCACCTTCGCCAAGAATAGCGATGTAAGAGGGTTTAATCAGAATGTCTGTCGTTTTCTTGTAGTAGTATTCGGCAGAGCCGTACAAGGTTTGGTTGAACAGGCTGAAATCAAGACCGATGTTGGTTTGAGTGGTTGTTTCCCATTTGATGTCGTCGTTTCCTATTTGAGTGCGGACAAAGCCGGAAGGGAGCAGTCCGCCGCCGTTGTTGCCGGTAATATCATAAGAAGTGCCGTAAGTGGGGGGATTACCTGTGCCGTATTTGGATTCGTAGATGGAATAGCGGGCATAGTTCTCAATATCCTGATTACCAGTCTGTCCCCATGCGGCACGAATTTTCAAGTCGTCAATTACACTTCTGGTCTTTTCCATAAATGCTTCTTCGCTGATACGCCATCCCAGGGAGACGGAAGGGAAAGTGGCGTATTTATTGTTGCTACCGAAACGAGAAGAGCCGTCACGGCGGAGCGTAAATGAAAGCAAATATTTGTCAGCGTAGGAGTAGTTCAGTTTTCCGAAGAAGGAAACGAGAGAGAAGCCGCCTGCACCACCGCTTGCCTGTGATTGTCCGACGCCTGCGGACGGATACATATAGTCGGGAGTCAGGATGGCAAATCCTTCGCGGTAGGCAGCAAAGTTGATGTCGTCTTCACGGTTCAGCTCCATACCAGCCATGACGTCGCCACGGTGTTTGCCTATCTCCAGTTCGTAGGTGGCAACGGCGTTCCACATCCATTTGGTGAAGTGTTCCTGTTTCATTTCCACTGCGTCTTTGTCGCTGTTCAGAAAGCCGGTGTTGTAAGGGAGCGTGAAGTTGCGCTGGTATTTCTGTGCGTAGTCCAAGCCGAAGGTGGAACGGATATTGAGTCCTTTCAAGGGGTTCAGGTTGACGTATGCGTCACCGAAGATACGCCAGTAGGTATAGCGGTTGTTGCGGTTGTCGTAGACTACACGCGCTACGTTCTGGCGGTCGGGCATGGTGCTGTTGGGGCCGCCCCAGTTAGTTCCGTCTACCGTGCGCACGGGAATCATCGGAAGGGCAATCATTGCGTCGCTCATTATATTACTTGGGGCTTGCACTTCGGTGGTACGGTTGAGGGTGAAGTGTTCACCGATGGTCAGGAGATTACCTATTACTTTATAATCGCTATTGATACGGGCGGAGATGCGGTCGAAGTCGGTGTACTTTATCAGACCGTCGTTCTTATAATATCCTAAAGAAAAGAAATAGTTGCCGCGTTCCGTACCGTTACTCAGCGAGAGGTTGTATTGCTGGATAAAGCCGGTACGAGTGATTTCGTCGAACCAGTCCGTATCGCCGATGGCGATTGTATTGGCTTCATCTATGAATTTGGGGACGTAGATGTTGTTCAGTACGGGACGTCCTTCGGCATTGTATCCCCAGTCGTATTGATAGCCGATAGAGTTGGCGTTCGGATTATTGCCGCTGTTCACGTTGGCTTGCCATAAGGTACGTCCGTATTGTTCGGTATTCATCATATCGAGTTTGGACTGGTACATGGAAGCGGATACTGAGGCGTCGAAGTTGATTTTGACTTGACCTTTCTTGCCTTGTTTGGTGGTGATGATGATTACACCGTTAGCAGCACGCGAACCGTAAATTGAAGCGGAAGCAGCATCTTTTAATACTTGGATGGATTCGATGTCGTTTCCGTTCAGTTCGTGCATACCGGCTTTGGACGGTACTCCGTCGATAATATAAAGAGGGTCGTTATTGTTCAGCGTACCGATACCGCGGATGCGGACGGTGGCGGAACCGCTCGGGTTACCATCGGCTGTAATGTTCATACCGGGGACACGTCCTTGAAGGGCTTTCACAGGGTTGTTCTCACCTTGTTTCTGAATCTCGTCTACCTTAACGACGGAGACTGCTCCGGTCAAATCGGCTTTGCGCTGGGTGGTGTAGCCCGTCACTACGACTTCATCTACCATCTGTGTATCTTCTTCTAATAGTACACGGATAGAAGCAGCCGCTTTCACGATCATCGGTTTATAGCCGATATACGAAATCTTTAAGGTTGAATTGGCGGGAACGGAAAGGGTGAAGTTACCGTCAAAGTCGGTAATTGTTCCGTTGGTCGTAGCTGTGGTTTCAATGACGGAAGCACCGATAATCGGCTGTCCATCCGTCTTGGAAGTAACGTTTCCCTTCACCGTAATGCCTTGCCCCCAAAGACTAGACATGAAAGCAAACAGGAAACAAACGCTGCAAAGAAGTTTTTTGTTCTTCATAATACTGAGCATTAGTTTAATGTTATTAATTTAAAAGTACGAATTTTCTTTTTATCGATGATGCAAATTACGGTTGATTTATGTCAATCGGCTGAAAGAAATGTTTCAAAGGCTGTTATTTTTGTTGCATGTGCCCTTATTTTTAGGGTTTTATGAGTGTTTCTTCTTGCGGTGAGAATTCTTGAGATTATATTCCCTTATAATACCAGAAAACATTATCTTTGTATAGTGATATGAGCCCCAAAAAGAACGACTCTTCATTTAATATTAAACTCTAAAAAACAAAATTCATGACTAAGCAACAAGCTTTAAAGCTCTTTGAGGAAAGAAGAGTGCGTACGGTATGGGATGACGAACAGGATAAGTGGTATTTTTCGATAGTAGATGTAGTGGCTGTTCTGACGGACAGTGTTGATTCTACGGCATATTGGAGAAAACTCAAACAGCGTCTAAAAGCAGAAGGAAATGAAACCGTGACAAACTGTCACGGTTTGAAAATGCAGGCAGCCGATGGCAAAATGAGACTTACCGACGTCGCCGATACCGAACAACTTCTCCGCCTTATCCAGTCCATTCCTTCTCCCAAGGCAGAACCTTTCAAGCTATGGATGGCTAAAGTTGCCAGCGAACGACTCAACCAGATACAAGACCCCGAATTATCCATCGACCAGGCCTTAATGGATTATAAGCGTATGGGGTATTCCGACAATTGGATTAACCAACGTCTGAAATCAATAGAAATCCGCAAAGATTTAACTGATGAATGGAAGAAACACGGATTGCAGGAAGGTGTCCAATTCGCCACACTCACAGATATTATTTATCAGACATGGTCGGATATGACAGCCAAAGAGTATAAACAATTCAAAGGATTAAAAAAAGAAAATCTACGGGATAACATGACCAACAAAGAGTTGGTACTGAATATGCTTGCAGAACTTTCGACGAAGGAAATCTCCGAAGCCAACAATCCGGAAAGCTTTAACGAACATATGGATATTGCCCATCAAGGCGGAGAAGTAGCACGCAATGCACGATTGGAACTCGAAACCAAAACCGGAAAGAAAGTAATCTCTCCCCTGAATGCAAAAAGTGGTATTCTCTTAAAAGACGAATCAAAAGAAAAATCCAACAAATAAGTAAAATGATATGAAGACAATCTCCAACGAACAACTTACGATTCAAGTATCTCCGCATGGAGCTGAACTTTGCAGTATCTTTGCCAATGGAAAAGAATATCTATGGCAAGCCGACCCTGCATTTTGGAAACGCCACTCCCCTGTCCTGTTCCCCATTGTAGGAAGTGTGTGGGAGAATGAGTATCGCAATGAAGGTATTCCTTATATACTTACTCAACATGGTTTTGCCCGCGACATGGAATTCACGCTTGTTTCTGAAAAAGAGGACGAAGTATGTTATCGTCTTACCAGCAATGAAGAGACGTTGCAGAAATATCCGTTTCCATTCTGTCTGGAAATAAGTTACCGTATTCATGGGAAGCAAATTGAAGTGATATGGAAAGTTAAGAATACCGGTGAAAAAGAAATGCATTTTCAGATTGGCGCGCATCCTGCTTTCTATTGGCCGGACTTTGATGCTGCCACTTCGGAAAGAGGTTTCTTCGGATTCGATAAGAAAGAAGGGTTGAAGTATATTCTTATCTCTGAAAAGGGATGTGCAGACCCTTCTACTGAATATACGTTAGAGCTGGCGGATGGATTGTTACCACTTGATATACATAGCTTTGATAAGGATGCTTTGATATTGGAGAATGAACAGGTTTATAAAGTCACTTTATATAATAAGGAGAAACAGGCTTACCTAAGTCTGCACTTTAATGCTCCGGTGGTAGGGCTTTGGTCGCCGCCCGCAAAGAATGCTCCTTTCGTATGCATCGAACCCTGGTATGGGCGTTGCGACCGCGCACACTATACAGGTGAATATAAAAATAAAGACTGGATGCAACATTTACAGCCGAGTGAGATATTCCAAGGGAGATACACGATTGAAATAAATGAGTAATTGATGAATAGCCGACAATATTCGAACCATATCTGAACTAAAAGTAGCTGCCGGATTCGTATCCGACAGCTACCCACACCTAATTCTAATCAACAAAACCTAACTTATAAACCTAATCTATACACTTTTAATGAATCAACATTGAATGCTCCCCCTTTACTGTAGAAACACATACGGTTGTATGGTTCCGTCGGAAAAACGAGGTTAGTCATAGCTATCTTTCCCCCATTCAGAAAGACTTCTACCGAACACTTATCAACAAAAATATCCAAAGTATATTTATTCTCTTTCCTTATAGGCGCCCATGTAGCCAACGCAAAATCATCCATATAATTAATCGAAATCGTTTTTCTACGGTCATGGGCTTCCAGTTCATGGGGTACACTGTTCTTTCCGAAATCTACAATACCGCTTTTTGTACGGTCCATTACGAGTTTCTTCTCCGGAAGATTGAAATAGACGTCAACCTTTTCACCTTTACCATTAAAAAGGCTGAATCCCATAATCTCCGCTTTCCCGGCAGTAACATCCAGTACAAGTTCATAAGAACCTTCATTATCAGTTAATAAAGAATCAACGTGATAATCTTTGGTAACGGCGAAAGCGGGAATCTCTTTACTTTCTTTCCGCAACATCTTTACTTCCGCTACCGGAGTGGCGGAAAGATAAATGTCATCGTCTTGTGTGTACAATCCCAATTCACGCGGCAATGCATTGGCACTGCGGAATTGTTTCGTCGGAACAATGTGGCAATATTGCCGGTTATTCATCCAAGGGACGACAATCACCCGTTCTTCTGTATTTGAGAAGCAAGCTGTAACATAGTGGTCTTTTCCCCAATCCAGCCATTTGGTGACATTAGGCTGATTGTCACAAATAAAATTCGTCCCGTCAAAGTCTCCTATAAAATACTGAGTTGCACTACCGCCGAAGTAACAGCCCGGATTTACATTGACTACCAAAGCCCATTTCTTACGACCGATATCTCCATCTACGGGAAGTTC
>ENA-UEYL01001851-UEYL01001851.1-human-gut-metagenome-genome-assembly--contig:-NODE-1851-length-16995-cov-4.246365_pt1 | contig 16995 bp, 17 predicted proteins | sample MGYA00242941_ERZ507946 | MGnify/ENA primary metagenome ERZ507946 (study PRJEB26167, sample SAMN06115482) | human gut metagenome | host: Homo sapiens | place: China:Guizhou | collected 2015-03-11...
TCACGGCCGGCAGCAGATACGGCAGCAGAAGCAGCGTCCGCATGACCTTCTGCCCCCGCTTGAGGCTATGGATGAAAACCGCCACCAGCAGTCCAAACGCCATCTCCAGGATCACCGCAAGAATGGTGAACTTGATGGTGTTGAGAACAGCCTGACGGAAATATTCATTTTGAAACAGGTCGATGTAGTTTTTGAAAAGGACAAAGTCCGGCGTGCGATTGGCGTGCTTGAGGTAATTATAATCGGTAAAGCTGTAAATCAGGGTGAAGATCAAGGGATACGCGGTCATGACCAGCAGCACCAAAATGGTGGGCGTCAGCATCTTGATGCCAAACAGCTTGGCCTGTGCGCCGCCGCTGCTGAGTCTGGCAATCTCATTCTTTCTCATATCAAGCCCTCGTGATTCAAAGAGGTTGGGGAACGGGGGTCCGGGGCACCGCAAGCCGGTGCCCCGGACCATCCCTGTGGTCCGTCGGAAAAATTGCGGGAAATCAGCCGGCCATCAGGTCTTCCAGCAGGCTCTGGGCGTCGGCCAGGCCCTGATCGATGGTCTTGGTACCCTGGATGATGTTGTCCATCTCGGTGCCCAGGATGTTGGTGAACTCCGTCCACTCCTCGATCACAGGGCGATAGACACCGGTCTCCAGAGCGCCGCACACGGTCTCCAGGTGGGGATAGGTCTCCAGAACGGTCTCATCCAGCAGGCAGGAGTAACGGCAGGGCACGCCGCCGTTCTCAATGGAAGCCAGCTGCACCTCGGGGCTCATCACGTACTCCAGCAGCTCCAGCGCCAGCTCCTTGTGGGGAGCGTTGTTGGGGATGCCGATGCACCACACGCCCTGCAGGGCCACGTTCTTCTCGGTGTCGGAATCGTTGAGCTTGGTGGGGATGGTGGTGTAGTCAGCGGGGCCGTCGGCAGTGGGCACGTACCAGCCGGGCCAGATCTGGGCCAGAGCGGTCTCACCGGAAGTCACGGAAGCCACGATATCGTCCTTGTCCAGCGTGTTGCCCAGCTTATACAGGGCCAGGTACTCCTCCATGGCAGCCTTGAACTCGGGAGTGTTCACGGTGGGCTGGTTGTTCTCATCCACGACCCAGCCGCCGTGCACCACCAGGTGAGGCAGGAAGTCGGAGAGGATGTTGTCGGCGCTGCCGCCGCGGATCAGGAAGCCGTTCTTGCTGGAATCGGCAGCCTTGGTCTTCTGGGCGATGTCCATCAGATCCTCGAAGGTGGTGATGTCCTCAGGCGCATAGCCGGCGTCGGCAATGAGCTGCTTGTTGTACATCATGACGGTGACGTTGCCGTAGTAAGGTGCCAGATAGATGTCATCGTCCACCTTGCAGATGGTGGTGGTAGCGGGAATCACATCGTCGTCAAAGCTGTAACCCATCTCGCTGAGGTTGGCCAGAACGCCGTTGGCGGTGAACTCGGCCATCCAGGAGCCGTCCACCATGCACAGGTCATAAGTACCGGTGGAGTTCACAGCGTCCAGGGCGATGCCGGTGTGCAGATCGTCGAAGGACATCAGCAGCACTTCGATATCCACGTTGTGCTCTTCCTCGAAAGCAGGCAGGCAGGCCTCCAGGACCTCGCCATAGGCGCCGCCGCGCAGGATCAGGGTCATCTTGGTGGGAGAGCCGGAACTCTCGCCGCCGCTGCTGCCTTCTTCCGTGTCTCCGCCGCCTCCGCAGGCAGCCAGGGACATCGTCATGCCAAGGGCCAGGAGCAGTGCAAGCAGTTTCTTCATTTTCATTTCCTCCTAGTCAGTTTTTTGAGCAGATACGATTTCGCCTTGAGCATCTATTTTGTTACTCTTTGACAGCGCCGCTTGACAAACCGGAGATCAAGTAGTTCTGCGCAAAGATCACAAACAACGTAATGGGGATCACGGACATGACACCGCCGGCAGCCACCAGGCCGAAGTTGGTCAGGTTATCCTCCGTGTTCAGCACCGACAGCGCCAGAGGCACGGTGTTGTTGGAGGGGCTGCGGGTGAAGATGACCGTGTAGGTGTACTCGTTCCAGGCATACATGAACGAGAGCATGGCCACGGCCGCAATGCCGGGCGCCACCAGAGGAAGCACGATCCGGCAGAACAGCTGCCACTCTGTGGCGCCGTCCACCTTGGCGCTCTCCTCCACTTCCTCGGGAAGGTCCTGGAAAAAGCTGATGAGGAACCAGATGATAAGGGGCACATTGATCAGTACGCACGCCAGCATGACGGGAATTTTGGTATTCAGCAGCCCGGCCTTGCTGAACATGGTGTACAGCGGAATCGTGAAGGCCACCGGCGGCAGCACACGCACCAGCAAAATCCAGTAGGTCACCGGGCGCTTGAGGCCGAAGCGGAACCGGCGGCGGGCCAGCACATAGGCCGCGCAGATGCCCACGGCCAGAGAAAGCGCCAAAGAGCCGAAGGTGGTCTGGAGACTGTTGACGATGGCCGTACCGAATCCCTTTTCCGTAAACAGTTTGACAAAGTGCTCCATGGTCAGCGCCTGGGGGATCAGGGAGATATGTCCCTGCATCTCACTCGTGGGCCGGATGGCCATGGCCACCAGCCAATAGATGGGAAACAGAGCCACAAACAGCAGCACCGCACACAGCAGGCCCTTCCAGATGGTGCTGGGCTTGAATTTCTTCTTCATAGGTGTGCCCTCCTTACCTTCCGGGAAATGTAAAAAACCGGCATTTGCCAATATATCGGTTTTCTCCCCGTCAATCTATCTGAGTTTTTTTAAATCCATGTAAAGAAAAATTTTACAATTTTCAAGTAGTTCCCCGTACTTTCAGCTCCGATGGGATCACCGTCAGCGGCGGGCACTCTTCCCCCCGCAGCAGGCTCCGCAGCCGCTCCACGCACAGCTCTCCCATACGGCGGCAGTTGATGTGCACAGACGTCAGCTCCGGCTCCAGCATAGTGCAGATGGTGGAATCATCGAAGCCCACCACCGCCACATCCTCCGGCACCCGCAGCCCCAGCCGGCGGGCGGCTTTCAGCACACCGGCGGCAATGACATCGTTGGCGCCCAGCACCGCTGTGGGCCGGTCCTTCTGGGTCAAAAGCTCCATGGACACCTGGGCGGCACTCTCCACGTTGGCTTCGCACATTTTCACATGGTGGTCTTCCACCTGGATCCCGTGCATCCGTGTGACCTCCAGAAATGCACTGTACCGCTCTGCGACGATATAAGGGGAAAAGCGTCCCGCCACCATGGCGATCCGCCGGTGTCCCCGGCTCATCAGGTGCTCCAGCGCCAGTTTCACGCTGCCGAACTCATCGGACACCACACAGGGAAGATCCAGCCCCGGAATGCGGTTGTTCGCCAGGACCACGGCGATGTTCTGGCTTTGGAACTCCGTGACCATGTCGGCCTTGGCGTCGCCCGCCAGGATCACCCCCTCGATCTGCTTGCTCTGGGCGGTGCTGGGCGCCATGTCCCAGTCGGCCGCCGTGGAGATGACCAGCTGATAATCGGACTTGTTGGTCTCCCGCATGCTGCCCTCGCAGATCCCGGCATAAAATTCATCCAGGATGGTGGCCCGCTTCTTGCAGATGAGAAACGCGATCTTGTCCGTGCGCTGACGGGCCATGGCCCGTGCGATGGCGTTGGGATAATAGTGGAGGACCTCCGCCGCCTCAAATACCTTCCGGCGTGTGGATTCCCGCACCAGTTCTGGATTGGAGAAGGCCCGGGAGATCGTGGCGGTGGACACGCCTGAAAGGCGGGAAACATCATAAATCGTCGGGTTCAACAGATGCCCTCCCTTTGTGTGTAAGCGGTTTCATTATCCAAAAACGATTCAAGCGCCGCGGTTTCCCGCAACGCTTTGTCACTTTGAATCTACCATTGTTTGGGAAAGAAATCAAGGCAGTTTCGTAAAATTGTACAACGACGATAAAATATTCAATCAGCTTTTGTGCAAAGCAACTGTAAATGTAAGCGTTTACAGCCATTGGCGGCTTTTTTCCGCTTGTTCCCTGCGTTGACAAACCGGCCTCTGTCCCCTATACTGGTGCACAAATCATGTAGGGAGGGAGCCGTTTTGAAGCAGAAAAAGCGTTTTTGGCAGAACGTGATCGATTTTTTCGGCGATTCATCCCCATTTATGACGCTGGTGGGCAAGGTGGCCCTGTTGATCGTGGTCCAGGTGTGCTGGTTTTTGTGCTCTTTGCCGGTGGTCACCGCCGGCGCGGCCACAGCGGCGGCATACGCCGTCTTCCATGCGCAAAAGGAACTCTCTTATCTGACCGCCGTTCCGTTTTTCTTCCGCCGCATCAGGGCGCTTTGGAAAAAAGCCACCTTGCTGTGGCTCCCGTTTTTGCTGCTGGGATTGTTTTTCCTCATGGACCTGTGGCTGCTGCTAAGGCGGCAGCTGCTCAACAACACCCTTCTCCTCACTCCCCTGCTCATCGCCGCCTCGCTCTGGGCCATCACAGTGCTCTGGCTTTTTCCCCTGCTGGAACACAGAAGTTCCGATGTTCCCGGTGCGCTGCTTCGTTCCGCATTTCTTCTCGGACTGGGCGAACTGCTGCGGTCCCTGGCGGCCATGGTGCTTTTTTTGCTCCCTACGGTGCTTCTGCTTTTCTTCCCCCGGGTCTTCTGGACCCTTTCCCCTGTCTGGATGCTGGCGGGCTTCACCCTGCCGGCCTGGATCGCCTGGCGCCTTTTGGAGCCGGCACTGGACAAGGCGGCTCGATAACCAAATAAAAACCACCGGCGCAGCCAACATTGGCTGCGCCGGTGGTTTTTTCACTTTCAGCGAGTCACTGACCCACCATGATGTGCAGGATCTCCTCATCCGTGCGGCGCATGCCCTCCCGGGCCAGACGTCCCACGTTGTCGATGGTGTTTTCCACACCCTTTTTGATGATGCCCTCGCCGTCCACAAACTGGTGGCTTCCGGTGGTATACATGTAGTAGCCCATGAGGCCCGCATCCACAGCAGCGGCGATCTTGGCCGCGCAGGAGGGCTTGGCGCCGTCGCAGATCATGCCCGAGCAGATGGCCAGGGCGTTTGCGATGGTATGGGCCACCACCTCATAGCAGCCGCCCTTGAGGTAGGCAATGCCGGCGGCAGCGCCGCAGCCGGCGCTCACCGCGCCGCAAAACGCGCTCAGACGGCCGATGCCGGTCTTCTGGTGGATGGTCACCAGGTCGGACACCACCAGCGCCCGGATCATGGCCTCCTCGTCCACCCCCATGTCCCGTGCATATTCGATCACGGGGAGGGAGGCGGTCATGCCCTGGTTGCCGCTGCCGGAGACAATGACCACCGGCAATTCGCAGCCGCTCATACGGGCATCGGAGCCGGCGGCCGCCGCCGCCTTGGCCCGGATGGACACGCTGTCACCGTAAACGGCGCGGATGGTCTTGCCCACCTCAGCGCCCCAGCCGCCCTTGAGTCCTTCAGCGGAAATGGCGCTGTTATAGGCGATCTGCCGGCGGATGACCTCTGCCACGTCGTTGATATCCACGCAGTCGGCAAAGCGAATGATCTCCTCCACGCTGAGGACGGAGCGGTCCGTCTGCTGCTTTTCTGCTCCGGAGGCAGCCTCCGCCTGGAACACCACCTGTCCGTCCCGGCAGATGCAGGTGATGTTGGTGTGATAGTCCATGATCTCGCAGCTGGCGCTGTGGCCGCCGCCCTCCACGGTCACCCGGATATAGAAAACCCGGTCGCCCAGAGCGGGTACCACGGCGATCTCCGTGGTGCGCAGGAACTCCGCCATGGCGGTGATCTCCTCTTCCGTCACCTGGGAGAGCACCTCCAGCATCAAGTCCGCCTTTCCGGCCACCACGCCGGCGGCCGTGGCCGCCTCGATGCCCTTGAGCCCGCCGGTATTGGGCACGGTCACCGCTTTGACATTTTTAATAATGTTGCCGCTGACCTCTACCTTGCAGGCCACCGGCAGCTCACCCAGCGTCTGGCGAGCCTTGGCCGCTGCCAGAGCAATAGCGATGGGCTCCGTGCATCCCATGGCAGGGATGAGCTCCTCTTTCAAAATCTCTACATAGCTTGCATAGTGTTCCGTTCTCTCCATGCTTCTTATCTCCCTTTTCCAGCGAATTGCGCCAAATCTTTTAACTTTCCTATTATAGCGTCCCGGTCTTCGGAAAACAACCCGTTTCTTCACCCCAGGGCCACGTCCAGCAGCATCATCACAAGAAAGCCCGCCATAACGCTGACCGTTCCCGCATGGGAATGCTCCCCCAGCTGGGCCTCGGGGATCAGCTCCTCCACCACCACGTAAATCATGGCACCGGCGGCAAAGGACAGCACCCAAGGCATGACGCCGGTGATACTGCCGGCAGCCAGCACCGTCAAAAGTCCGAACACCGGCTCCACCACGCCGGAGGCCGCGCCGCACAAAAACGCCTTTCCCCGGGAGATGCCCTGGGAGCGCATGGGCAGCGATACAGCCGCGCCCTCCGGAAAATTCTGAAGTCCCATGCCGATGGCCAGCGCCGCCGCCCCTGCCAGCGCCCCCGGCGCAGGATCCAGGGCCGCCACGGAAAAGCTCAGGCCCACTGCCATTCCCTCCGGGATGTTGTGCAGCGTCACCGCCAACACGATCATGGTGGTGCGCTTCCAGTTTGCATGCAGCCCCTCCGGTTCCCGGCTGCCCGGATGCAGATGAGGCAGCAGCGAATCCAGCAGCATTAAAAATACGCCCCCCAGCACAAAGCCGCCGCCTGCCGGCAAGAGCGCACTGCCGCCCTGGGCCTGGGCCATCTCCATGGCGGGGATCAGCAGCGACCACACGGACGCGGCGATCATCACGCCTGCGGCAAAACCCAAAAATATCTTCTGCACCGTGGGTGACAGGTCCTTTTTGAAGAAAAACACCATGGACGCACCCAGAATGGTGGCAAGGCAGGTGGCGCCGGTACCCATGGCGGCGTAAAAAAGCTCTTTTTGCAGCATATGCTCCTCCTTTTCTGGCCACATCATACCCGACCGGCCATATGCATGTCAATCGTCCGCCGTTGTTTTTGCCACTGACTTTTTTCCCCAGGTATGCTAGGATGATCCCATCCAAAATGAACAGGAGGCGGCTTTATGGATCTGCGCGAGATCATGTCCCAGAAGACCTTCGCGGTGGTGGGGGACACCCTGAACCATGAAAAATATGCGGCAAAAATCAAAGAGGGGCTGGTGTCCCAGGGCTACACGGTCTATGCCGTGGGCAAGGAGCTGCCCTCCCTCAACGACATTCCCGGCGACATCGATATCATAGACCTCTGCATCCGGCCGGACCGCGGCCTGGCACTGCTGCAGGAAAACCGCAAGCCCTTCCGGTGCATCGTGCTCCAGCCGGGCGCGGACAGCCCGGAGCTTCTGCGCTGGCTGGACGAGCAGCACCTGCCCTACATCCACGGCTGCCTGCTGGTGGGCATGCGGCTCTATCCCCGCGCCGGACAGACTTCTGACAATTCCTCAAACACATAAAAAGGCGCCCGTCCAGGCTGGACGGGCGCTTTCTTATGCCGTTTTTAGAAGTCCGCGTTGCCAACCGTACGCCGATGCAGCTCCGCCCGGACACGCAGGGCGTGTCCGGGGACCCGATCTCACCAGCTTGGGCGAAATCAATTCGCCCTGCGCCAAGGTTTTGGCTTTGCCAAAACGCTTGGACGGCCAGAAGCCGCCCCATCAAAAGATGGGGCCCCCGACGTGGAGCTGCCCGAAAAGGCAGCATGTCGGAGGCCTCCGTATTTTTTAGAAGTCCGCGTTGCCAACCGTACGGGGATGCAGCTCCACGTCGCGGATGTTGGAGATGCCGGTGAGGTACATGACCATGCGCTCGAAGCCCAGGCCGTAGCCGGCATGGCGGCAGGAGCCGTAGCGGCGCAGATCGCAGTACCACCAATAGTCCTTGGGGTCCATGCCCAGCTCGTTGATACGGCCCTCCAGCAGATCCAGGCGCTCCTCGCGCTGGCTGCCGCCGATGAGCTCACCGATGCCGGGCACCAGGCAGTCGGCAGCGGCAACGGTCTTACCGTCGTCGTTCATGCGCATGTAGAACGCCTTGATCTCCTTGGGATAGTCGGTGACGAACACGGGGCGCTTGAATACCTGCTCGGTGAGGTAGCGTTCATGCTCGGTCTGGAGATCGCAGCCCCAGTAGACCTTGAAGTCGAACTTGTCGTTGTTCTCCTCCAGGATCTTCACCGCGTCGGTATAGCTGACCCGGGCAAAGTCGGAGGAAGCCACATGCTCCAGACGCTCCTTCAATCCCTTATCCACAAAGGAGTTGAAGAAGTTCATCTCGTCGGGACACTTGTCCATGACATAGCGGATCACATACTTGATCATGGCCTCGGCGTTGTCCATGTAGTCGTTCAGATCCGCAAAGGCCATCTCCGGCTCGATCATCCAGAACTCAGCGGCGTGGCGCTGGGTGTTGGAGTTCTCGGCACGGAAGGTGGGGCCGAAGGTATACACATTGCCGAAGGCCATGGCGAAGTTCTCACAGTTGAGCTGGCCGGACACGGTCAGGTTGGCCCGCTTGCCGAAGAAGTCCTGGGTATAGTCCACGGTGCCGTCCTCGTTCTTGGGGACGTTCTCCAGATCCAGCGTGGTCACCTGGAACATCTCACCGGCGCCCTCGCAGTCGCTGGCGGTGATGATGGGGGTGTGCACATAGACGAATCCGTTCTCCTGGAAGAAGCGGTGAATGGCGTAGGCCGCCGTGCTCCGCACCCGGAAGGCGGCGGAGAACAGGTTCGTCCGGGGACGCAGATGCTGGATGGTCCGCAGGAATTCCACGCTGTGGCGCTTTTTCTGCAGAGGATAGTCGGGGGCGGACACGCCCTCCACCTCAATGTGCTGGGCCTTCAGCTCCAGAGGCTGCTTGGCCTCCGGCGTCAGCACCACGGTGCCGGTGACGATCAGGGCGGCGCCTACGTTCTGGCCGGCGATCTCCTTATAATTTTCCAGCGTACCGGCTTCCATGACAACCTGGAGGTTTCGGAAGCAGGAGCCGTCATTCAGCTCCACAAAGCCGAAATTCTTCATGTCCCGGATGGTGCGGGCCCAGCCGCCCACCGTTACCGTCTGGCCGGACAGCGTCTGGCTGTCGGCATAGATCGCCGCGATTTTCGTAAAGCTCATTATGATTCACCCGTTTTCTTGTTTTTCGTGGGACAGTGCGCACAATAATGTGGTATTGTATCGCATTTTCCACAGTTTTACAAGGGGGTGGGGCGTTTTTTCAGGAAATCATCTCCGCTCCCACCGTATAGTCGCTCCAGTGTCCATCCCCGTTGGAGACGGCCGTACAGTCGGCAAACATGTATGCCCCCAGACTGGAGCGCCACTTGTGGGCGTCAAAAGCCACAGCATCGTAACCGGGCATCGTCTCACCGGGGCCAAGACTCGGCATGCTGAACACCACCGGCTCGTCGGACTCCTCGATGGTAAAGAGGCATCCGTCCTCCCACTGATAAAACTGGGCGTCACCGCCCCCCTCCAGCGCCTCGCCGGTGATATAGCCCTGCTCCACCAGCTCGTCCCAGGTGCCCTCCACCGCTGTGACACCGTGGGATACGCCGAAGGCATAGGCCACGGCGGACCGCTCTCCGGGGCTCAGGCGGGTACACGACAGGTCCACGCCCACCGTCGCAAGGTCGCTGTTGAGTCCCTCGTCCACCGTCCACAGGTCCTCCAGCACCCGCAGATACAGTCCGCACAGGTCGTCAAAGCCCTCCGTGGAGGAAACATCCACCCCCGTCACGCCGGAAAAGCCCATGGGCCAGGATTCCTGGATGCCCCCGTTATAGCGGACGGATGCCACGGCGCCCACCATGGAGTTTTCGGGAAACATCCCGTACGCTCCCGGCGCAGAGGGATCAAAGGCCGCCCCGTCCACGGTCAGCACATCCTCCTCCGGGCGCAGCTGATAAAGTCCAGTTCCCTCGCCCGTCTCCGCCAGCAGCAGCGTGCCGTCCTGCTGGGAGATTACCCGGCACACCACCGTGCTCTCCCCGCTCTCTTCCGCAGAGGGCTCCTCCGTTCCATCCCCACCGCTGGCCGCGCAGGACGCCAACAGGCAAAGGCAAAGATACACCGATAGAAACACAAAAAACCACGCTCGTTTCATGGAAAGCGCCTCCTTTCGCTTCGATAGACGGGATAATGGACCAGTTGGTTCCATTTCCTGGCTGCCATGCCGGATTTTCCGAAAATTTTTTGGTTGACAAACAGAATGCCATGTGTAAAATAAGCATTAGATTATTTTATAAATTTTTGCTTATTCAGGAGGTGGCGCCATGACGCAGCGGGAACGACAGATCCTGCACTGGATTGAGGAAAATCCCATGATCTCCCAGCAGGAGCTGGCAGACAAGGCGGGCATCACCCGCTCCTCCGCAGCGGTGCACATTTCCAACCTGATGAAAAAAGGATACATCGCCGGCAAGGGCTACATCGTCCGCACGGCTCCCTATGTGACAGTGGTGGGCGGCGTGAACATGGACATCGGCGGCACCTCCGCCGGCCCCCTGGTGGCGCAGGATTCCAATCCCGGCACCGTGCGCATGAGCCTGGGCGGCGTGGGGCGGAACATCGCCCATAACATGAGCCTGCTGGGACTGGACGTGCGGCTTTTGACCGTGTTCGGAGACGACCTCAACGCCCAGAAGATCGCGGCCAGCTGCACGGAGCTTGGCATCGACGCCTCCCATTCTCCCATCATTCCCGGCGGGCGCACCTCCACCTACCTTTTCATCAACGATGAGCACGGGGACATGGCCCTGGCTGTCAGCGATATGGACATCTACCGCCACCTGACGCCCCAGGTCCTCTCCGGGCGGCAGAAGCTGCTGGCCGCCAGCCAGGTGATCGTACTGGACACCAACATCCCCGAAGAGAGCATCCAGTACCTGGCCCAGACCATGTCCGTTCCTATTTTCGCCGACCCGGTCTCCACCGCGAAGGCTGGAAAGCTGCGCAGCGTGCTGGGACGGCTCCACACCCTCAAGCCCAACCGGCTGGAAGCAGAACTCCTCTCCGGCGTTGCAATCACCGACGAAACGAGCCTCCACCGGGCGGCGGACGCCCTGCTGGAAACCGGCCTGCAGCGGGTCTTCATCTCCCTGGGAGCAGACGGGGTCCTGGCCGCGGACCACACGGAGCATCTTCTTTTGCCGGTGCTGCCAGCTCAGATGACCAACACCACCGGCTGCGGCGACGCCTTCATGGCCGCCATCACCTGGGCCTATCTGCGGGGCCTCTCCCTGGAGGACACGGCCCGGGCGGGACTTGCCGCCTCCGCCATCTCCATGGAGGGTGCCGAGACCATCAACCCCGCGTTGTCAGAGGACGCGCTTCTGGCACGCGCCCAGTAAATCAACCTGTATATTAAGTATTTTTATCAATATATTCTGCTTTATGGAGGAATTGACTATGCTGAACCGTTATCTGGACATTGCCCCTGAAGTACAGCAGGCCCTGGCCGAGGGCCGTCCCGTGGTGGCTCTGGAGTCCACCATCATCTCCCACGGCATGCCCTATCCCCAGAACGTGGAGACGGCGCTGAACGTGGAGAAGATCATCCGGGACAACGGCGCCGTGCCCGCCACCATCGCCGTGCTGGGCGGCCGCCTGAAGGCAGGCCTCAGCCCCGAGGAGATCGACTATCTGGGCCGCACCGGCACCGCCGTGGCCAAGGCCAGCCGCCGGGATCTGCCCGTTCTGGTGGCCGAGGGCCGGGACGGCGCCACCACCGTCACCACCACCATGATCATCGCCCACATGGCGGGCATCTCCGTGTTCGCCACCGGCGGCATCGGCGGCGTGCACCGGGGTGCCCAGACCACCATGGACATCTCCGCCGACCTGGAGGAGCTGGCCCATACCCCCGTCATGGTCATCTGCGCCGGCGCCAAGTCCATTCTGGACCTGGGATTGACCCTGGAGTATCTGGAGACCCACGGCGTGCCCGTCATCGGCTACGGCACGGAAGAGCTGCCCGCCTTCTACACCCGCAAGTCCGGCTTCAAGGTGGACTACCGGCTGGATACGCCGGAGGAGCTGGCCAAGGCCTTCTATGTCAAGCAGGACATGGGCCTGGGCGGCGGCATGCTGGTGACCAACCCCATCCCCGAGGAGTTCTCCATGGACGCCGACGTCATCAACAAGGCCATCGACGAGGCTGTGGCCGAGGCCAACGCCCTGGGCATCCACGGCAAGGAGACCACCCCCTTCCTGCTGGCCAAGATCAAGGACCTCACCGGCGGCGACTCCCTGGCCAGCAACATCCAGCTGGTCTACAACAACGCCCGCCTGGCAGCCCGCACTGCCGCGGCCCTCAGCGCCCTTGCGAACAAGTAAGCTTTCTGTTATACTGGACTGGCCGGGACAACCGGCCAGTCCTTTTTTCAGGAGGCCCCCATGGAAAACTTTCAGTATGCGCCCCAGGCGCAAAACGATATCTTTTTTGCGGTGATTGGCTCTCCCTGGGGATGGCTGGCTTTGTGGCTGATCGTGATCAACGTGGCCGCATTCTGCGCTTTCGGCATCGACAAATGGAAAGCCAAGCACCCGGGTCGACGGCGCATTCCGGAGCGGAACCTGATGCTCAGCGCCCTGGCAGGCGGCAGCGTGGGGGCGCTTTTGGGCATGAAGGTATTTCACCACAAAACGCTCCACAAGCTCTTTTCCGTGGGTGTGCCCGTCATTTTGGCCGTGCAGCTGGTACTGGCCGCAGGACTCTTCATTTATTTTACATTTCTTCGCTGAAAAAACAGGACGCTTCGTCGTCCTGTTTTTTTGCGTATAATCGGCCGGCGGCAGCACATACTACCTGCGGCGAAAGCCAAAATCATCTTGCAGGAGGATGTTTCTATGAACAAGGATTGCAAGCCTAACCAGAGCATCAAGTGCTCCGTGAGCAACTGCGCCTACCACTGCCAGGACGCCCAGTACTGCGGCCTGCCCACCATCCAGATCGGCACCCACGAGGCCAACCCCACCCAGGCCGAGTGCACCGACTGCCAGAGCTTCCGCATGAAATAACCGCCTCCGGGGGGAGTGCGCTCCCCCCGGCCCTCTCTACATACCGTACATACCATCACCATGAGAGGGGGCGCTTGTATGGGATGGGTCACCCGTCTGGCAGGTGCCGCCGCCGGTGCTGCAAACGGCCTTTTCGGCGGAGGGGGCGGCATGGTGCTGCTGCCGGTGCTCAGCCGCTGGGGCGGCCTGCCCCAGCGCAGATTGTACGCCACCTGTGTGGCGGTGATCTTTCCGGTGTGCGCGGTGTCCGCCATGGTGTACCTTGCCCGGGGCGGGGTCTCTTTGGAGGCGGCGGCACCCTATCTTGCAGGAGGGCTGGCGGGCGGCTTTGTGGGCGGGAAGCTCTATGGGAAAGTCCGTGTCCAGTATCTGCGCTGGATGTTTGCCGCCTTTTTGCTTTATGCCGGCGGGAGGTATCTGCTGTGACGGACTGGATCCTTCCATTTTTATGCGCTTTCGGAGCAGGCGTCCTCTCCGCTTGGGGCGTGGGCGGCGGGACACTGCTGCTTCTCATGATGACGCTGCTGCTGGGGGTGGACCAGCGGACGGCCCAGGGGGTAAACCTCCTCTTCTTTCTTCCCACCGCTGCCTCCGCCCTGCTGTGCCACTGGCGTGCCGGGCAGCTGGATCTTCCCACGGTAAAGACGGCAGCCCCCTGGGCGGTGGCAGCGGCGGCGCTGGGTGCCTGGGCAGCCACCGCCGTGGATGTGGAGGTCCTGCGCCGCCCCTTCGGCGTCTATCTGCTCTTCTCCGCGGCCATGCTGCTGTGGCCGAAAAAGAAAAACAGGGAGTGATGTTTCACTCCCTGTTTTTTATTGCGTTTCGGATGTGGCCGCTTCATTGAGCACCAGCGTCACGTCCATGAGCGTTCCATCCCGCCAGATGGTCATGGGCATGGTGTCCCCCACATGATACTGGCGCCGTGCCCGCAGCAGGTCTGCACTGGAGGAGACGTCGATGCCGCCGGCGGAGACCACATAGTCTCCCTCCTGCACGCCGGCCAGATCGGCCGCGGAATCCGGCGTCACGCTCTGCACCTCCACGCCCCAAAGGTCCTCCCCCAGCCGGGTGCCCAGCGAGAGTACCGTGATGCCCAGCACAGGCTCCGGCAAAATCTCGCCGCAGGTCAGAAGGTCGTTGACCAGGCGGCGGATGGTGGCAGAGGGGATGGCAAAGCCCAGTCCCTCCACGCTGGAGTAGGAAGAGCTCATTTTCACGGTGTTGATGCCCACCACCTGCCCGTAGACATTGATGAGCGGACCGCCGGAGTTGCCGGAATTGAGGGCCGCATTGGTCTGGATCAGGTTCATGGTGCGCCCGTCCACCCACACGTCCCGGTTGATGGCAGAGACGATGCCGTCGGTCAGCGTGCCCCGCAGCTCATAGCCCAGGGGGTTGCCGATGGCGTATACGGTGTCGCCCACGGTCAAAAGCTCGGAGTCCCCAAATTGGGCCACCGGCAGTTCCGTCTGGTCCACTTTCAAAACAGCCAGATCGCTCTCCGCGTCGCCGGCCACATAGCAGGCCTCGTAGGCATGGTCATTATAGAGGTAGACCGTACAGGCGCTGCCGCCCTCCAGCACGTGGTAGTTGGTGAGGATATAGCCGTCGGCGCTGAAGATCACGCCGGTGCCCACGGAGGCCTCCTGCTCCCCCAGCTGGGCCATGACCGTCACCACCGACGGATTCACCTGCCGGTAGATCTCCTGGGCGGTCAGGGCCTCGCCGTGCTCCGTCTCCACTTCCAGCACCGCGCCTTCTCCATAGGGATAGCCGGGAATGGAGATCTCCTGGGGCGCCTGGTCCGTCTCCTCTTCAAAATAATACTGGAACTTATCCTGCCGCGTCTCCTGGCGTCCGGACCAAAAGACCGCCGCGGCGGTCAGCGCGGCCACCAGGCCGCAGCAGCCCAGGAAGATCCACAGTCCCCGCCGGGAGCGGCGCCGCTGCTCCGGCGGAGGCGGGGGCATCATCCCCGGGGGCAGCGGCCGGGCATAGGCCTCCACCACTTCCCCCACGCAGCCCTGCCGGTAGATCTCCACCACCTCTTCCGGCTGGCTGCCGCTACACTTTTCAAAATCCATGTATCCCTCATTCCGTGGTCAGGGAGAAGGTAAAGGTGGTCACCCCATTCTCACTGGTCACATTGATCTTTTCGTGGTGCTGTTCCAAGATGGTCTTGACGATATAGAGCCCCAAACCCACGCCGTCCTTGTCCTCGCTGCGGGACTTGTCGCTTTTGTGGAACCGCTCAAAAAGAAGCGGCAGCTCCTCGGCGGAGATGGTGTCGCCCACGTTGCGCACCGTCACCCGCGCCTTCCCGTCCAGCGTGGTCACGCCCAGATAGAGCGTGGAGCCCTCACGGGCGAATTTCGTGGCGTTTTCCAGCAGGTTGTAGATCACCTGGGTAATAAGGTCGTTGTCCCCCAGCACCAAAATGGGCTCGTCGGGGATGTCCGCGTCCACGTCCAGATGCCGGTCGGTGATCTTCTTCTCCATGGATATCAGCACCCGGCGCATGCTCTCGCACACATCGAAGTGGTTGCCGCCCTTGAGCGGGTCGATGGCCTGCAGCTGGCTCACATCCAGCATCCGCCGCACCAGGCGGCTCAGGCGGCGGCTCTCGTCGGAGATGATCTGCAGGTACTGCCGCTCGTTCTCCGGGGCGATGGTGCCGTCCAGAATGCCGTCCGTATAGCCGGCGATGGTGGTCATGGGGGTTTTCAGCTCGTGGGAGATGTTGGCGATGAACTCCCGGCGCTGCCGCTCCGTCTGCTGGAGGGAGTCTGCCATGGCGTTGAAGGAGGCGGCCAGCTCGCCGATCTCATCCTTGCGGCCATAGTCGTACATGCGGATGTCAAAATCGCCCTCGGCGTAGCGGCGGGTTGCCTGCACCATCTCCCGGATGGGCTGCACCTGCCGCATGGTGGTGACGGAAGAGGCCATGAAGGAGATCATCAGCACTACAAAGGCCGTCATGAAGAACAATCCGATGAAGCCCTGCCACATGGAGTCCAGAGAGTCCGTGGAGGACACGCCGTACACCACGCCCACGATCTCCTGGGTATCCGGATTCACTGCCGGAACACCCACCACGAACCGGTTGGAGTCATACAGTCCGTCCAGGTCATCCCGCCGGGAGGTGGAGCCATCCTCCACGATCTCCCGGGTCATGCTCTCCGGCATGGTGACCACCCGGCCCTCCAGGCTCTTGTCCGTGGTCAGCAGCACATGGCCTTCCTTGTCGCAGATCATGAAGTGCACATCCGAAACGGTGGCGGCAAAGGAGGCCAGCTGCCGGAAATCCGGGTCGCTTTGCAGCACCTCCATGTCCAGATACCGTCCGTTTTCCAGATAGCTGACGGACAGCTGGCCCATGACCCGGGCCTTGGTCAAAAGCTCTTCGCTCTTCTGGCTTTTGGCATAGTTATAACTCAGGGAAAAAAACGACGTGCCCAGCAAAAACAGCGTCAGCATCACCATGCCCACGGTGAGCGACAGCTGCCGCCAGTATAGCCCCTGGAATTGGCTGCGCAGTTTTTTCATGCCTTCGCGCCCTTTTCCGCCTGGCCGCCGCCCAGCAGTTCAAATTTATAGCCCACGCCCCAAACGGTCTTCAGGGCCCACTGGTCGGAGACGTTTTCCACCTTTTCCCGCAGCCGCTTGATGTGCACGTCCACGGTCCGGCTGTCGCCGAAGTAGTCAAAGCCCCACACCTCGTCCAAAAGCTGGTTTCGGGTATAGACCCGGTTGGGCGTGGAGGCCAGATGATACAAAAGCTCCAGCTCCTTGGGCGGCGTGTCGATCTTCTTGCCGTCCACGATCAGCTCATAGGAGTCCAGATTGATGACCAGCTTGTCGAACACCAGCTTTTTCGATGTGTCGTTGGGGATCTCCGTGCGCCGCAGCACCGCATTGATGCGGGCGATCAGCTCCTTCATTTCAAAGGGCTTGCCGATGTAGTCGTCCGCGCC
>ENA-UEYL01001853-UEYL01001853.1-human-gut-metagenome-genome-assembly--contig:-NODE-1853-length-16987-cov-3.556535_pt1 | contig 16987 bp, 8 predicted proteins | sample MGYA00242941_ERZ507946 | MGnify/ENA primary metagenome ERZ507946 (study PRJEB26167, sample SAMN06115482) | human gut metagenome | host: Homo sapiens | place: China:Guizhou | collected 2015-03-11...
TTATCTGATGATAAGAAAGCGAATGTCAGAAAAAGCCTTAGCAAGTTCAATGTCCTGCTGAAAACTAAGCGCCTTGGCTATTTCGGTCTTGAAGAGCCAAAGACGAAAGATAATAGAGTTTCGGAAGCATACAAAAAGCGTGTTTATCATATGCTTGCAATTGTGGGGCAGATAAGACAGTGTGTTTTTCATGATAAATCGGGTGCAAAAAGATTTGACCTTTACAGTTTTATTAACAATATTGATCCCGAATACAGAGATACTCTTGACTATCTTGTTGAGGAGCGTTTAAAGTCCATAAACAAGGACTTTATCCAGGGCAACAAGGTCAATATCAGCTTGCTTATTGATATGATGAAAGGCTATGAGGCTGATGATATCATACGCCTTTATTATGATTTCATTGTGCTTAAATCTCAGAAAAATCTCGGCTTTTCTATCAAAAAGCTTCGTGAGAAAATGCTGGAGGAATACGGCTTCAGATTTAAGGACAAGCAATATGACTCTGTGCGCTCAAAGATGTACAAGCTTATGGATTTTCTGCTTTTCTGCAACTACTACAGAAATGACATTGCCGCAGGCGAAGCTCTTGTGCGTAAACTGCGTTTTTCAATGACCGATGATGAAAAAGAGGGGCTATATGCTGATGAAGCGGCAAAGCTTTGGGGCAAATTCAGGAATGATTTTGAAAATATCGCCGACCACATGAACGGTGACGTTATCAAGGAGCTTGGCAAGGCTGACATGGATTTTGATGAGAAAATTCTTGACAGTGAAAAGAAGAATGCGTCTGACCTTTTGTATTTCTCCAAAATGATATATATGCTCACATATTTTCTTGACGGCAAGGAGATAAACGATCTTCTTACAACGCTTATCAGCAAGTTTGATAACATCAAGGAGTTTTTGAAGATAATGAAAAGCTCTGCTGTTAATGTTGAGTGTGAGCTTACGGCGGGCTACAAGCTGTTCAATGACAGCCAGAGGATAACCAACGAGCTTTTTATCGTAAAGAACATTGCTTCCATGAGAAAGCCTGCGGCTTCGGCGAAGCTTACAATGTTCCGTGACGCACTGACTATACTCGGTATAGACGACAAGATCACGGACGATAGGATAAGCGAGATTTTAAAACTTAAAGAAAAAGGCAAGGGCATACATGGTCTGAGAAATTTCATAACAAACAATGTTATCGAGTCCTCTCGGTTTGTATACCTTATCAAGTATGCGAACGCTCAGAAGATAAGAGAAGTGGCTGAGAATGAGAAAGTTGTCATGTTTGTTCTTGGGGGTATCCCTGACACGCAGATAGAGCGTTATTACAAGAGTTGTGTGGAATTTCCTGACATGAACAGTTCTTTGGAAGCAAAGCGCAGTGAGCTTGCGAGAATGATAAAGAACATCAGATTTGATGATTTCAAAAATGTGAAACAGCAGGCAAAGGGCAGAGAAAACGTGGCTAAGGAGAGGGCAAAGGCTGTTATCGGGCTTTATCTTACGGTCATGTATCTGCTGGTGAAAAATCTTGTGAATGTCAATGCAAGGTATGTTATTGCGATACACTGCCTTGAACGTGATTTTGGGCTGTATAAGGAGATAATTCCTGAGTTGGCTTCAAAGAACTTGAAAAATGACTACAGGATACTTTCACAGACGCTTTGTGAACTTTGTGATGATCGTGATGAGTCGCCGAATTTGTTCTTGAAAAAGAACAAGCGGCTGCGCAAGTGCGTTGAAGTTGATATCAATAATGCAGACAGCAACATGACTAGAAAATACCGCAACTGTATTGCTCATCTTACTGTAGTTCGTGAACTGAAAGAATACATAGGAGATATTCGTACAGTGGATTCTTACTTCTCCATTTATCATTATGTTATGCAGCGCTGCATCACGAAAAGGGAAGATGACACAAAGCAAGAAGAGAAAATAAAGTATGAGGACGATCTTTTAAAAAATCACGGCTATACGAAAGACTTTGTAAAGGCTCTCAACTCGCCGTTTGGATACAACATTCCGAGGTTTAAAAATCTTTCAATTGAGCAGTTGTTTGACAGAAATGAATATCTTACTGAAAAGTAGCGTGGTGTAGATACCGCCGCTCTCTTGGGAGACAGGAGGCGGCGGTGATATTCATTCTTGTAAAAGACGTGGTGGATATTCTGTTTGATTTGTTTTTTGGGAAAGAAGAAGTAGGACAAGTGAAAATCAGAGCGCTGTATGCAATGTGGTGCGGATATCTACAAACGCTTAGCAACAGCATAAAGCTGTTGGATAAAGACGGCGAGATATCTAAAGTTGTAACAACTCATATCACAAAAGAAGAAGCCAAAAAGCTGATGAAGTTCCTTAAAAAAGCTGAATTTTTTTCGATTTTCTACCTCACCAGCGTCATTAGGGGAATAGTCCCAATCGTCTGTAGAAGCGATAACAACAGTATCGTTCTTAAAGTCAACTATAGCGCCAACACCATATGTAGTGATAAGCTGAGTTTTTCTTATATCTCCAACGGAGATCTTTTTGTCTGAATATGTTGATATGCCATTCTTCTGCATAATCTCTTATTCTAGGCTCGATACTTTCGACACGTTCAAGCATGGTTTGTTATATCTGCTCTATATCTTTATCATCAGCAGTTTTTCGACGATGGCAGCAAAAATCCTGCTCTCACACAGAAGATCGTGGACAGCGTATCGAAACTTTCTGAGAATGATCAGAAGCTTGTGCTGGAGATTTCGGAGAGGTTGGGGAAAGATTGAATCGATAAAGTGCCTTAATGCTAGTCATAAGGCACTTTTGCTATGTGGAGCATACAAAAAAGAGTTACGCTTTTCTGTTCCTCAAAGCATAACCCTACTTGTTTAGTTAATACAAAAACTTCCCCTGCGGCGTTAAGTTCTGATAATAAAAAAGCCATGACGGACAATGCCCGTCACGGCGAGTGACTGGTCGAGGTGACGGGACTTGAACCCACGGCCTCTGCGTCCCGAACGCAGCGCTCTACCAAACTGAGCCACACCTCGAAATACCACTGTAATATTATATCACACCCATCAAACCTTGTCAAGGCGTTTTTTCTGTTTTGTATCCTCTTTGCTTTTTTTACTGCGTTGACCTTTGGTGTATGACGAATTTATTGAAATCATTCTCATTGTAACTTATTTTCATTGACATATGCCTTGCGTTGTGATATTATATATATAAAGGTGTTCTTGTTTAAAAGTTTTTGTATGAGGTGATGAAATTGATGAATGTGAAGAAAAGAATGTTGAGCATTGTCCTGTCTGGCGCAATGGCTGTTTCTACTGCTGTGTCTGCTGGATCGTTCAGTGCCTTTGCCGTGGCGCAATGTGTTGCGTATTCAGGCTCTAATGTGAATGATCAGGACTATGTGCAATGGTCTGACACAGTGAAATCTTACCTGACAGTGTGCGACAACGGCAATTATATGCGTGTCCAGTCAGGCGCTATCGAGGGCAAGCTCCTTGTGGAATATTACAGCTCTGATTTTGAACCGCTCAGCACTAAGCTTATCGACAATGAACTGCCGATCTTTGGCGCTTTCTATGACTCCGGCAATAATTATTATGTCCTTAGCGGTCAGGAAAATCCGAAACAAAACGACTCCCTCGAGGTTTTCCGTATAACGAAGTATGATAAGAATTGGAACAAAATAAAGTCCTGCGGTCTGTATGGAGCTAACACTACAGTTCCATTCGATGCAGGCTCGGCAAGAATGACCCATAGCGGTGACCACCTGCTTGTGAGAACCTGCCACGAAATGTATAAATCAAGCGACGGCAATAATCATCAGGCTAATGTTACCATTGAAGTGGATATGCCTTCAATGACTATCACTGATTCATATACCGGCGTCATGAACGTTGATTATGGCTATGTGAGCCACTCCTTCAATCAGTTTATAAAAACCGACGGCAACCATATAGTCGCCCTCGACCATGGTGACGCTCATCCACGTTCTGCCGTTCTGGTGAAGTATAATTCTGATTTTACTACAGGCAAATTCTTCCCAAGCTATTTTGATAAGGTCAGCAATATCGACGTTGTAACATACCCTGAATATACCGCCGGTCACTATAACTATACAGGTGCGGCTATAGGCGGCTTTGATGTGTCATCATCAAGCTATATCGTGGCACAGAGTACAGTTGACCTTGATTATATCAATACGTCAGAAACACGAAACGTCTACGTTTCCGCTGTTTCAAAGGATCTTTCCACAAACAAACTCAATAAGATAACTTCTTATGCAGAGGGTACAGACTCAGCTTCTGCTCCACAGCTTGTGAAGATAAATAATAACAGCTTTTTGCTATTGTGGAGCAGAGATACAAAGGTAAGCTGTGTGAAGCTAAACGCTGACGGCACAGTAAACGGCAGTATACACACCTTTGAGGGAAGCCTTTCAGACTGCCAGCCTGTTATCAAAAATGGCAGAGCAGTTTGGTATGTTTACGATAAAAATAACGTGACATTCAACTCCCTGAACCTTTCAAATCTTGACGATATAAAGACGGTTGACGTCAAAACAGGTCATGACTACGAAACAAAGTACGCATCAAAAACTGACGGCACTGTAACACAGACCTGCAAGTCTTGCGGCTATGTGAATAAGTTCACAGTTCCGACCTCTACCACTGTTTATTGGCGCACAGACATTTCGAATACGTCCTTTTCAAGCGTATTGAGCAAAACTCAGTTCAGTGTGGGCGACAGCATTGATTTCTGGCTTTATGACGATACAGACTACACAGTTGAATTTTCTGATCGCAGTATGGTAAGTGTAAATAAGCTTGAAAACTATGCTAATGATATCAGACGTATCACATTCAAAAACGGCGGTTCACTCACTGTAAAAATTTATCCTACATACAATCCGTCTGTAGCAAAGACATACAAATTCACCTGCGGATGCACGAGCCACACATATGGCAGTGCTGTTATCACAAAACAGCCGACCTGCACATCAGAGGGTACAAAAACAAAAACTTGTACGCAGTGCGGAGCGACAGTAACAGAAACTATAGCAAAGACTTCACACAAATATGTCGACACAGTTATTGCACCTACTTGCACTACTGACGGCTACACTCTCCACAAGTGTTCAGTTTGCGGTACTTCATACAAGGACAACACAACAAAAGCAACAGGTCACAGCTACGGAAATTCTGTTGTAACAAAACAGCCGACCTGCACATCAGAGGGTACTGCTATAAAGACTTGCACAAAGTGCAATGCGACAGTTACAGAGAAGCTTCCTGCAAAGGGTCACACCGCAGTTACCGACAAGGGCTACCCTGCTACTTGCACCACAGCAGGCAAAACAGACGGCTCACATTGCTCAGTTTGCAATACTGTTATCAAGGCTCAGACAGTGATAAATGCCACAGGTCACAAGTCAAGCGGTTGGATAGTCGACAAGGCGGCTTCTATCGGAGTTAAAGGCTCAAAGCACAAGGAATGTACAGTCTGCAAGAAAGTTCTTGAAACGGCTGAGATCCCTGCACTTGCAAAGACTAGCATCTCAAAGGCAAGCGTGACACTTTCCACTTCGACCTACGCTTATGATGGCAAGGCAAAAACTCCGTCCGTTAATGTAAAGGTCAATGGAAAGACTTTGAAAAAGGATACTGATTACACTGTTTCCTACAGCAACAACACCAAGGTAGGAACAGCAAAGGTCACTATCACAGGCAAGGGCAATTACACAGGCTCAGTTTCTAAGACCTACAGTATCAAAAATAACTTCAAGAAAGCCACAGTTTCGGGCATTTCCACAAAGGCTTTCACTGGCAAGAACATCACTCATAGCATTACTGTTAAATACAATGGCAAAACACTGAAAAATGGTACTGACTACACAGTTTCATACTCAAACAACAAGAATATAGGCACTGCCACTGTAAAAATCACAGGAAAAGGCTCTTACACAGGCACTATCACTAAGACCTTCAAGATAAACCCTGCCAAGCAGGAGATACAGAAGCTCACTGCTAAGAGCAAGGCATTCTTTGTGGATTGGGAGCAGAAAGGCTCTGCTACCGGATACGAGATTCAGTACGCCACAAACTCAAAGTTCACAAGTGCAAAGAAAGTTACCATAACAAACAACAAGACCGACACCAAAACTATTTCAAAGCTTTCGGGCAAAAAGAAATATTACGTTCGTGTTCGTTCATACACAACTGTAAAGGGTACGAAATACTACGGCGCTTGGTCGGCTTCAAAGAGTGTGACTACTAAGAAATAATTTTATATGAGAACAGCGTATCGCAGGGGGCTGCGGTACGCTGTTCTATTTTTACTTTGATATTGCAGTTCGAGGCCTCAAAAATTATTCTTTTCCTAGTCTTTCAGAAACTTCAAGCACCAATCGTTGGTCTTTTTCTGAAAGTTTCGACCCTGCACCCAATTTCCGTCTTACTTTGGGTAGGACGGATTTTTTTTGTTCCCGGTGAGATAGAATTGCGTTATGATAAATTTTGAAAATACTCGCTGTGACGGGAATTTTATGTACTCATGTCCCTTGTGCATATGTGCTAAGCCCGCAAGATCGCAATTGTATGTAATGTCAAAAAGGTGCAGATAGTCTTGACAAAAGGCTGAACGTCTGTTAAACTTATCCTAAGCAAAGACCGGGGACGACACCCATAGAAAATAACAGCGTCGGAGCTAAACGCAAGCCTGTGTAATGCAGGCACTAATTTAATATTGCTGTGCAAGGGGGAGATACCCATAGAAAAAAACGTTATTGTTACAGACATAAACGGAAAACGAATCGGAGCTACCTATCCCAAAAGGGCTAAGGGGCTTGTTAAGAACGGTCGGGCAGAGTATGCAAGCGACTGTGAAAAATGTACTATAAGAATGTTGGATACTCATAAGCCGACCGTGGATGTTACGGAGGTAAATAATATGAGTAAAGTAATTGATTTTGACCCTAGAGATTTTAAGGCTGATAAGTCCTGCGAAAACAATGTCATAGCTAAATATTTTGTGACCGATAAGGACGGCGAAAACGTTATTGCCTATTCTATTGGAAACTGGAATTGGGATTGGACGCAGATATGCTGTGACAAAAAGCTTGAGAAAAATACCGACTATGTTTTCAGATTTGTGATAGTCGGAGGCTATTGCAATACGTGCAATGAAACCTCTCGTTTTGAGATCGTGCCTATGCCAGACGGCAGCTTAACCGATGAAGCTTACGAAGACAGATACACCTACGATCTGGCTCAGAACAGATATAAGCCTGTTTTATGCAAAAAGACCGACGAGGGTATGCTGAGGCTTTTTGAGATACCTTTCAGCACCTTTGATTGCGAAGATTTCAGGTTTGTATTCATTGCTATGCACGCTGTTGCAACGCTTTATGCGCCAAAAGAGTTTTCAGCTTATGCAGACCTTGAGGATACGAATTTTGACCAGCTTCGTGATGAGATCAACAGCAAAAACAGCGAGGATAATTCTGCAAATGTGGTGATGGATTTCACAGGCGCTCATGTCACACGCTCGACTGTCACCGATCTGCTGACAATGGCTCGTTTTGGCAAAAGCGAGAATGTTTGTATTGATTTTACAGGAGCTGTCATAGAGGACGATAAGCCGGACGATATTCAGGCTGATGCAGATGATACCGGGTCTGACGATATTGCTGTTGAGCTTATGGACGTTGCAGACAACTGAGCTTCGCAGGAAGATATACTTTACTAAGATATTATGATTTAATACAGCTAAAAGATGCAGAGAAACCCATTGATCGGGTTTCTCTGTTTTTTTTCGCAAAAAAACCACCCACAGCCAAATCAGCCGTGGGTGGCAATATTATTTTAAATATACACAATTCTTTATTTTCCCAGCGCTATCTTGCCCATTGCGTCTGCCTGCATGATAGCGTCATAAAGCTCGATAGGCTGTACGTCGCCTGCAAGATTGTGGATAGTTTCGCCTGGGATACAAGCGTTCTTTGCGATAGTTTCTACCTGCTCAGGTGTAGTTACACCTATCTCCTCGAGCGTGACAGGAAGTCCCACTTCAAGGCAGAAGTTCTGTACCTCTTCAAACTCTTCCTTTGGCGCACCCTCAAGTACAAGCTGAACCAGTGTACCAAGGGCTACACAACAGCCGTGGTCTGCGTGCTTGATTCCCAATGATGTTACGCCATTGTAGAACGAGTGTGCAGCCGCACAGTTTACGTTGTCTGCTCCAACACCTGAAAGATATACATTAGCCTCGCAGATAGCTTCAAGGGCAGGTGTAACTGCGTGTACCTTGCAAGCCTCAACTGCCTGCTTGCCGTATGTTTTCAGCGTGTCATAGCAAAGTCTTGCAAGTGCCTGTCCTGCTCTTGTGATGCCTGTGCCTTCAAGGCTTGCGGACTCTGTTCTTATGGAAGCTCTGCCCTCAAAATATGTACCAAGTGCATCGCCCATGCCTGCAATAAGGAACTTTACAGGTGCGTTTGCGATAACTGTTGTGTCTACCATTACTGCGTCTGGATTGGTAGGATAGAAAAGATATTTGTCAAAGCTGTGGTCATCATTGTATATTACTGACAGACCTGTACATGGCGCATCTGTTGCCGCAACTGTAGGCACGATAACAATGTGCTTGCCTGTGTAGTATGCTGTAGCTTTTGCAGTATCAACTGCGCTTCCGCCGCCAACTGCAACTACTGTGTCGATGTTGTCAGCCTTTACTATCTCTTCCATTTTGGCTATCTCGCCCTTGCTTGATATACCACCAAATACTTCATAGCGTCTGTAATCGTCAAGTTCGCCAAAGCTTTTCTCTATCTTGTCATGACAGGCTTTGTAGCCACTGTTTGAACATACAAACAGCCACCTTTTGCCCATATAGCCCATTTCTTCATGAAACTTAAGTGTAGCATCTCTGCCCTGAACATATTTGAGCGGCTCACGCATTGCTCTGAGTCTTCCCATCATAATGAATTACCTCCGATTTGTTTGATTTATTAACTTTATACGGAATTCTCTCCGTATTTTCAATTAGATTATAGCATTTTGCACAAAAGATACAAGAAACATTTTATTAATGATATGTGAATTATTTGTTGTGGCAACATTTGAAAATGTAAAGCTTGGAGGACGATAAAACAGAAAAAGCGGAGGCTCTTTGCGAGCTTTCCGCTTTTTTCATATGTTCAGCATTACGGAAGCGTAAAACATTCCGTCACCGTATTCAAATTTAGCTACGCCATTGTATTTTGCGGCAATGTTCTTGACAGACTCTGTGCCGATCCCTTTGCCTTTGCGTTTTGAGGAAAGGAAACCGCCTTCTGGGTCGGTGAGTATAGTTCCGGTGAAGGTGTTGTCCACCGCCAGGCATAGGGAATAGCTGTCAGCCTTTGCTCTGATTATTATTTTTTTATTCTTTGCACTGTCAGACACGCAGCCGTGAATGGCGTTTTCGATAAGATTTCCGAAAAGCACAGAGAGGTCGGTTATGTCTATTTTTATATCATCTGGTATGTCAGCGCTCACCTTGTATTCAATGCCGCTGCTTTCCGCTATTTGAGCAAAATATGCAAGAAGTGCGCTTACAGATGTGTTTTTGCAGTAAATGCGTTCTGATATATCGGGCATAGAATCCCTGAAAGAATTGAGATATTCCGAAAGCTTATCATATTCGCCCTTTTTCAGAAGCTCCTGCATAAGAGCGATATGATGTCTGACATCATGCTTATAGCGTCTTGTTTCTTTTATCTTATCCTGCAAATAGTCATATTGCAGGTTCTGCATTTCAAGCAGGTGGTTATTTTCCTGAAGCCGCAGATTTTTCTGCTGTTCGATGACCAGCCGTGCCACGATGTAATACACCAGAAACGCCCCTGCGTTTATAAAGAAAAGAGCTATGGTGTTCTTTGGCTCCAGAGCAAGCTCTAAGCTGCTTTTTGTAGAGTTGCCGTAGAGAGTATAGTACCATATTATATAGAACGTAAATGGGATAAGCCAAAGATAGCGCCACTCCAGACCTGACGGCTCTCTTTCCACCGCAGGTGTGTAGACCTTTTTCATGTAGATAAAAAGCGGCCCCCATACCACGGCTTCTGTCATAAGCATACAAAGGGAAAACGACCAGCGGTATGACTCATAGGCAAGTGACGGGAACAGAATACCCTCCAGACACTTTGAGGTAATGACGATAAAGCTTGCGTTATTTGAAAGCAGAAGCAGTGTGAAGCCTGTTTTGCCGACCTTGACCTTCACAGCGAAAAAGTAAAAAGCCGCATAGAGCAGGGTGCTGACTGCACTTAGCAGACCTGCATTTGTGCTGAAAAATGCCGCCTGCCAGCCTAAGAAGATCTGCACCAGTGAAAGAGCCACAACAAGTCCCACAGTAGCTGTTTTGGAAAAGCGAAGCCTATGCCGGAAGGGATAAAGGGCAAGCACCATAAGTGGCAGAAAATTCAGAAGGGAATATATGCCCACTTCCACAAGGCGGTATAAAGGAGGCATTACTGCTCACCGCCTTTTCGCAGATCACTGAAGCGAAACTGAGCGAAGGCGTCTAATGTTTCTCTGGATTTTCGGCGACTTATGGGGATATGTGTGCCGTCGCTCATTATGAAAAGGTCGCTTTTTTGCTGGGCTATCTCATAGAAATTCACGATGACGCCTTTGGTGGAGGTGTAAAAGTATGAATGACTGCAAAAAATGCTCTCGATCTCAGCGAAAGAATTTCTTGAAACTATGCTTTCACCGTCTGTGCAATGGATTGTCACGATATGTGACGCACAGTCTATGTAGATAACATTTCTGAGTATCACATTTTGACCGTCGGGAAGCTTAACGGAACGCATACGATCAATTTCATCAGAACCGATCCGGTCAAGCATGGCTTTTACTTTGTCAGCCTGAAAGGGCTTACAAAGATAGTAGCAGGCGTTGAGGTCGTAGCTTTCGCTTGCAAACTCGTTGCTTGAAGTGCCGAATGCGATATGCACGTTTTTGTCTGTTTCACGAAGCTTTTCTGCGACCTCTATCCCTGTCATTTTCCCCATGAATATATCAAGCACCACCAGATCATAAGCTCCCATCTGCCAACATGACAAAAAGCTTTCTCCGCTTGAAAACGTATCTATCTGACAGCTGTGAGCGGTTTGTTCGGAAATATATTCATGAAGAAGTGCAAGGTCGTTTTTATTATCGTCTACCAATGCCACTCTCATACTGTAAAAATCCTTTCTTATACATGATTTCTTAATATATAATAACACACATCAAAGCAAAATTCAAGCATTATTCATTTATTTTGTTACCACTTGTGCAGATTTTTGACCGTTTGTGCCAAATCTATTGACAAAGTGTGTAGGCTGTGTTAAAATAATCGAGTAAAATTATGTTCTGAGTAAAAAAGAAATATCAGCAACAAAAAATATTATGGAGGAATTAGAATGAAAAAGAAAATTTTAAGTCTTTTGGTGACGGGCTGTCTTTTGTTTGTGCCGACAACGGCATTTGCAGACGATAATAAGACGGTAATAAAAACTGTTGACGACCTGTTGGCGTTTTCAAAAGCGGTAAACAACGGAGATTATGACAAGAATAAAGACGCAGTTGTTGTTCTTGAAAATGACCTTGACTTGACAGGTGTTGTATGGACGCCTATCGGAAACGTTTTCGATGAAAACGGCTATATTGAACATTGTTTCAGCGGCAAATTCTACGGAAACGGTCATACTATTTCAAACATTGATTTTACGTCTATTTATGGTAAAGATTTGTTGGTCGGTTTCTTTGGCGATATCGAGGAAGCAGAGGTATCAGGTCTGACTATAGAGGGAAATCTGGATGTGACAAATACTGATAACGAATATACTGTTTATGGCACTATTGCAGGATTTGCAGGTGATTGTACTATTTCTGATTGTGTGTCAAACGTATCGTTCAACAATAACGGCAAATATGTTTATGGCTTCATAGGCATGGTAGGTCAGGCATACGGCACAACTTTTGAATATTGTGAGAACACAGCAGACATAACTATCTCAGGCGACAACGGAAGTGTTTATGTCGGCGGTATAGTTGGATATGCGCAGATTGGAACGGAAGTCCGCTATTGTTCAAGCACAGGCGATATGGTATATGCTGCACCAGACGCCGGCGGTATCGTAGGACGTTTGTATGGCGATTCCAAGGTTATAAACAGCTATGTTACAGGAAAACTCACGCCGGTTGGCAACGGAACCACAGATGTAGGCGGTATCGTTGGTTCAGTAGCCGGCGGTTCTGTAAGTGATTGCTATTTTGCAGGAGAAATTGACCTTTCACAGTACTCAGCCAAAAAGCCATATACACGTTTCGGCGGAATAGTGGGGAAGGATTCCTCGTCTACAACTGACTTTAAAAACAACTATTTCACAGAAACAGAAAATGTTGAAGCTTGCGGTTCAAATAAAGAAGCAGGCAAGGCTAAAGCATATGACTATATGACAACAAAAGAATTTTATGACGAGTTGACAGCTGGCGGTGCAAAGTATCAGTATGTTGAGGGAAAAACACCTGTCCTGCCAACTAAGGAATATGCAGTTGATTTTGAAGTAACACCTGCTGACCTGAAAAATGTTGTAATAAAGGTAGACGGAAAAGAGATAACAAACAATACTGCAATGCTTACAGCAGGCACTTACACAGTAGAGGTAACTGCTGACGATTGCGAGCCTCTCAGCAAGGAAATAACTATTTCAGCAGATATCGCAACACATACACAGGCTTTTGAACTTGCATACAAGTCAGCAGACTATACAGAGCTTGACAAGGCAGAGAAAGCCGCAAAGGCTCTCAACAAAGACGATTATGAGGACTTCTCAGAAGTCGAAAAGGCTCTTGCCGCTATTGACAGAACAAAGAACATCACAGAGCAGGCTGATGTGGACGCTATGGTAAAGGCTATAAATGACGCTGTGGCAAACCTTGTAAAGAAAACACCTGCTTCTTCACAGCCTGACAGCGTAAGCAGTTCTGATGCTTCGTCAGATACGAGCAGTTCCGCTTCCGACAGCTCATCTTCCGACAGCTCATCTTCTGACAGCAAGACAACTGACAGCAAGTCAGACAGCAGTTCAAAGGCAGCTTCAAACGCTTCAAACACAAACCCATCGACCGGCGTTGCAGGCGGAGCATTCGCTCTTGCACTTCTCAGCGGTGCGGCTGTGGTCATGGCTAAGAAGAAAAAGTAAATAAGATCTCCCCTATTGTTGATATTTCGGAGAAGGGCAGTTCCTTGTGGACTGCCTTTTTTCTGTTTGCAGGAAAGCGGAATTTGCCTGCATAATTTGGGGCGCTTTTTTGCAAAGAAGCATAAAAATGCAATTATTTTATATTGATACTGCAAAATCGTCCGTGCAAGCTTAGACTAACTATTGATAATAGTCAATATCTTTTATTATCTATTTTATACCATGAAATTACATTTATTCATAAAAAATCGTTATAGATTTAAGCGAAATGTAAAAAATCAGCTCACAAAATCTGCGTTTACCCTTGCAATTCAGAAAAATATGTGGTATAATTATATTGCTGTAATAGGAGCACAGCATGAAATGCTGGCAGTGTGTTTTCAATTGTCAGATGAATTTCTGTATAGCTTATGCTTAATAATAAGGAAAGAAAATGAATGTGCCGGCGTGTGCTGTTTCATTATAGCGCCTATTAACGATATTTTTTTGAAAAGGAGTTATTGCAACATGTCAAAGATCGATTTGAGCAAGTACGGTATCACCGGAACTACAGAAGTTGTTTACAACCCTTCTTACGAGCAGCTGTTCGAGGAAGAAACAAAGCCAACACTCGAAGGCTATGAAAAGGGTCAGGAGAGTGAGCTTGGCGCAGTAAACGTTATGACAGGCGTTTATACAGGCCGTTCACCTAAAGATAAGTTCATCGTTATGGACGAAAATTCTAAGGACACTGTTTGGTGGACTTCTGACGAGTACAAGAACGACAACCACCCAGCTTCACAGGAGGCTTGGAAGTCTGTTAAGGAACTCGCTATCAAGGAACTTTCAAATAAGAGACTTTTCGTAGTTGACGCATTCTGCGGCGCTAACAAGGATACAAGAATGGCTATCCGTTTCATCGTTGAGGTTGCTTGGCAGGCTCACTTTGTAACAAATATGTTCATCAAGCCAACAGCTGAGGAGCTTGAGAACTTTGAGCCTGACTTCGTTGTATACAACGCTTCAAAGGCTAAGGTAGAGAACTATAAGGAGCTTGGTCTTAACTCCGAGACAGCAGTTATGTTCAACATCACAAGCCGTGAGCAGGTAATCATCAACACTTGGTACGGCGGAGAGATGAAGAAGGGTATGTTCTCAATGATGAACTACTTCCTTCCACTCAAGGGCATGGCTTCAATGCACTGCTCAGCTAACACAGATAAGAATGGTGAGAACACAGCTATCTTCTTCGGTCTGTCCGGTACAGGTAAGACAACACTTTCTACAGACCCTAAGAGACTTCTTATCGGTGACGACGAGCACGGCTGGGACGACAACGGAGTATTTAACTTCGAGGGCGGCTGCTATGCTAAGGTCATCAACCTTGATAAGGATTCTGAGCCTGATATCTACAACGCTATCAGAAGAGATGCTCTTCTTGAGAACGTAACTCTTGACGAGAACGGCAAGATCGACTTTGCTGATAAGAGCGTTACAGAGAACACTCGTGTATCTTATCCTATCGACCATATCCAGAACATTGTAAGACCTATTTCTTCTGCACCTGCTGCAAAGAACGTTATCTTCCTTTCAGCAGACGCATTTGGTGTACTGCCTCCAGTATCTATCCTCACACCAGAGCAGACACAGTATTACTTCCTCTCTGGCTTTACTGCAAAGCTTGCAGGAACAGAGCGTGGAATTACTGAGCCTACACCAACATTCTCAGCTTGCTTCGGTCAGGCTTTCCTTGAGCTTCACCCAACAAAGTATGCTGAAGAGCATGTTAAGAAGATGCAGAAGAGCGGTGCTAAGGCATACCTGGTAAACACAGGTTGGAACGGCACAGGCAAGAGAATCTCTATCAAGGATACTCGTGGAATCATTGACGCTATTCTTAACGGCGATATTCTCAACGCACCTACAAAGAAGATACCACACTTTGACTTTGAAGTTCCAACAGAGCTTCCAGGTGTTGATCCTGCAATTCTCGATCCTCGTGACACATATGCTGACGCTTCCGAGTGGGAGACAAAGGCTAAGGATCTTGCAAGCAGATTTGTTAAGAACTTTGCTAAGTATGAGGGCAACCCAGCAGGTAAGGCTCTTGTATCAGCAGGTCCAAAGGAATAATCAATAACTCTGATACTATTATTATATAGTATAAAAGCTGCTGTGCCTTTTGGTACGGCAGCTTTTTTTGTGCTCTTGAAAAAGTGTGATGAAGGTGGTATAATTGGTATGGAGGCGAATTTAGTTTGGAAAAGAAGAATTATGCCGCAAGGGCGGCTATATATGCCATGGGGCTTGTGATACTTGCCGCAGGGATAACGATGAACATCAAAACAGGGCTAGGTGTATCCACCATTATATCAGTGCCATTTGCCATATCGAGTATATGGGACGTGAATTTTTCTCTTGTGACTTTTGCTACATATGCACTGTTCGTTGTGATAGAAATGATAATAAAAGGCAGCGACAGAACTGTTATAGACTGGCTGCAAATACCATTCAGTATTGTGTTCAGCCTGTTGCTGAATATGTTTTCAAAGCTGCTTGATTTCAATTTCGGACATTTGTGGCAGAACACGTTGTATCTGGCAGCAGCGATAATCTGCACGGGTGCGGGAATGTCAATGATGATAGCCATGAAGTTCGTGCCGAACCCAGCCGACGGTCTTGCTCAGGCTATAGGAAAAGCCTTTGGAAAGAACATGGGCTTTGGCAAGAATATACTTGACGCATCGTGTGTTGCCATTGCCTGCGTGATAGGTCTGCTGTTTGACAAGCGGATAATAGGTATCGGTATCGGAACGGTGGCGGCAATGCTCCTTGTGGGAAGGTGCGTGGCAGTATTCGATCATTTCTTCAAAGACAGAATGAAAAGTGCCGCAGGGCTTGCATAATAAAAAACGCCGCAGAGGACAGACATCTCTGCGGCGTTTGTGTATTTATATAATAAAAAAATCCGCTCTACATAACGTAAAGCGGATACAAGCAAAAGCTTAAACTTTTGCTGGCGCGGATTGAGAGATTTGAACTCTCGCGCCCGTTTCCAGACCTACTCCCTTAGCAGGGGAGCCCCTTCACCACTTGGGTAAATCCGCAAACCTGTATATATAAAAAATGTGGCGGACAGGGTGGGATTCGAACCCACGGTACGTTGCCGTATCACTGGTTTTCAAGACCAGCTCCTTAAACCACTCGGACACCTGTCCACATTAATTATTTGTTTTTGTGTCGTTCTCTCTCAGCGACTTAATTATTATAGCACAGTTCATCTGTCTTGTCAACCCCTTTTTCAAATTTTTTTGAGAAATTTTTTAAAGCATAAATATTCCTTCGTATGCTAACGATACTTGACGAAATCTTATAAATATGGTATAATAAATCACAGCTTTGTATGTTTTATCACTTTATATGATAATTTATACAGAAAATTTTTAATGGAGGCGACTTTATTATGAAGATGACTGTAAGTCAGGCTATGGTTGAATGTTTGAAAGCTGAGAACGTAAAAGTCGTCTTTGGCTATCCCGGAGCTGCTATCTGTCCTTTCTATGACGCTTTGCTGGATGCTGAAAACGACATCAGGCAGGTGCTTGTGAGACAGGAAGCTAACGGTGGTCATGCGGCTAACGGCTATGCACGAATTTCAGGCAAGCCTGCGGTCTGTATCGCTACATCAGGTCCGGGTGCAACTAATCTTATTACTGCTATTGCTACCGCTTATGCGGATTCTATACCTATCGTGTGCATAACAGGTCAGGTGAATACCGATCAGAT
>ENA-UEYL01001860-UEYL01001860.1-human-gut-metagenome-genome-assembly--contig:-NODE-1860-length-16917-cov-4.090083_pt1 | contig 16917 bp, 14 predicted proteins | sample MGYA00242941_ERZ507946 | MGnify/ENA primary metagenome ERZ507946 (study PRJEB26167, sample SAMN06115482) | human gut metagenome | host: Homo sapiens | place: China:Guizhou | collected 2015-03-11...
GTCTGACCTCTCCTTCAGCAAAACCGCAGGCTATGATCTTTCCACCTATGAAAAAGAGGACGGCGATGTGGACGGTCCCTTCGCGGTGGGTGTCTCCATCACCTGTGACAGCGGCGGACAGCTGACCTGGTTCTCCTCCTCCGATTTCCTGGATGACATGTACAACGCCTATTCCTCCGGTGCCAATGTGAACCTGGGGATGAACGCCCTGTCCTCCATGATTGGAGAGAGCGAGGCAATGGCCATCCGCAGCAAATCCCTCAACTACAACTATCTGACCATCAGCGATTCCACCTCCTCCCTGCTCAAAGTGGTCATGATCGGCGTATTTCCGCTGGTATATCTGGGAATCGGCATTTTTGTGGTGGTAAACAGAAGGAGGACGCAAAATGAAGCGGGCTAAAAAGCTGTATATTCTGCTGGGCATTCTGGTGGCAGTCTGCGCTGTTACATTCGGTGTCAGCCGCTATCAGACCCGACAGGAAGAAATCAAAAACAGCGGCGAGGTCATTCTGGAAGTCCCCACCGATTCTGTGGAATCCCTTTCCTGGGACGTAGACGACCGCTCCTTCTCGTTCCACAAGGAGACAGCCGAAGAGGATACGGATTCGGAAAGCATCTGGATCTATGATGAAGACGATGCATTTCCGGTGGATAAGAACAAAATCAACAGTCTCCTCTCCTGCTTTGAGTCCCTCAGCGCCGCCTTTGTCATTGAAAATCCGGAGGATCTGGGGCAGTATGGGCTGACCGATCCTACCTGCACCATCGACTTCTCCGACGGTGAAACCTCTTACACGGTCTTGCTGGGCGATTACAGTCCCATGGACTCCCAGCGTTATGTCTCCATCGGCGACGGCAACGTCTATCTGGTGGAAGATGATCCCATGGAGGAGTTTGACGTTGAGCTGAGCAATATGCTGGATGATGACGACATCCCCTATCTGGAAGAAGACGGCACAACCACCTCCATCCGCTTCTCCGGGGATATCAACTATGAAATCACCTATGAGGCAGACAGTGCCAATACCTATCGGGAAGAAGACGTCTATTTCACTGAGCAAAACGGCCGTCAGGTCCCGCTGGATTCCACACGGGTGAGTGACTATCTCCATGAAGTCAGCTTCCTGTTCCCCGATGAATATGTGACCTACAAGGCCACCGATGAGGATTTGGCCGACTGCGGACTGGATAACCCCCAGCTGGTCATCGAGGCAGACTACAATACGGAGGATGATGACGGAAACACCGTCTCCAAGACCTTCACCATCAGCATCAGCCGTGACCCTGCCGAGCTGGCCAAAGCACAGGACGACGCAGAGAAAACGAACAGCTCCGATACCGAAACCGCTTCCGAAGAGGAAGAGGACGCAGAGGCTGAGGACATTACCGCTTATATGCGGATCGGCGATTCCAAGATTATCTATCGGCTCTCCGGCGAGGATTACCAGACCCTGATGGCCGGCGGATACAACGACCTGCGGCACACCGAGGTTCTGCCCGCTGATTTTGCCGACATCGCTCAGATTGACATTTCCCTGGAAGGCACGGATTACACCATTACCTCCGAGGGAGACGCAGAGGAGCGGACATACTTCTATGCAGACGAAGAACTGGATATTGCAGATCTCCAGTCCGCCATGCAGACTTTGACCGCGGATTCCTTCACGGATGAACAGCCCACGGAAAAGGAAGAAATCCACCTGACGCTCCATCTGGATCTGGAAGGCGAACCCAGTGTGGAAATTGGGCTGTACCGCTATGACGGCTCTTATTGCTTGGCGGTAGTGGACGGCACACCCATGTGCCTGGTCCAGCGCAGCTATGTGGTAGACCTCATCGAAGCAGTAAACGCCATTGTGCTGAGCTGACAAATCTCCATCTTATGGTGAGTCGGTCCGGTGCCATCCGGCGCTTCCCTCTCCCGGGCCTCTCCAAATAGAGCAGGACCCGGATATCCCCTCTCAGCGGGATATCCGGGTCCTGCTTTTGTCTCTGCAGCGCAGCCGCTGCCTGCATTCGTCCAACTGTCCTATTCCCGGATCTTTGCAGATCCCATTGCCGATCTGTCCCCCGTTCCACTCAAATCCGGTTGGACACATTCTCCTTTCGGCCGCCTTCCCGGCGGTTTCTTCGGTCGTTTCCCTCAACGCTGTAAAACCGCCGCTTTTCCTGATACATCCGTTGGTCCGCCTCTTCCAGCTGCTCTTTGACGCTGCACGGTTCCGTCCTCCAGGAAATTCCCACGGCACACCGGATGCCTACCTGCTCCATTTTCCGCAAAACAGTACGGACGGCCGCTTGGAATGCAGCTTCTTCCAAGGTGTCATCCACCACAATAAACTCATCTCCGCCTGTGCGGTACGTTTTTTTCTCAAATACGCTCCACAGCTGCTCGGCCGCACGGCAGAGAAACTGATCTCCCACGCTGTGTCCCTGACTGTCGTTAATGGCCTTGAGTCCGTTGAGGTCAAAGTAGGCCACTCCCAGCCGGGACTTGGTTTTGCTCCAGTCCGGCTCCATGATTTCATTGAACTTGTTGCGGTTATACACTCCCGTCAGGGAGTCCTCGTAACTCATCCGCAGCAGCATCGCGGTCTGATCCCGAATCTGCTCCTTCTGCTTTTCAATTTGTTCCTGCAGATATCGATAGGACTCCTGTGCCATTTTAACCGGAAATCCCTGATCGCCTTTGATCATCTCCTGATAGGGATTGGAAATATGGATATGGCAGCAGCGCGGCTGCCCATCCCGCCATCGGAACACCATCGTAACCCGTTGGTGAACCCGCAGGCTGATTTGCGTGGATGCATCCGTGGCAACCCAGATCCGTCCAGTACACAAATAGGTCTCCGGCGCGATCTGGACAACATCATATTCCTCATCGGAGATGTTGCACTTGGGAACCTGCCCCGCGAACCGGCGAAAAATCGGTGCCACAGTCTCAATTCCCACCGCATATTCATACTCGCCTGCGCCAAACCAATGGACCGCATCGTCCAGCAGCGCAATCAGAGCTTCCACATCATTTTCGCAGTAATGCTTATGCAGCATCAGACTGGTCAGCTCCATCGCCATCTGTTCTTTTCCCTTCTCGCCGGCTGTAACCGTCATCCTCTTTCCCCCTTCCATCCACAGTGCAGCCTTCCCGGCACACACCTGCATGGCGGCTCCGCATCCACACTCCCGGATATGCTGCGGAGCCTTTTCGCAAGCAGACAAATCCACGCTTTCCGGGCATGATTCCGCTCTTTCACACGGCTGCCTTCCATGCACGCCGCAGCTTTTTATGGCGCCGGACACTCTGTACAGGCTGTCAGCAGCGCCACCGTCTCCACGTGGCGCGTTCCCGGGAACATATCCACCGCCGCCGCCCGGACAGCCGGATACCCCAGTTCCGCAAAGATCCGCAGATCCCGTCCCAGCGTGGCCGGATCGCAGGAGACATAGACTACCCGCCGCGGGCTCATGGCCGCCACAGAGGCAATCACCTCCGGGCTCAGGCCCTTGCGGGGCGGGTCCACCGTGATGACATCCGGCCGCAGGCCCTCAGCCTCCAGCCGGGCCGCCACCTCCGCCGCGTCGCCACAGAAAAACTCCGCGTTGGCAATGCCGTTGCGCTCCGCGTTCTCCCGTGCATCCGCAATGGCCGGAGCCACAATTTCCGCGCCGATCACCCGCTTGGCCCGGCCGGCCATGCACAAGGTGATGGTACCGGTGCCGCAGTACAGATCCAGCACCGTTTCCTCTCCGGTCAGCCCGGCAAACTCCAGGGCTTTGCCATAGAGCACCTCCGCCTGATCCCGGTTTACCTGATAGAAAGAAGGCACGGAGAGCTTGAACGTCAGCCCGCACAAGGTGTCCATGAGGAAGTTCTCTCCCCACAGGGTACGGTACTTTTCTCCCAAAATGACATTGCCTTTGCGGGTGTTGACATTGAGCACCACACCCACTGTACGGGGTGCCGCCGCCCGGACATAGGCTGCCAGCTCCGGCTCCCGGGGCAGCTGGCGGCCATTGGCCACCACACAGCACAAACTCTCGCCCTTTTGGTTGACCCGGACGTAAATGTGGCGGATCAGTCCCTTCCCGGTCATCTCATCGTATGCCGGAATTTTGTAGCGGCGCATCCACTCTCCCACTGCCTGGGCAGTCCGGTCGGAGATCTCCGACTGGATCAGGCACCGGTCCACCGCCACCACCTTGTGGCTGCGGGCCTGATAAAACCCGATGGTGCCATCCGGTCCTACCGGGTACTGGCTCTTATTGCGGTAGCGCTGGGGATTCTTCGCCCCCAGAATCTCTTCCACCGCAAGGTCTGTTCCACCCAGGCGGGTCAGGGCGTCCTGTACGCGCTGCCGTTTGGCCCACAGCTCCTCACCGTAGGTCAGATGCTGAAAATCACACCCGCCGCACCGGCCATAGTACGGACACTCCGGCTTCACCCGCTCCGGCGAGGGGCGGATAATCCGCACAATCTCCCCCGCCGCCGCGGTCTTCATCACCTTTGTGATCCGCAGCTCGATCTCTTCACCCCGCACTGCCCGGGGAACAAACACCACCGCCCCGTTCAAGCGGACAATCCCCAGTCCCTCGCTGGAGTACCCCTCCACCGTGCCGGTTGCACATTGATTCAGCCGCAGCTTCTCCATATCCAACTTCCTTCTTGTGATCTCATGCGGCACTCCGCCGCCGGAGGCTTACGCCTCCCATTTCTCCAGCAGCTGACGCAGCTGGTCGGCAAACTTGGCCAGGGACTTGTTGTCCCGGCCCTTGCTGCGCTTGATGGACTCCATGACCATCTGGCCCACCGCCACCAAACGCTCGTAAGCCGGGCTGGTTCTGCCGCCGGATACCGGCTTGGCCTTGCGCTCGGGCAAATATCCCCGTTCCGCCACGGTTCCGGCAATGAGGTCATAAACCTCCGTGTACTGGGGGGCGTGGGCCTCAAAGCCCAGATTCTGAATACTTTGGGCAAAGAACGGCGCCACTTCCCGGTCACCGTGCACCACAAATACGTGCTGGGGCTTGGGTGCCTTGAAATTGGAAATCCACTCCAGCAAATGGTCCCGGTCCGCATGGGAAGAAAGGCCGTGGAAATTTTCAATCTCGGCGTTGACGGCAATCTCCTCGCCGAACATCTTGACACTCTTGGCCCCTTCCAGCAGCGCACGGCCCAGAGTCCCTTCTCCCTGATAGCCCACAAACACCACCGTGCACTCTTTGCGCCAGAGGTTGTGCTTGAGGTGGTGGCGAATCCGGCCGGCGTCGCACATGCCGGAGGCGGAAATGATAACCTTGGGCACCGGGTCCATATTCAGCGCCTTGGACTCCTCGCTGGTCTCCGTCATCCGCAGATTCGTAAAGTTGAACATGTGGGTTCCGTCCTGCACCAGGGCCAGGGCATCCTCGTCCAGATATCCATGCAGATTTCCGGTAAAGATCGTGGTGGCCTTCTTGGCCAGAGGCGAGTCGATATAGACCGGGAAGTCCGGGTTGCTCTTGACCATACCGGCATCCTTGATCTCCCGGATGAAGTACAGCAGCTCCTGGGTGCGGCCCACGGCAAAGGAGGGAATGATGACATTGCCTCCCCGGGCCAGAGTCTTGTCAATGATGCGGGCCAGATCATCGGTATAGCTCCACACCTCGGTATGGTTGCGGTCGCCGTAGGTGGATTCCATCACCACATAATCCGCACCGGAAATGGGCGTCGGATCCCGAATGATGGGCTGATTGATGTTGCCGATATCACCGGAGAACACCAGTTTCTTCGTCACGCCGCCCTCCGTGGCGGTGACCAGGATAGACGCCGATCCCAGCAGGTGGCCTGCATCCACAAACTCCACCACCACACCGGGGCACAATGTTACCTGCTCCTGGTATTCGCAGGTGGTCATGAACTCCCGGACCCGGGCAGCGTCCTCAATGGTATAGAGCGGCTCCACCCGAGGCGCTCCGGAACGCTCGGCCTTCCGGTTTTTCCACTCGGCATCCTGCTCCTGGATGTGCGCGGAATCCAGCAGCATGATATCCAGCAGGTCCGCCGTCAGCCGGGTGGTGAGGATCCGGCCCTGAAAGCCCTGCTTGATGAGCATGGGGATCCGGCCGGAGTGGTCAATATGGGCATGGGTGACCAGGACGTAATCGATGGACCCCGCCGCGAAAGGAAATTCCGCGTTGGACACCTCGTCCCGTCCCTGCTGCAGTCCGCAGTCCACCAGGATGCGCTTGCCGCCAACTTCCAGACAGTGACAGCTGCCGGTCACGCACTGATCGGCGCCGTAAAAGCTGAGCTTCATGGGAGATCCTCCTTATATTTGGATTCTTGTGATCATTGTAGCATACCCGGAATGAAAGCACAATCCGCGTTTTCCAACCAAACCGTTCCGCCGGCCTTGTGATTTTTCTTCCAGGCGGGTATACTGGATATTGTAAATTGTAAGCGGCATTGAGAATCCGCAAACCATCGACGGCAGCGAGGTGACATCATGACTTCCCGGACACTGCTGATTCCCTCCTTTTTGGACGACCACTTTCCCCTTCTCCGCCGCGCCTTTGCCTCCGGGCGCTGGCAGCCTGTGCTGCTGACGCAGGACCAGGGCCTGGCAGATCTGGGCCTCAGGTATATTCACAGCGACATGTGCTATCCCGCCGTCCTGGTGGCAGGACAAATTCTCCATGCCCTGAGCTCGGGACAGTACGATGTTCATACCTGCGGCGTCCTCATCGGCCAGGCGGGGGACGAATGCCGGGGCTCCTGCTTCATCCGTATTCTGCGGCGGGTCCTGGACCGGGCAGGCTACCCGGAGGTTGCTCTGGTCTCACTCAACGTCCGGGGTATCGACCGTCAGGACGCGCTGCCTCTGAATCCGGGTATGATCGGCAAAGCCCTGGCTGCCGCCGTCTGGGGCGACACCCTGGCCATCGTCCGGGACCAGCTGCGCCCCCTGGAGGCCCGTCCCGGTGCTGTGCAGGCCCTCTGGCAGCAGTGGGTGGACACATTGGATCAGGATTTGGCCCGCACCCCCTCCCGGCGGGAGATCCTGGCCCGCTGCCGGGAGATCACCGCGTCCTTCCGGGCGCTGGAAACTGTGCAGCGCCCCGTGCAGGATGTGGCCGTGGTAGGCGAGATCTATACCAAAAACTGCCGCCTGGGCAACTGGAATCTGCGGGACTATCTGGCCGCCAACGGCTGCCGGGTCCATGTCGGGGGACTGACCTGGCAGGCGCTTTATTACATGGACGCACACACACTCAAAGGTCCGGCAGCCCATCGGGCCGTCTACCGGATCGTGCAGCAGGCAGTGGGCAGCCTTCAAAAAGAAATGGTGGACACTCTCCGCGCAGCCGGGTTCCGTACGCTGCCGCCGCTCTCCCAGCTTAAAGCAGAAGCCGCGGGGCTGGCGCCTCTGAACGTCACCGTGGCCGACGGCTGGCTGATCGCCGCTGAGGCGGCAGGCTGGGCCGGCCAGGGCTGCCGCAAGATTCTCTGCGTCCAACCCTTTGCCTGTCTGCCGGGCCACATCTTCGGCAAGGGACAGTATGCCTCTTTGCAGCGCAAGCTTCCCCATGTGCGGCTAGTCAGCGTGGACTACGATGCCAGCACCGGCGAGGGCACGGTCCAGAGCCGGGTGCGGATGCTGCTGGATGAAGCGCTTCCGTCATTTTAACGAAAACGCCCGCCTTGCGGGACGCTTTTGTGAGAAATCCGCCCCGCAATTGTGAATTTTTTTCGGTTCTCCCCTTTTTTCTTTGCAATTTACAGGCACTTGTGGTATGCTACATTTGCTTTTTTGCGAATTTTTCTTCCCTTTTTCAGGAAAGAGCCGAAATCGGAAAGGATGTTTTACGATATTATGGGTCTGATGAAAAAACTGTTTGGCGATTACAGCTCCCGGGAGCTCAAGTCCATCTACCCCATTGTGGACAAGATCGAGTCTCTGGCAGACGAGTACAAGGCGCTCTCCGACGCCCAGCTCCAGGCCAAGACGGCGGAGTTCCGCCAGCGTCTTGCAAACGGGGAAACGCTGGACGATCTGCTGCCGGAGGCATTCGCCACTGTGCGGGAGGCTGCGGACCGCGTGCTGGGCATGCGTCCCTACCGGGTCCAGCTGGTGGGCGGCATCGTGCTTCACCAGGGCCGCATCGCCGAGATGAAGACCGGTGAAGGCAAGACCCTGGTGGCCACTCTTCCCGCTTACCTCAACGCTCTGACCGGACGGGGCGTTCACATCGTCACCGTCAACGACTATCTGGCCAAGCGCGACAGCGAGTGGATGGGCAAGGTCCACCGCTTCCTGGGTCTGAAGGTGGGTCTGATTGTCCACGGCCTCACCGGCATCGAGCGCCGGGCCGCCTACGCTGCCGACATCACCTACGGCACCAACAACGAGATGGGCTTTGACTATCTGCGGGACAATATGTGCATCTATTCCTCCGAGCTGGTGCAGCGGGGCCACGCCTTCGCCATCGTGGACGAGGTGGACTCCATCCTGATCGACGAAGCCCGTACCCCCCTGATCATTTCTGGTCAGGGCGAGAAATCCACCCAGCTCTATGACATGGCGGAAATGTTTGTCTCCCGCCTGAAAAAAGAGGTCGTGGTGCAGATCGACAACAAGGAAGAAGAGGACACGGACATCGACGCCGACTATATCGTCGACGAGAAGGCCAAGACCGCAACCCTCACTGCCCGCGGCATTGCCAAGGCGGAGGAGTTCTTCCATGTGGAAAACCTGTCCGATCCCTCCAACTCCACTCTCTCCCACCACATCAACCAGGCCCTCAAGGCCCACGGTACCATGAAGCGGGATATTGACTACGTGGTCAAGGACGGCGAGGTCATCATCGTCGACGAGTTCACCGGCCGTCTGATGTTCGGCCGCCGCTACTCCAACGGCCTGCATCAGGCTATCGAAGCCAAGGAGCACGTCAACGTCAACAGCGAGAACAAGACCCTGGCCACCATCACCTTCCAGAACTACTTCCGCCTCTATGACAAGCTCTCCGGTATGACCGGTACCGCCATGACGGAGCAGGAGGAGTTCGGCACCATCTACAACCTGGACATTGTGGAGATCCCCACCAACCGTCCCAATCAGCGTCAGGACCACCACGATGTGGTCTACAAGACGGAGGCAGGCAAGTTCCGGGCCGTCATCGCCCAGATCAAGGAGTGCCACGAAAAGGGCCAGCCCGTTCTGGTGGGCACGGTGTCCATTGAGAAAAACGAGCTGCTCAGCGGCCTTCTGGCCAAAGAGGGCATCCACCACAACCTCCTCAACGCCAAGAACCATGAAAAGGAAGCCGAGATCGTGGCCCAGGCGGGCAAGTTCGGTGCCGTCACCGTGGCCACCAACATGGCCGGCCGTGGTACCGATATCATGCTGGGCGGCAACGCCGAGTATCTGGCCCGGGCCGACCTGGTGAAGGCAGGATATGCCGAGGATGTCATTGTGGACGCCACCGGCTACGCCGAAACCGACGACGAGGAGATTCTGGCAGCCCGGAAACTCTTTGCCGAGAGTCTGGCCCGCCACAAGGCGGAAATTGCCGACGAGGCCGAAAAGGTCCGCGCTGTGGGCGGCCTGTTTATCATCGGTACCGAGCGTCACGAATCCCGCCGGATCGACAACCAGCTCCGCGGCCGTGCCGGCCGTCAGGGCGACCCCGGCGAGACCCGGTTCTATATCTCCCTGGAAGACGACCTGATGCGCCTGTTCGGCGGCGACCGCATCCAGAACATGATGGAGCGCTTCGACCTGGATGAAGACACCCCCATCGAGAACAAGATGCTCACCCGGGCCATCGAAAACGCCCAGACCACGGTGGAATCCCGGAACTTCCAGTCCCGCAAATCCGTCCTGGAATACGACGACGTCATGAACAAGCAGCGTGAGATCATCTACGCCCAGCGCCGCCAGGTTCTGGACGGTAAGGATCTCCACGAGACTGTGCTGAACATGATGCGCACCTCCATTTCCAACCACGTCTCCCTGGCCATGAGCGAGGTGCAGCATGTGGATGCCGCCGGCCTGCGCGACATGCTGCGGGGTCTGGAGGGCATGTACTTTGCTCCCGGCGCCGTCACCTTCACGGACGAGGAGCTGGCCTCCATGAGCGCTCAGGATCTCACCGACCGCTTCGTGGAAGAGGCCGAAAAGACCTACGCCGCCAAGGAAGCGGAGATCACGCCTCCCATCATGCGGGAGCTGGAGCGGGTCATCATGCTGCGGGTGGTCGACGAGTACTGGATGGACCACATTGACGCCATGGATGACCTCAAGCAGGGAATCCGTCTCCAGTCCTACGGCAACAACAACCCCGTGGATGTCTACAAGCGGGAATCTCTCACCATGTTCGAGGAAATGGTCTCCGCCATTCAGGACGAAACTGTCCGCCGGCTCTACTCCGTCCGGCTCAAGAAGGATGAGGAAGTCAAGCGGGAGCGCGTGGCCAAGGGCATGGTGGAAAATGTGGGCGGTGACGGTACCGCTCCCAAGAAGCAGCCCGTCAAGGCCGTCAAGATCGGCCGCAACGATCCCTGCCCCTGCGGCAGCGGCCTGAAGTGGAAGAAGTGCACCTGCAAGGAATATCACGATAACTGAGGCACCCCCTTTTTAATCTGACCTGCACCCCCTGTTCTCCTGCCGGAGGGCAGGGGGTGCGTGCCGTAGTTCCGCCGCCATTTTATGCCGAGGAGGTTCTCATGCCCTTTTCAACACATACCCGGGACGGCCTGGTGTGGCTGTCCGCTCCCCTGCTGCAGGGAATCCGCCACGGGTTTTCCACCCGGAAGGGCGGTGTCTCCCCCGCTCCGTGGGATTCTCTCAATTTGGGCCCCGGCCGCGGAGACGCACCGGAACACGTCCTGGAGAATTACCGCCGCTTCTGTCTTGCGGTGGGTACGGATCCCCACCGTGCCGTACTGGCCCGTCAGGTCCATGAAACAACCGTCCTCCACGCCACACAGGAGGACTGCGGAAAAGGCCTGTTCCGGGAACGGGACTATACTGCCGACGCCCTGATCACCGACGAACCGGGTCTTGCCCTGGTGGTCTTTTCCGCCGACTGCGGGATCTTACTGCTGCACGACCCGGTCCACCACGCCATCGGCGCCATCCACGCCGGATGGCGGGGCTGTGCCGCCGGAATCGTGGAGAAAACCGTGCAGACCATGACACAAACCTTCGGCACCCAGCCAAAGGACCTGCTGGCCGCTGTGGGGCCGTGTATCGGCCCGTGCTGCTTTGAGACGGACCAGGATGTCCCCGATGCCATGACCGCCGCCCTGGGGGCCCAGGCCGCGCCGTTTATGCAGCGCCGGGGCGTAAAGTGGCACGTGGATCTGGCCGGGCTGAACCGCCAGTGGCTCTTGCGCGCCGGCGTTCTCCCCGACCATGTGGAAACCTGCGGCCTTTGCACCGCCTGTCATCCGGATCTGTTCTGGTCCCACCGCAAGATGGGGCAGGCCCGCGGATCTCAGATCGCCATGGCCGCCCTGCCGCTTCCGGAGGAGCATCTGCCATGAAAAAACGTGCTCTGGCCGCCCTGCTGCTGTGTCTTTGTTTTTTGATGCTCAGCGGCTGCTGGCAGGAGGATCTCTCGGAACCGGAGAGCCTCACGCCCATGCAATCTTTTGAAGAGGAGGCAGAAGCGGAAGAGGAACACGCCATTATACCGGAGGTATTTTCCCTTCCCTACGCTCCCGGGCAAACTCTGGATCCCATCACCTGTACGGACGGTATGCAGCAGACCATCAGTTCCCTGCTTTACGAGGGATTGTTCCGCCTGAACCCTCAACTGGAGCCGGAAGCCTGTCTTTGTGAAAGCTATACGACCGACGCAACCGGCGCGGTTTATACCTTCACCCTGCGCGCCGGCGTCACCTTCTCCGATGGCTCCGCGCTGACTGCCGCCGACGTGAAGGCCACGCTGGACCGGGCCAGAACCTCGGAGCGCTACCGTCAGCGGCTTTCCGGCATCTCCTCCATCTCTGCTTCCGGAAACACAGTCACCATTACGCTGCACAGTCCCAATACGGGCCTGCCTGCCTTGCTGGATATCCCCATTGTCAAAAGCGGAACCCATCAAAATACTGCCCCCATCGGTACCGGTCCTTATCTTTTTTCCGAGGCTGACGGCGCCGCCTACCTGGTGGCCAACCAATCCTGGTGGCGCGGAGGCGGTCAGCCGGTTGACCGGATCCTGCTGACAGAAGCGGCGGATTGGGATACCATGCTCTATCGCTTCTCCACGCATGATGTCCAGCTGATTACCGCGGATCTGACCGGCACCTCTCCCATCAATGCCACCGGCAACACCAGCTATCTGGACGCCAATACCACCATCTTACAGTACCTGGGCTGCAACACCACCCGGGCCCCGCTGGACAATGCCGCTTTCCGTAAAGCGCTTTCCAGCGGTTTCAACCGAACCTACATTGTCAGTGCCTTTCTCTCCGGACACGGCACCGCTGCCCAGTTCCCAGTCTCTCCGGTTTCCTCCCTCTATCCCTCAGCGCTGGAGGAACGCTACTCCCGGGACAGCTTTACCGCTGCCCTGGCCGCCAGCGGCTATACCTCCGGCCGTACACTGAGTTTGCTGGTCAACCAGGAAAACAGCTTCAAGGTTTCGGTTGCTCAATATCTGGCCGACACCTTTTCTGCCGCCGGTGTCCCGGTGGAGGTCAACGCCCTGCCCTGGGAGGAATACAACGCTGCCCTGGCCGCCGGAAACTTCGATCTCTACTATGGGGAAGTCCGCTTAACTGCCGACTGGAATCTGACCAGTCTGCTGGGCAGCGGCGGGAGTTTGAATTACGGACATTGGAGCGATGCCCAGACAGATCAACTCCTAAGTGCCTATGCCGGCGCCGCAGACCGTGCCTCCGCCATGCAGAACCTCTGTGCGTATCTGCAGTCCCAGGCACCGATTCTGCCCATCTGCTTCAAATCCACCTCTGTCCTGGTGCAAAATGACGTGGTGGATGGCCTGATTCCCACCATGATGGAGCCGTTCTATAATCTCACAGACTGCACCATTCATTTGAAGACTTCCTGATCCCCAAAGCAAACCAGCAGGCCGGAATCCCTCTTCAGATTCCGGCCTGCTGGTTCTTTTTCACCCGCTCAAGGGCGGTTGGCTTTTCCGGTGATCTCATCCACCGTTAATTTCCATACTGCTGTTCCCCGCAGACTTTGTATAATTTCCTTCTCTGCGCCAGCCAGATGCTCCGGTGTGTACCGCCGGCATAAAAGGCGCAGCGCCTGCACCTTTTCCTCCGGCTCTGTGATCTCCTCCACCCGGCCAAACGCCACCGCAGAAGCATATCGGGTGGTGTACCGTTCCGGCACAATCTCGCAAGTCTCCACACAAGTCAAACAAACCCGGGGTGCCTTTTGCAGGCAAGCAGCCTTTCTGCCGGCTTGCGCGCCATGGAAATACACAACCCTCCCCTCCCGTACCACATTCAGGGGCAGGCCGTAAGGGGTTCCATCTTCCGCTGTCATTGCCAGCACTGCATAATCACATCGATCCAGGATCTCCCAAGCCTGTTCCTCCGGGATTTGCCGGTCCCGCCGCCGCATTGTCTGTGCCATGCCGTCTGTTCCTTTCTTCGATTAGATTCCACTTTTCCTGCCGGGACAATCGTTTGATCTGCGCCTCCCGGCGCAGTGCAGCGGAGCGGTCCGCCGCTGTTTCCTGATAAACCAGCTCTACCGGACGGCGGCTGCGGGTGTATTTGGCTCCCCGCCCTTGGGCGTGCGCCAACACCCGCTGCTCCAAACGATTGGTGCTGCCCGTATACAACGTGCCATCGCAGCAGTGCAGCATATAGACACACCACTCCATCTCCTGCTCCTCCTTTGTTCCAACAGTATACCATAGCCATTTTTCAGTGCAAACGTTTTTTGCACGCGCTCCATGAAAAATGGAAATGAGGACTTCCCCATTCCGCATAAATAGGAGGGAGGAGGAGATTCTATGCTGTCTGCCGCATTACTGCTGTTTGCCAATACTCTGCTGTTTTCTCTGCGCCTTTCCGGCGGAGGATCCTTTCCCAAACCTCTTACCGCCGGTGAGGAACGGGAGTATCTGCACCGCTGTGCTTTGGGAGATACACAAGCCCGCAACATCCTCATTGAGCGGAATTTGCGTCTGGTTGCCCACATTGTCAAGAAGTATTACACGCAAAATTCTGATCAGGAAGACTTAATTTCCATCGGAACCATCGGTTTGATCAAAGGAATCTCCAGTTTTGATGCCAGTAAGGGAGCCCGGTTGGCCACCTATGCAGCCCGGTGCATTGAAAATGAAATTCTCATGTACTTCCGCAGTCAAAAGAAGCTGCAAAGCGAAGTCTCCCTATCCGACTCCATTGAAACTGACAAGGACGGCAATGCCTTGCAGCTGATGGATGTGGCCGGCGTAGATGACACCATGCTGGAAGACCTCCATGACCGGGACAGTGCACTGCGTGTCCGCACATTGGTGCAGGAACGCCTCAATCCCCGGGAGGCAGAAATCATCCGCCTTCGTTACGGTCTGGGCGGCACAGTTCCGCTGACGCAACGCGAAGTGGCATCTTCGTTTGGTATCTCCCGTTCCTATGTATCCCGCATTGAAAAACGGGCGCTGGAGAAGCTGCGTACTGCCCTGGAATCCCCCGCTGTTCCACAAGCGCGGCACAGCAAAAAAAAGGCTGACGTTTAAATACGTCAGCCTTTTAAAGTCTCTCAATACCGGCGCACTACTGCCGCAACCTTCCCAAGAATCTGTGCATGGGTTCCATCTATGGGGGAATATGCTTCATTTTCCGGCATCAGCCACACCTGGCCATTCCGATATGAATACCGCTTTACTGTGGCTTCATCTTCAATCAGGGCCACCACAATCTCGCCGTTATTCGCCGTCTGCCGGCGGTGTACCACCACCAAGTCACCCGGCAAAATTCCGGCATTAATCATGGACTCTCCCCTTACCCGCAGGGCAAAATACTCTCCATCCCTTCCGCCGGTATCAAAGGCCAAATAGTCTTCAATATTCTCCTCTGCCAAAATGGGGCTGCCCGCTGCCACATTTCCTACAACAGGCACCCGGTCTTCTGGAGGCGGAGGATTCCGCAGTGTAATCGCCCGGCCTTTTCCGGCGCCCTTTTCAATGACGCCCGCCTCCTCCAAATGCTTGAGGTGGAAATGTACCGTGGAAGGGGAACGCAGTCCCACTGCTTCACCAATTTCCCGAACAGAGGGAGGATATCCCTGATCCCGTACACAGGAGACGATATAGTCATATATTTTCTGCTGCATACCTGTCAATCCAGCCATACCGGACCTCCTGTCCCTGCCATTGGCAGGTGTTTTTTCCAGTATAGCATACTTACCGACGAATTGCAAACATTTGTTCCAGATTTTGAATGATCTTTTTTTTGAAAAGAATCGCTTTTTTTAAAGTTTCTCTTGAAAATTCATACATTCTATGGTAACATGATGTTCTGTGAATGAATGATCATGCCAGTCGCATGAGTGATTTTTGGAGGTTTTCCGCTATGGATACGTTGAAACTGATCATTACGATTCTCCAGTTGCTGTGCGGCCTTGCAATCATTGTCGTGGTTCTGTGCCAGTCTGGCAAGAGTGCAGGCTTGTCCGGCAGTATTGGCGGTGTGGCAGACTCCTTCTTGGCCAGAAACAAGGCTAAGACAATGGATGCAAAGCTTGCCCGGGCTACCAAATGGGTGGGCGCAGTGTTCCTGATCCTGACTCTGCTGCTGCTGATTCTGGGATAACAACTTGTGATCAAATGAGGGGGATGCAAAAGCATCCCCCTCATTTCTATTCTTCCGCTTTGCGATAGGCCGTTCCCGCTTGTGGCTCAATCCCCTTGATTCGCAACAGCTGCTCAACCGTAACAAACCGATACCCTTGGGGTTCCAGCAGATCTATGATCTGAAATGCCGCTTCCACTGATGTGTCATATATATCATGCAGCAGTACGATGCTTCCATCTGTCACAGTTTCCATTACCGCATCCACCACCGCCTGCGTATTGCGGCTCTCCCAATCCCGAGGGTCTACGGACCACTTTATTACCGGCACTGAGAGCTGCTGAATAAAGGCCTGATCCACCAACCCATACGGCGGTCGCACCCAATAGTCTCCGGGGCCCAAAATCGTTTGAAGCACGGCATCCGCCCGCTCAACCTCCGCCAGAGCATTGGCAGTATTCAGGTCCTGTAAGCAGACATGCCCCCATGTATGATTTCCCACCTGATGCCCCTCAGCACCAATCATCTGTACCAGCTCGGGATACATCTGTGCCTGCTCACCAATGAGGAAGAACGTCGCACGGGCCCCGCGATCCCGCAGTCCTTCCAATAACCGCTCTGTGCTCCCCGGCCGCGGACCATCATCAAACGTCAGCGCTACATAGCGTGGAGCCGGAATCTCGGCCGCACTGTCTGCCGGCAGGATTTCTTCCGTGGCGGTTTTCCCTGCAAACAGGATGATTCCTGCCATCATCCATCCCACCACAAGCCATCTTCGCATGCTGCTTCTCCTCCGATTCAAATCAAAGGTAGTTTGTGCCGAAGCAGCGTAAATCACACAGTAAACTGCAAACTGTCAGGAAATTCAAAAAGCCCTTTGTCATGAGGTTCTGGAGCTCATGACAAAGGGCTTTTTGTTAGGTGTAAAATTACTTCACCAGCTCAATGATCGCCATCTCAGCAGCATCGCCGCGGCGAACGCCGGTGCGGATGATGCGGGTATAGCCGCCATTGCGCTCGGCATAGCTGGGAGCAATCTCCTTGAACAGCTTCTTGCACACATCCTCGCGGGTGATGAAGCTCATGGCCTGCCGATAGGCAGCCAGATCGCTCTTCTTGCCGAGGGTGATCATCTTCTCAGCCAG
>ENA-UEYL01001877-UEYL01001877.1-human-gut-metagenome-genome-assembly--contig:-NODE-1877-length-16798-cov-9.038813_pt1 | contig 16798 bp, 13 predicted proteins | sample MGYA00242941_ERZ507946 | MGnify/ENA primary metagenome ERZ507946 (study PRJEB26167, sample SAMN06115482) | human gut metagenome | host: Homo sapiens | place: China:Guizhou | collected 2015-03-11...
TCTCCAGAAAGGCCCCTCCCCAATTCATTCCTTCAACCTCTTCAAACTGCCCGCCAGCGCTTCGGCCTTGCGGGGGCCGATGCCGGGGATCGCGGCAAGCTGGGCGGGCGTGGCGGCAATGATGGCATCAAGGGCCTTGAAATGCTCCCAGAGCAGCCGGGCCGTGGCCTTGCCTACGCCGGGGATGCGGAGCAGTTCGGCGGAGAGCGCCGCGCCCGCCCGCGCCCGGCGGTGCCGCCCGATGACGAAATGGTGCGCCGTATCGCGGACATGCTGGAGAAACAATAGCTCGGCGGAACCGTCGCGCAGCGGCAGGGGGTTGCTCCTGCCGGGCAGGAAAATCCGGTCGCCCACATTCCCGGCCCGGCGGTCGGCGCGCCCCATGTCGTCGCGGGCCTTGGCGATGCCCGCCAGCAGGAACAGCCCTTCGGCGCTGGACTCCCTGACGATGCGCTGCACGGCGGAAACCTGCCCGCGCCCGCCGTCGATGAGCACTAGATCCGCCCACGGCGGCCCGGATTCGAGGCGGCGGCGCATCCACTCGGCAAGGGCGGCGTAGTCGTCGCCGTTGCAGGCCGCTTCGCCTTCAAGGGCATAGGTGCGGTAATCGGATTTCTGGGGCTGCCCGTCCTCGAAGACGACCATGCCCACGCGGGTGGACGTGCCGCCCGTGTGGGAAACGTCCACACATTCGATGCGCCGGATGGGGCGGGATGCCATCGGGACGGCCCCGGGCAGGGCGGATTGCACCTTGTCCAGCGCGAAGGCGGCGGCAAGGCGGTCGGACATGGGGACTTCCGATTTGGTGACGGCGGCTTCGCGGGCGTTGGAGACGGCCATGTCCACGAGCCGGGCTTCGGCGGCATTGCGGGGTTTGGCGATGCGGACGATGCCCCCGCGCGCGTCGGCAAGGGCCGCTTCCAGCGCTTCGAGGGATTCCACCTCGTCGGGGGCGTGCCCGTTGGAATCCGTTCCGGCGGCGTGAGGCCGTTTCGCTTCGCCTTCGAGTGTTGCAATGTGATCTTTTGCCGGAGAGGCGGAGTCCTGAGCGTCCTGCTCGCCGGACATTCCGGGCAGAACCGTGTCTTCGGGCAGCCACGGCACGACAATGCGCGGCGGGATGGATGTCTGCGGGCCGTAGAACTGCCCGAGGAAGCTCCAGAGCAATTCCGGGCCTTCCGCCAGTTCCAGATCCGGCCAGAAGAAGGTGCGCCCGTCCACAAGCCGCCCTTCGCGCACGAAGAGGAGCCCGAGGGCAAGTCCGCCTTTGGCTGGGGCCACGCCCGCCACATCCATGTTGCCGCCTTCCGGCAGGACCACGCTCTGGCGTTCCACCGTGCGCTCGATGGCCTTGATCTGATCCCGGAACACGGCGGCCTGTTCGTAATTCATGGCCTCGGACGCGTCCTCCATGGCGTGGCGCAGCATATCGAGCAATTCACGGGAGCGCCCGGAGAGGAGCAGTTCCACGCGGTGTATGAGGGAGGCGTATTCTTCAACGGGGACGTTTTCCGTGCACGGCGCGAGGCACTGCCCGATATGGTGGTAGAGGCAGGGCCGGACGCGGTTTTTAAAGGCCCGATCCACGCAGCGCCGCAAGGGGAAGACCCGATGGATGCTTTTCCATGTCTCGCGGGCCGCCTGTCCCGAGGTGAAGGGGCCGAAATAGCGGGCGTTGTCGCGCCGGGCCTGACGCACGACCTCAAGGCGCGGATAGGGGGCGTCCTTGGCGATGCGGAACAGGACATACTGCTTGTCGTCGCGCAGGACGATATTGTAGTGCGGGCGGTGTTTCTTGATGAGGCTGGCTTCGAGGAGCAGCGCTTCCTTTTCCGTGGTGGTAGAAAGCGTCTCCAGCGAGGCGGCGTGCCCGATCATGGCGACCGTTTTCGGGGTCAGGGCCGAAGCGTCCCGGAAATAGGAAAGGATGCGCTTGCGGAGGTTTCGGGCCTTGCCCACATAGATGATCCGTCCCTGCGCGTCCTTATAGATATAGATGCCGGGCGTGGTCGGAAGAGTTGAGGATGCTGGGCGCTCCATGCGATCTCCAAAAAAAGTCTGAAAAAGAGGCAGGATGAAAGGCCGCATCCAGTCTACAGGGTGGTGGGCGGCCTGTAAACCGTCCTCCGGTTGGCGCTTGCCAGATCGCGCCGGATGCGTGTACTCTACTCGTATCCATTTATATTTTTTGCCGACGAGAGGCCAGTATGGCGCGGAAAGATCCCTACGACCCGGAAGAAGGCATCATAGACCTTTTTGATATCGTCGATGACCCCGAGGCGTCTCCTGAACCGGAGCCCCGCGGGGCTCTTCATGATGATGGCGGGCAAGCCCTGCCGGGGCAGCCCGAAGCGGCCGAGCCGGAAACCCCGCCCGGGGAAGAGTCCGAACGGGTGGTGTCGCGGTATCCTTTTGAGAACAGCGATGATTTTCTTGAAGAGATCGAAAAGACGCCCCTCATGACGCTGCTGCCTCCGAAGGACGAGGCTTCCGCGTTGCCGGAGGAGCCTGTTTCGGATGGCGCGGAAGGAGAGGCTCCCGCCGAGATCCTTGGCGAACCCGTCCGCGAAGAGCCGGACGAGGCGCTGATCCGCGCCTTTGAAGCGGAAATGACGAAGGCCGGGGCGGTTGTACACGAGTATGGTGTGGAAACGGCTCCCGGCATGGCCGATGCCTCCGGGGGGCCGGACGAGACGGAAGCTCCGGCCCCATCCACCGACGCCGTGGATCAGGAGTTTGCCGAGATGCACCCCGAAGCTCAGGAATCCTCCGTCCCGGAACCCGCTGAAAGAACGTATGCCGAGGATCTGGAATTGCTGTTCGGCGACGCTCCGGTTGCGGATGCCCCACAGGTTGAGCCCTCGCCGGTTGCGCCGGAGCCCGCTATGGAGGCTCCCATGCTGGTTTCTCCAGAAGGGGAGGAGGGCTCGAAAGCTGACCCCGGCCCTTCTCAACAGGCTGAGGCCGCGCCGGAAGGGGCTGCTGAGGAACCTTCAGAATCGCTGCCCTCTTCCGTATCGGCGGATGATGTTGCCGAGCCCTTGCCGGAACCTTCCGAGGACGGCACGGATCGGGCGCTTGCGTTCGTGCCCGTGGCTGTGCCGGACATTCCCGTCAGCGCCGCCGAGCCGCAAGCGGAGCCTTCCTGCGGCCATGAAATGGAAGAACGTATTATCCGGCTGGAGGAAGCCTTGAGCCGTCTCAATGAACGGGTGGTCGCCTTGGAACAGCGCGCGGATGACGCCGCTGAGCAGGATCTCAACGTCTCCGCGATCTCCGGCGACATCCAGTCTCTGCTTACGGAAGGCAATGCTTTGTGCGGTCAGTTGAAATCGCTTGCGGCGGAGCTTGGTTCCACGCCTTCGGGCGTTCCCGCTGAGGCCCTCGAAGCCGCACCGCTTCCCGGCACATCCGCCGAGGTGGCCGAAGAGCCCGCGTTCCCTCCCGTCCCCTCCCGTTCCGCAGAGATCCCTTGGGAATCCTCCTCTCCGGAAGCCGACCCCGATGACGGCCCGGATGTGCTTGGCCTTGCGCTGGAATCGCTGGAGCGGCGGCTCGCGCTGTTGGAGAGCCGGCCCGTGCAGGCTCCCGACGCCGCCGGCATCGTGCAGGATGTCCTTGCCCTCGTCCGTGTGGACATGGAAAAAGCCTCCGAGGAGCAGGAAGCTTCGGCCCGCGCCCTGGAGCAATTGGAGCGGCGCGTGCAGGAGTTGGAGAACCGCCCGCTTCCGCAGCTTATCCTGCCGGATCTCCCCGACACCGAAGCCATCACCGCCGACGTCATGAGCCGCATTCAGAACGAGCTTGACCGCATCGCCGCCGAGGCCGCCGCCCGCGTCCTGCGGGAGGAGATCGCGGGGTTGATGGGGAAGTAGAAGTGGAAGATTGGGGAAGGGAGGGAAAAGCTTTTCTTCAGAAAAGTTTTCCCTCCCTTCCCCAAACCCCATCCCTCCCTTTCCAAAGACTTTCGGCGTTATTGAATCCCTTTTCCCGGGTTTCCCTATGGGCGGAAGGTTGAGCGGGTGTATGGCTCCTTGGTTTCCGGCATAGACGGAAAAGAAAAAAGAGCTATGTAGATTGGCCTGTTGGAATGGAATGACTCAAATAAGGAAAGGACAGATTCCAAGAATCTGTCCTTTCCTTTTGCTATGGAATCGGGAGAGGTATGCCCCCTCCATTGCTTTCTACTCGTCCCCGACCTGCAAGGCGGCGAGGAAGGCTTCCTGAGGCAGCTCGACGTTGCCCATGCGCTTCATGCGCTTTTTGCCTTCCTTCTGCTTTTCGAGGAGCTTGCGCTTACGGGTAATGTCGCCGCCGTAGCACTTGGCGGTTACGTTCTTGCGGAGCGCGGAAATGGTTTCGCGGGCGATGACCTTCTGGCCGATGGCGGCCTGAATCGCCACTTCGAACATCTGGCGCGGGATGGTGCGCTTGAGCTTGAGGGCAAGCGCACGCCCGTAGGCGTAGGATTTGTCCTTGTGCACGATGACCGCGAGGGCGTCCACGGCTTCGCCGTTCAGAAGGATATCCAGACGCACGAGGTTCGAGGCCCGGTAGTCGATCACTTCGTAGTCCATCGAGGCGTAACCGCGCGTGGCGGACTTCAGGCGGTCGAAGAAGTCGAACACGATTTCCGCAAAGGGCAGCTCGTAGGTGATGACGACGCGGTTCTGGGCCAGATACCCCATGTTCTTCTGGATGCCGCGCTTTTCCTCGCAGAGCTTCATCACGTTGCCGACATAGTCGCTCGGGACGTGGATGTCGATGCGGACGTAGGGCTCATAGAGGTTGGTGATGCGGGCGGGATCGGGGAGCTTCGACGGGTTGTCGATTTCCGTGGTCTTGCCGTCCGTCGTCTCCACCCGGTAGATGACCGAGGGGGCCGTAGCGATGAGGTCCACCTGAAATTCGCGTTCGAGGCGTTCCTGAATGATCTCCATGTGCAGGAGGCCGAGGAAGCCGCAGCGGAAGCCGAAGCCGAGGGCCTGCGAGGTTTCCGGTTCCCACGAGAAGGCCGCGTCGTTGAGCTGGAGCTTTTCCAGCGCGAACTTGAGCTGCTCGTAATCGCTCGGATCGGACGGGTAAAGGCCGCAGAAGACCACCGCCTTCACTTCCTTGAAGCCGGGCACGGCCTCGGCGCAGGGGCGTTCCGCCAGCGTAATGGTGTCGCCGACCTTGGCGTCGCCCAGTTCCTTGATGTTGCCGCAGAGGAAGCCCACCTCGCCCGCGGAAAGCTGATCCATGTCGCGGGACTCGGGCGAGAACACGCCGAGCCGGATGACTTCGTAGGTCTTCTTCGTGGCGAACAGCTCGATCTTGTCGCCTTTGCGGAGCGTCCCGTCCATGATGCGGAACATGACCACGACGCCCTGATAGGAGTCATACCACGAGTCGAAAATGAGTGCCTTGAGCGGCGCGTTGGGGTTGCCCTCGGGCGCGGGCAGGCGCTCCACAATGGCTTCGAGCACGTCTGGCACGCCGTCGCCGGTCTTGGCGCTGACGGGCAGGGCCTTGGAGCAGTCCAGCCCGATGTCTTCTTCAATTTCGGACTTCACCCGCTCCACGTCGGAACTCGGGAGGTCGATTTTGTTGAGGACCGGGATGATCTCGTGGTTGTGGTCAAGAGCGAGGTAGACGTTGGCGAGCGTCTGCGCCTCCACGCCCTGCGTGGCGTCCACCACCAGCAGCGCGCCTTCACAGGCCGCCAGCGAACGGGAGACTTCATAGTTGAAGTCCACATGGCCGGGCGTGTCAATGAGGTTCAGCAGGTACTGCTTGCCGTTTTTCGACTTGTAGGGGATGCGGACGCTCTGCGCCTTGATGGTGATGCCGCGCTCGCGTTCGATGTCCATGCGGTCAAGGTACTGGTCGCGTTTTTCGCGTTCCGACACCAGCCCCGTGATCTCAAGGATGCGGTCGGCGAGCGTCGACTTGCCGTGGTCGATATGGGCTATGATGCTGAAATTGCGGATATGTTCCTGTACGGGCATTGAAGCATGTCCTTTTTTCGAGAATGGGTGGTGCCTCCGGCGGCAAGGGGCTGCCGCCCCTTGACCCTGCTTGGGGGGAATGATTCCCCCCAAACCCCCTCGGTTATGGAAACGCGAGAGGTTGTGGCTTTATGTCGGTTGTGTCGTTTTCTTAAAAAATGGAATAAACGGCGTTGCCGTTTATTCTGTGGGTAATGGAACCTCATTGTGTCGTTTCCGTTTACGCCGGGGTCCGGGGGGAGGCTCTCCCCCCGGCGGAGTCTGAGGCGGAGCCTCAGCGGGTGCAGGGCGGCGCCCTGCGCTTACTTCTTCCCGAAGCCGGGAATGGCGAACTTGCGTTCGAGCTTCTGGAGGAACCACGTGGCGAAGGAGACGAGGACAAGATAGTAGATGCCCGCCACAATGTAGACTTCCGTGGGCCGGAACGAACGCGAAACAAGTACCTTGGCCTCGCCGGTAAGCTCGATGCAGGTGATGATGTAGGCGAGGGAGGAATATTTGATCAGATAAATGATTTCGTTGCCGCAGCCGGGCAGGGCGCGCCGGGCGGCCTGCGGGATGACCACCCAGAGGATGGTCTGCAGCTTGGTGAACCCGAGGGCATAGGCCGCCTTGATCTGCCCCTGCCGGATGGAGAGCAGCGCGCCGCGGACGTATTCCGACTGGTACGCGCCCGTGCAGAGGATGAAGCCGAGCACGGAGGCGGGATAGGGCTCGAGGTAAATGCCGAGGTTGGGCAGGCCGAAATAGAGGATCATGAGCTGCACCACGAGCGGCACGCCGCGGAAGATGGTGGTGAAGCCGTTCCCGAGGCTGCGGAGCCACTTGGGGCCGAAGACGCGGGCCACGCCGGTGAGGACGCCGAGCACGAACCCGATGGTCGCGGAGGGCACGATCAGGGCGATGGACATGACGAGCCCCCGGTTGAGCGCGGGGAGGACCGTCTGGAAGATGAAGTCGGGATCAAGCCACTGCATCGTCTAGTCCTTTTTCGGGGCGTCGGGGATCATGGACGATTCGCTGCCGTCGTCGGTGATGTCGTGGGACAGGTCGCCGGTGAGGAGTTCGCTGACCGTGGGCTCGTCGGATTTTTCGGTGCCGCGCAGGTCGAACAGCTTGCCGCAGAAGTCGCTGGTACGCGTGCCGGAGCCGGGGGCCAGCAGCACGTCGGGCGCACCTTGCTCGATGATCTTGCCCTGTTCCATGAACAGGATGTCGGTGGCGAGGGCGCGGGCGAAATCCATCTGGTGCGTGGCCATGATCATGGTCATGCCGCCGTCCGCGAGGTCACGGATAACCGAGAGCACTTCGCCGACAAGCTCGGGGTCGAGGGCGGAGGTAGGCTCGTCGAGGAGCATGACCTTGGGGTCCATGGCGAGGGCGCGGGCGATGGCGACGCGCTGCTTCTGCCCGCCGGAGAGCTGGGCGGGGTAGAGCGCGGCGCGCTTGGCGAGCCCCACGCGGCTGAGTTCGGTCAGGGCGCGGTTGCGGGCTTCGGCCTTGTTGCAGCCCATGACCTTGCGCAGGGCGATGGAGACGTTCTCCTCGGCGGTGAGGTGATCGAACAGGTTGAAGTCCTGAAAGATCATGCCGACCTGCTGCCGCAGGGCGCACAGTTCCCTTGTGTCGCGGGCGTTGACCTTCTTCCCCTCAAGCCAGATGTCGCCGGAGTCCGGGGACAGGAGGTAGTTGAGGCACTGGAGAAACGTGCTTTTGCCGGCACCGGAAGGGCCGATGACCACTTTTACGTCGCCTTTGTGCACATCGAGGGACACGTCGTTGAGGATCGTTTTGCCGCCGAGTTTTTTGACGATGTTGGTGGCGCGCAGGATAGGGGTGGTGTTCATGGTGACGTGCCTCACATGGAGCCGCTGACGGCGTAACCGGGAATATGGACCTTGCGTTCCAGCACGCGGAGGATGTGCACGCCCACAAGGGTGATGCCGAAGTACAACAGGCCTGCCGTGATGTAGAGCGGCAGGTGCTCGTAGGTCCGCGAGGCCACGAAGTGGGTGCGGGCCATGATTTCCGGGGTCCCGAGGACGAAGCACAGGGCCGAGTCCTTGAGCAGGATGGAAAATTCGTTGGACCAGCCGGGGATGGACAGGCGCAGGGCCTGCGGAAGGACGATATGCCGGATGGCCTGCCCGTCGTTCATGCCGAGGGCGCGGGCCGCGCGGAACTGGCCCACCGGGAGCGTCTCGATGGAGCCGCGGAAAATCTGGGACTGGTAGGCCGCGCTCGCCATGCCGAGGACGAGGCAGGACGCAGTGATGGTGGACAGGTTCAGGCCGATGACCTCGAACAGCCCGAAATAGAAGAGGAACAGCAGGAGCAGGATGGGCATTCCCCGGAAAAACCACACATAGACGCCGATGAGGCGGCGGATGAACGAAGGGCCGTACACTTGCAGCACGGCGAGGGGAAGGCCGATGCAGAACCCAAGCGCCAGAGATCCGATGACGGTGATGAGGGTTACGACGCCGCCCTGAAGGATGTAGGGCAAGGCGTTGAGAATAACCGGGATTTTGTCCACTATTTCCAGCATCTCGACTCACGGAATGGGGGTTGAGGGTCAAAGCGTTCCCAAATGGGGAATGCCCGAACGCCGAACGCATGTCCGGCGCGCCGCAACACGGCGTGGATTCCGCCGAAAACGGTGTTTTCCGGCTGAATGGATTTTGAAGCGTAGCGCCTTTCAAAGGAAACACGCTCTGCGCAGGGCCCGTAGAAGGGCTTGCGCGCCCGGAACCGGAGGGTCTGGGCGGATGCCGAAGACCGCGCCCGCTCCGCGAAAAGCGTTCTAGCATACGCCAGTCTTCCCGAAGAGGGAAGCCCTGACAACAAGGCGGCGACGGCGGAGAGAGGCCGCGTCGCCGGTCTTGCGTAAGCGCGTCGAAAACGCCGGGGGCCGTGCGGCCCCCGGCGTGAGCGTCATTACTTGTTGCCGAGGTACTTGGCCTGGAGTTCCTTCCAGTAGGGATCGGCCTTGAGGAGCTTGTAGCCTTCGTTGACGAGCTTCATGGTTTCGGCGTCGTCCTTGCGGATGGCCACGCCGAACTCGTCGGAACCGAACACGCCCACTTCCTGCACGGGCTTGCCCTTGCGCATGGCGTCTTCGGCGGGGGCGGCGTCAAGGCCGATGGCGTCGATGCGGCCGTTCAGAAGGTCTTCGATGGCCATGGGGCCGGAGTCATAGAAGCGCAGCTGATAGTTGTACTTCTTTTCGGCCTGCGCCTTCTGGAGCATTTCGTGTTCGTTGGTGCCGCGCTGGACGCCGAGTTTGATCTTGCCGTTGTAGATCTGGTCTTCGGTGACCTTGGAGCCCTTCTTGGTGATGAAAATCTTGCGGATGGTCCAGTAGGGATCGGAGAAGTTCGCCTGCGCCTTGCGTTCGGGGCTGATGCTCATGCCGGAGCAGACCATGTCGATCTTCTTGGCGAGCAGGGCGGGGATGATGCCGTCCCAGTCCATCGGCTTGTGCTCCACGGTAAAGCCCATCTTCTTGGCGATCCAGTTCATGGAGTCGACGTCGAACCCGGCGGGCTTGCCGGTTTCGTCCACGTAGGCGAACGGAGGATAGTTGGCGTCGATGCCGTTGATGAGGTGCTTGCCGGCGGCCAGGGCGGGGGCGGCAAGAGTGATGGAGAGCAGCAGAGCTCCGAGCCAACGAAGAGCAATCCGTTTCATTTTTTCCTCACTGAGGGTTGGGCGTGGTCAAACCTGCACCTAAAACCGGACAGGAAAACACAAGACGATTCCGGAAGCGGCCGAAGCGGAAGTCCGGCTGATTCCAAACCTTTCTCCTAGCACAGATATTTTTGCCGCGCAATCATGCCGCGCCTGGACGGCCCCGTTCCGCCGGGGTGCGGAATCCTTTGCGAAAACGCGCCGCTCCGCACGGAGGGCTGGGCTCTGGCTTGTTGACAATATTGTCTTTTTGACGGTATATTCCAAACTGTATCTGACTGTTTTTCGTACGCGCAGGCCGCCCCGGTTCCCCCGGATTTTCTCCCGAGGAACGGGGCGTTTTCCTTCCGGAGCGTATCGTTCGCCAAACGGCGCGGAAATGTCACCCCGCAGCCGCATGGGCGGCGTAGGCTTGGAACGCGTTGCGATGGCTGTGTCACGGGGCAGGGGTCCCGCGCCTGTTCAACCGATTACCTTGAGAGGTTCCGTTACGTGGCGATAAAACGCACTCTCCAGCAATGGAGTGTGGAAGATTCCACCGAACTGTACGGCATCCGTAACTGGGGGGCCGGCTACTTCGGCGTTTCGCCCGAGGGCGATGTCGTGATTTATCCTTCCGGCGAAAACAAGGGCGTGGCCGTCAGCGTCCCCGAGGTCATTCGGGGTATGCGCGAGCGTGGCTACGACATGCCGGTCCTGTTGCGCATTGAAAACATTCTTGATTCGCAGATCACCCTGCTGCACGAGTCGTTCCGCAAGGCCATCGCCTCGCTCGGCTACAAGGGCGAATACCGCGGCGTCTTCCCCATTAAGGTGAACCAGCAGCAGCATACGGTCGAGAAGATCGCCCAGTTCGGCTCGCGCTTTCACCACGGCCTCGAAGTCGGTTCCAAAGCCGAACTCATTTCCGCCATTTCCCAGCTCAAAGACCCGGAAGCCTGCCTCATCTGCAACGGCTACAAGGACGAGGAGTTCATCGACCTCGGCCTCTCCGCCGTACGCATGGGGTTCAAGTGCATTTTCGTCATGGAAATGCCCGGCGAGCTGGAGCTGATCCTCGAACGCTCCGCCGCGCTCGGCGTGCGCCCGCTCCTCGGCGTGCGCGTCAAGCTCATCACCAAGGGCAGCGGCCACTGGGCCGGTTCCTGCGGCGAACGCTCCGCCTTCGGCCTGACCACGGCGCAGGTGGTGGATATCGTGGACACTCTGAAGCAGCACGACATGCTCGACTGCCTCCAGCTCCTGCACTACCACCTTGGTTCGCAGGTCCCCAACATCCGCGACATCCGTACCGCCGTCATGGAGAGCACCCGCGTCTATGCGGGCCTCGTGCAGGAAGGCGCGAAGATGGGGTATCTCGACCTCGGCGGCGGCCTCGCCGTGGACTACGACGGCTCGCACACCAACTATGTGAGCAGCCGCAACTATTCGATGGACGAATACTGTACCGACGTCGTGGAAGCGGTCATGACCATCCTCGACCAGCAGGGCATCGAACACCCGCACATCGTTACGGAATCGGGCCGTGCCACAGTGGCCTACTATTCCATCCTCCTGTTCAACATCCTCGACGTGAGTATCGCCGAAACGGGCGAGAGCATCCCCGATGTCCTGCCCGCAGACGTGCCGGAACCGGTGGTCAACCTCCGTGAAGTCTTGCAGGGCCTGTCCGTCCGCAACCTTCAGGAGTGCTACAACGACGCCGTCTACTACCGGGACGAAATGCGCCAGCTGTTCATAACCGGACGCGTTACGCTCCGGCAGCGGACGCTCGCGGACAAGTACTTCTGGGCGATCATCAACCGCATCGCCGAGGAAAAGGAAAAGCTCAAGCACACGCCCAAGGAACTCGCGGACATCGACAGCACGCTTGCCGACATCTACTACGGCAATTTCAGCGTGTTCCAGTCTCTTCCCGACGCGTGGGCCATCGATCAGCTGTTCCCGGTCATGCCGGTGCACCGCCTGACGGAATTCCCGTCCCGCAAGGCGGTCATTTCGGATATCACCTGCGACAGCGACGGGCGCATCGACAAGTTCATCGACCCGCAGGGTATGCGTACTTCCCTCGATCTGCATCCCCTTGTGGACGGCGATGAATATTATCTCGGCGTGTTCCTTGTGGGTGCGTATCAGGAAACCCTCGGCGACCTGCACAACCTGCTCGGGGACACCAACGTCGTGTCCATCCGCATCAGCGAGGACGGCTCCTACCAGTTCGTCCGCGAGATCCGGGGCGACTCCGTAGCCGACATCCTCGACTATGTGGAATACGATCCCCGGCGCATCCTTGAGGATCTCCGTGAAGCCGCCGAACGGGCCGTACGTGAAAAGCGAATCACGCCCTCGGAGCGTTACAAGATCCTGCAAACCTTTGAAGACGGTTTGCGCGGCTATACCTACTTCGAGCGGTAGAATGCCTCCGGCGGCAAGGGGGCTACCGCCCCCCTTGACCCCCTGTCCGGGGGGAATGATTCCCCCCGGACCCCCTCGGTCATGGATGGGCGGCGGTAATGCCGCCGTATGCCGTGCCGGGGTGTTCGGAGCATATGATTGATACCGTTTCCCGAAAACGGAAGACGGTGATTGACCATCAAGCCGGGCCAAGGGATTGAGTCCCTTGCAGGGGCCGGGGCAGAGCCCCGGAAAAAGGAGAAAAGAATGGCACGAGTTCTTATTATCGGCGCGGGCGGCGTCGGCAGCGTTGTGGCGCACAAGTGCGCGCAGAATCCCGAAGTTTTCACCGAGATCATGCTGGCGAGCCGCACGGTTTCCAAGTGCGACGCCATTGCCGCGAGCATCAAGGAACGCACGGGCCGCATCATCGAGACGGCGCGCGTGAACGCCGACGACGTGCCCGAGCTGGTGGCGCTGATCAAGCGCTACAAGCCCGTCATGGTGATCAACGTGGCCCTGCCGTATCAGGATCTCACCATCATGGACGCCTGCCTTGAAGCGGGCGTGCACTACATGGACACCGCCAACTACGAACCGCTGGATGTGGCGAAGTTCGAATACAAATGGCAGTGGGCCTATCAGCAGAAGTTCAAGGACGCCGGCCTGATGGCCCTGCTCGGCAGCGGCTTCGACCCCGGCGTGACCAACGTGTTCGCGGCCTATGCCCAGAAGCACCTGTTCGACGAGATCCACGTCCTCGACATCATCGACTGCAACGCGGGCGACCACGGGCAGCCTTTCGCCACGAACTTCAACCCGGAAATCAACATCCGCGAAGTGACCGCCAAGGGCCGTTACTGGGAACGCGGCGAGTGGGTGGAAACCGATCCGCTTTCGTGGTCCATGACCTACGATTTCCCGGACGGCATCGGACCCAAGAAGTGTTTCCTCATGTATCACGAGGAGCTTGAGTCCCTCGTCCGGAACCTCAAGGGCATCCGCCGCGCCCGCTTCTGGATGACCTTCTCCGACAACTACCTGAACCACCTCAAGGTGCTCGGCAACGTCGGCATGACCGGCATTGAGCCCGTGGAATTTCAGGGCCAGCAGATCGTGCCCATCCAGTTCCTCGGCAAGCTCTTGCCCGATCCGGCCTCCCTCGGCCCGCTGACCAAGGGCAAGACCTGCATCGGCTGCGTGATGAAGGGCGTGAAGGACGGCAAGGAAAAGTCCGCCTACATCTACAACATCTGCGATCACGAAGCCTGCTACGCCGAAGTCGGCAGCCAGGCCATTTCCTACACCACCGGCGTGCCCGCCATGATCGGCGCCATGATGATGGTGACCGGCAAGTGGATGCAGCCCGGCGTCTGGAACATGGAGCAGCTCGATCCCGATCCGTTCATGGAGCAGCTCAACCTCCGCGGCCTCCCTTGGGTCGTACAGGAGTAGTTTGGAAGGGGAGGAAGATTGGGGAGGGGAGAGGGAACCCTTCTGGAGAAGGGCTTCCCTCTCCCCTCCCCAAACCCCACCCCTCTCCCTCCTAAGACTTTTGTAATGGTCTGTATTGGGCCGGGCGGCTTGTCGTCTGGCCCTTATTGATGCGTCCCCCGGTGTCTCACCAAAAGAACCCTCTCTCTTTTCTCCCTCAAGGCCCGCCGGGAAAGCTTCCGGGCAGGGATTCGATAAGGTCGAAAGTCTTTGAAGGAGGAGAGGAGGGGGTTCGGGGGAGGGGAGGAGGAAACTTTCTCCAGAAAGTTTCCTCCTCCCCTCCCCCGATACCTTTTTCCCTTACTTCCTATGACTAAAACCTATCTTGAACAGTTGAAGCCGGAGCGGTTCCCGTCGCCGAGCTTTGTTGTGGACGAGGCGAAGCTGCGCTCAAACGTGGCGGTTCTGGACGAAGTGCAGCGGCGCACGGGCGCGAAGATCCTGATGGCCCTGAAATGCTTCGCCATGTGGGACGTTTTCCCGATCATTTCCCGTAGCGGGGAAGGCGCGCTGTACGGCTGCTGCGCCAGCTCGCCCGACGAAGCCCGGCTTGCCCGGGAATGCTTCGGCGGCGAAGTCCATGCGTTCGCGGCGGGCTACTCGGAAGCTGACATGGCGGAACTGCTTGAAACAGTTGATCATGTTCTGTTCAATTCCTTCGCGCAGTGGGAACGCTTCAAGGGCATGGTCGAAGCCAAGAACGCCGGACGCGCGACGCCCATCGAATGCGGCATCCGGGTCAACCCTGAGCACTCCGAGGGCGCGGTGCCCATGTACGACCCCTGCGCTCCGGGCTCCCGGCTCGGCGTGCGGCTGCGGGAGTTCGAGCGTTTCGCGTCCGCCGGGGGCTGCCCCGCCCAGACGCCGCCTTCCGGCCTCAAGGGGCTTTCGGGGCTGCATTTCCATACCCTGTGCGAACAGGGCGCGGACGCGCTGGATAGGACGCTCAAGGCGTTTGAAATGAAGTTCGGACGGTATTTGAAGGGCCTCAAGTGGATGAATTTCGGCGGCGGCCACCATATCACCAAAGAAGGCTACGACATCGACCTGCTCTGCAAATGCATCGAGCGGGTGCGCGACCGCTACGGAGTGCAGGTCTACCTTGAGCCCGGCGAGGCCGTGGCCCTGAACGCGGGCGTGCTGGTGTCCACCGTACTCGACGTGGTGCGGGCGGATATGCCCGTGGCGATTCTGGACACTTCGGCGGCGACGCACATGCCGGACGTTCTGGAAATGCCGTACCGCCCGATGGTCATCGGTTCCGGCGAGCCCGGCGAGAAGCGTTGGAGTTGCCGTCTTGCGGGCAAGTCCTGCCTCGCGGGGGACGTGATCGGCGAATACAGTTTCGACGAGCCGCTCAAGGCCGGGGACAGGCTGGTCTTTACGGACATGGCGATTTACAGCATGGTGAAGACCACGACCTTTAACGGCCTGCGCCTGCCCTCCATCGTGCGCTGGAACCCGGAAACCGACGGGACGCGCCTTGTCCGGGAATTCGGCTACGAAGACTTCAAGATGCGGTTGTCCTGATGTCGAAAGAAAAGCTCTCCTATGCGCAGCAGGTCTGCGTCAAAAGCGCGGGAAAGGCCATGCAGCGCACCGGGATGGTCGGCCCCGGCGCGAAGGTCGGGGTCGCCGTTTCGGGCGGCGTGGACAGCTGGGTGCTGCTGGAAGTGCTCCGGCGGCGCCAGCGCATCGTGCCGTTCCGGTTCGACATCATGGCGATCCATCTGAATCCCGGCTTTGATGCGGAAAACCACGCGCCGCTCGTCGAGTATCTGGCGAAACACGGCGTTGCGGGCCACATTGAAGTCACGGATCACGGCCCGCGCGGTCACTCGCCGGAAAACCGCCGCAATTCCGCCTGTTTCTACTGTGCCATGCTGCGCCGCACACGGCTGTTCGAGGTATGCCAGCAGTATAAGCTGACCCATCTCGCCTTTGGGCACAACGCCGACGATCTGGTTACGACGTTCTTTATGAATCTTGTCCAGAACGGGCGCGTTGAGGGCATGGGCATGTGCGATGACTTTTTCAAGGGTGCGCTCAAAGTCATCCGGCCTCTGCTTCTGGTGGAAAAACCGGATATCATCAAGGCGGCGCGGCGCTGGGAGCTGCCCGTCTGGTCGAATCCCTGTCCTTCCGCCGGGAAGACCAACCGGGCGAATTTCCAAGCCAAGATCGACGCGCTGCACGGCGGAGACAAGATGCTCAAGACAAACCTTTTCAACGGGTTGTGCCGCTGGCAGCTGGCGCAGTCCGAAAGCGGGAACAAGGCATGATCGGCAAACTCCGCAAGGCTATCGAGCGCAGGCTTTCGGTTCAGGACGTTCTTTCCTACTCCGCGATCACGTTGCAGCGCCACTGGTCGAAGGATTGGGGCACGCTGGCTTTGCGGCTCAAGGCGTTGCTGTTCGGCGTTGAGGTCGGGCCCGGCGTTACGGCGTGCGGATCGGTGATCCTTGGGCGTTGGCCCGGCAGCCATATCCGCCTCGGCGCGGGGTGCAGCCTGATTTCCTCCTCGCGGCGCGCCACGGCCTCCACGCTGTACGCGCCCGTCCGTCTCCGCACCTATGCCCCTACAGCCCGCATCGAACTGGAGGAAGGCGTCCAGCTCAGCGGCACGGCGATCACGGCGCGCTCATGCACCATTTCCATCGGCAAGGATACTATGGTGGGCCCGAACTGCGTGATCACGGATTCCGATTTCCACGCGCACTGGCCTGCCGAGACGCGGCACATCGAACCGGCCTTTGAGCTGGATCGCGGCGTATCCATCGGCGCGAACGTCTGGATCGGCATGAATGCTCTCATCCTCAAGGGCGTGACCATCGGGGACGGGGCCATTGTCGCCGCCGGGTCCGTCGTCGTCCGCGATGTGCCTGCAAAGGCCGTCGTCGCCGGGGTGCCCGCCAAGGTCGTGAAGGTTGGGGAGTGATGGGAAGCATTGGGGAGGGGAAGGGGAAACTTTCTAGAGAAAGTTTCCCCTCCCCAAACCCCACCCCATCCTCTTCAAAGATTTTCGTAAGGGTCAACGGCGTGGCGGGCGGCTTGTACGGCTGGCCCTTGGCATTCGTCTCCCGGTGACTTACTAAAAGAAGAGAAAAAGTTTTTTCCAAATCCGTAGAAAAGAAAATGCTTTTTTCCAACTCCGTGCGTCCACCAAACTGTTTCAGGGAAAGTTGCGGAGAGGGATTCGATAAGGTCGAAAGTCTTTGGAGGATGAGGGG
>ENA-UEYL01001880-UEYL01001880.1-human-gut-metagenome-genome-assembly--contig:-NODE-1880-length-16781-cov-5.902119_pt1 | contig 16781 bp, 14 predicted proteins | sample MGYA00242941_ERZ507946 | MGnify/ENA primary metagenome ERZ507946 (study PRJEB26167, sample SAMN06115482) | human gut metagenome | host: Homo sapiens | place: China:Guizhou | collected 2015-03-11...
TTTCGTCAATACTTATACAGAGATACAATAAGAACAATACGATTTTCAACAAGACACTTTATATAGAATCACAGTTCTATATATGTTTTATTTAACGTTTTGACAATCCTTTTCCCTTGTTTAATATAAAAAGACTTCTGGAATCACTTCATTGAATACAAAAAAGATTTGAAAAGCAATTTTCTTTTCGTTTTATTAAGATACGAGTTTATACATCTACAGTATAAAAAGACAAAGAGGCGACCATGAACCATACGTCTGAGGAACTCTTTTCCGTTTTCTTTTCGACCGTTTTTGAATCCTCCTGCATATCGGACTTTACGCAGAAAATGGCCTCCTTCTTTAAGCGATACATGCCTGTATCCGCCGTATATATTTCTTTTTTTGAGAAAGATACCATCTTCAAAGTAGCTGAGTATGCTGACTATTCAAAGAACTCCTTCCCAGATCAAATTACCATACCGGAAGACACTCTCAGGCGCATGTATATAGAAGATAATTTCTTTACCGGAGACGTTCATTCCATAAAAAACTTTACGGGTGAAGAAACCTGCGTATTTTCTGAATTCAGGAACAGTATTTTCAACAACGAAGAGTCTTCCAGCATCTATATTCCTCTCAAACATCATGTCCTTGAAGGCATCCATATTTACATGTCCATATACAGCATCGGAAAGAACAGATATTCACAAGAAGCCATCGATATCTGTTCATTCATACAGCCGATGCTTATAGATACCTTCAACAGTATTCTCCTCTATAACGACATGAATGCGCTGAAGCACTCTTTTATTGCGGAAAGGCATCCCTCAGCGAACAAGAACATCAAAGAGAAATGTGAGCTTTCATCAAGCGGAGATGCCTTCCCCACGCTTGACACGATCATCATAGACCATATCAAGATGGCCATCGCAAAGGCCAACGGGAAAATTGCCGGGCCTGACGGGGCCGCAAACTTGCTTGGGTTGAACACAAGCACCCTGTGGTCCAAAATCCGCAAGTACAATATTGATCCCAAAACGCTTACCGAATAAGCCCCAACCCTGCACACGAGAAATCCCAATCCATACGGATTGGCTTTTCTCGTGTGCAGGGCCTGCCAACAACGCCGCCTACTCGGCCTCTTGCTTACAGACGTCAACCCATGTCCCGCCGGTTACACGTTCCAAATCGGCGAGCGAAAGGCATACCGCATTGTTCGGGGCCCCCGCTGCCGGATAGACGGGATCGAAGGCCTTAAGGCTGAGGTCAAGGAAAACCCGGACACCTTCGTTTACGGCAAAGGGGCAAACACCGCCGATGGGGTGCCCGATGAGCGATTCCACTTCTTCTCCCTGCGGGAATTTCGCCTTTTCCTTAAACTGATCCTTAAATTTCCGGTTGTCGATCCGTGCCGTACCCATCACCACAATAACAATAGGCCCTTCAGCCGTCTTGAACGACAACGTCTTGGCGATGCGTCCGGGTTCGCATCCGGCTGCGGCGGCCGCCAGTTCAACAGTGGCGCTGGACGTGGCGAACTCGCGGTATCCGTCAAGAACGCCAAAAGCCTCAAGCTGTCTCTTCACTTCATCAATACGCATTGTCTCATCCTTCTCATAGCTATGCCGGGCTTCGGGAAAACACGCTCCCCCGCCACCATAGTCAACCGAAGGCGCAACGACAAGATGCCCTCTCGACCTTACAGCGCATCTCTGCCATACTGGTGTTCCTTCCTGAGCCGTTTTCTCTGCGAGACGTTTATGCGTATTTTTGTTTTCCTCGGCACCATACTCGTCATATTCATCCTGTTTACAGGGCATGTGCTGCTGGTCACGAAGGACGCGCCGGACGACAGCTATCTCCCGTCGCTGGAATCGTCCATCAGTATGCTCTCGCCCATGACGGCCATGCCTCAGCTGTTCACCCCCAAAGAACAGACATGGATAGATGAACACCCCGTCATTACCGTAAGCATGACCCCAGCCTTCATCCCTTTGTCCGATTCCAAGCAGCTCAACGCCTATGCGGGCATCAGCCTTGACTATCTGCGGCTTCTTTCCCGCATCATCGGGATCCAGTTCCGCATAGAGCCGCAATCCAACTGGACAACGGCGCTCGAAGACGCCAAGCAGTGGCGGACGGATTTGTTCGCCATGGTGGAACCGACGCTTGCCGTCGACGCAAACCTGCTCCTTACCCGGCCCCATATTTCCCTCCCCGGCATCATCGTGATCCATGAAAACGCGCAGCACGCCACCAGCCTCAAGGAGCTCGCCGGGAAACGGGTTTCCGTCGTATACAGGCATTACTGGCACAATTACCTTGAAAGCCGTTATCCCGACATCGTCCTGGACCCTGTCAGCAATCCCCTGCAGGGGCTGTTCCGGGTCATGTCCGGGCATTCCGACGCGCTGGTCGACTACAAGGCCAGCGTCCTGCCCAAGCTGGAAGACAACACGCATCTGCGGCTTCAGGCGACCTCGACCATCCCCGCCCAGAGCGGCCTGTCCATCGGCGTGCGCTCGGACTGGCCCGAACTGCACAGCATCCTCTCCAAAGCCCTGTACCAGATCCAGCCTCCCGAGCGGGAACTCATCAACAACCGCTGGCTCAGCCGCCAGCCGTCGCTCCACCTTCCCCCGCGCACATTCTGGACCAGCCTGCTCGGCATTGAAGTCGTCCTGTCCGTCCTGCTGCTGATCATTTTCTGGAATTTCCAGCTCCGGCGCAAGGTTGAGGAACGTACCAAGCGGCTGGCCGCCGAACTGGAAAAAAGCGCCAAGGCCGAGGATCTCCAGCGCCTCAACACCGAGCTCCAACAGGCCATGAAGGCGGCCGACGCCGCCACGGAAGCCAAAAGCCGTTTCCTCGCCAACATCAGCCATGAAATCCGCACGCCGCTGCACGGCATCATTTCCTTTACCGAATTAGCCTACCTGAAAAACAACCCGCTGCCGCGCAACCATCAGCGCACGATTCTGGACCTGTCCTACGCCCTGCTCGACATCGTCAACGACACGCTGGACTTCTCCAAGATCGAAGCGGGCGAAATGGACACGGACACCGCCCCGTTCATGCTTGATGAAGTGATCCTGCGCGTTTGCGATATGACCATGCGCGGCAGCATGGCGCGTGAGCTGGAATGCCTGATCGACATCGATCCCTCCACGCCTTTGGCGCTTCTCGGCGATGCGGGGCGCTTGCAGCAGATCCTGACCAACCTGATGGGCAACGCCGTCAAATTCACGCCTCCGGGCGGGCGCATCCACCTGCAGGTCCGGCACGGCGGCAACCTCCACCTTTCCGAAAACCAGAATAAGGCGCAATTCCTGTTCTTCGTGCACGACACCGGTGTCGGCATCGCCCCGGATCAGCTGCCGCAGCTGTTCCAGCCGTTCAAACAGGCCGACTCCTCGCTGACCCGGCGGCACGGCGGCACGGGCCTCGGCCTGAGCATCGCCCGGTATATGGTCGAAAACATGGGCGGGGAAATCTGGGTCGAATCGGAAGTCGGGCAGGGAAGCACGTTCGCGTTCTCCATACGGCTGGCGCTTCAGGAACAGGTGGAAGTGCTCGGCGGCAATACCTTCATGGATCTGCAGGCGGTCGTGGTCAGCTCGTCGGATACGGGCGTCAGGGTCATGCGCCGCACGCTGGAGGCACTCGGCATCCAGTGCCAGAGCCACATCGCCAGCAGGGTGGGCCCGCTTTCCGTCCTCGCCTCGCTGGGGAAAGAGCCGCTCAGGCCGGATCTCATCATCATCGATCGCCTGCTCGGCGATGGGGACTGCCCCCCGGCCCTGCGCCTTGCGGCGGAGCTGCAGCTGCGCTGCGCCGCCCCGGTCCCGCTTGTGCTTGTGGGCGGCCCGAGGGAAGGCCTCGCCATCTCCGAATTCAAGGACAAGCCCTATCCCGTCGAGGTCATCCCGGCCATCACCGTGCGCTGCGTCCGCTCCACCCTCCGCAAGCTGTTTGATCGGAAAAAAGCGGGCTTCAGGGGGCCGCGCCCGGCTCAGTCGCCGGTCACGCCGGATCTGTCGTCCGTGCGCATCCTCGTAGCCGAGGACAACCCCGTCAATCAGGAGATCATGTCCGTACTGCTCGAAGAAACCCGCGCCCAGCTCAAGATGGCCGGCAACGGCATCGAAGCCCTTGCCCTTCTGGAACGCGAGGCTTTCGACCTCATGTTCCTCGATATCCAGATGCCGGACATGGACGGCTACGAAACCATCAAGATCATGCGGGAACGCGGCTATGTCCTGCCCGTCGTCGCGCTCACGGCCCATGCCATGCAATCCGACAAGCAGCGCTGTCTGGATGCGGGGATGGACGCGTACCTTTCCAAACCGTTCAAACAGGCGCTGCTCTTCGACACCATCCATAGCCTGCTCCCCGAGTACTACCGGGTTCCGGAAGCGCAGGCCGAAAGTCCGGCGCGGCCTTCCGTGCCCGATGCGGAATCATGGGCGTTTCTGCCCCCCTGCTTCTCGCTCGAGACCGTGATCCAGACAGGCCTGTCGCCGCAGCAGTACCCCTCCATCCTGCAAAGTTTCGCCAGAAACCATGCGCAGGATGCCGCCCTCTTCCGCCATGCCGTCCGCACCCATGACTGGGAATCCCTCCGCGAACGGGCGCACGCCCTCAAGGGGGCTTCGGCCAATCTGGGAGCGCTGCATTTGCGGGATATGGCGCGCACGCTGGAACTGGAAGCGCAATCGCAACTGGACAAGGGCTACCCCAATGCCGCCTTGTCCACGCTCCAGGGCAGGCCGCTCGCCGCACTGCTGCCCGAACTGGAAGAGGCCCTCGGCGAGGTCCTTGAGGCCGCCGCGAAGCTGTGCCCGTCCGACAAGGAAACGAAACCCGCGGACGGCCCCTCGGCCATTGCCTCCAAACCCAAACTCGACATCGCCAAACTGGGCACCTATTATAATGATCTGGTCGAGGCCCTCCTCCAGGCCGCGCCCGGGCGCATCCGCATTGCCCTGGGCAGCCTGCTGGTGATTTGCAATGCGGACGAATATCCCTTACTCCACACCCTGAAAATGCATGTGGACAATTATGACTATGAAGCTGCTCTGACCGTTTTGGAAAGGATCCGCCCTTCCCTGTTCTCGAGCAGCGCCCCAAGTACGGAGCCTTCCGATGCAGCCCAATAAACCTGTCGTTCTGGTCGTGGATGACGATCCCGTCAATCTGGACATCCTGGTCCAGACCCTCGAACAGGACTATTTCCTCATCATCGCCAAGAACGGAAAGCGCGCGCTGGATTTGGCCTTCAGCCATCACCCCGATCTCATCCTGCTGGACATCCTCATGCCCGAGATGGACGGCTTCGAAGTCTGCCAGCGCCTCAAGGCGGACAAAGAGACCGAGGGCATCCCGGTGATCTTCCTGTCCGTGATGGAATCGCCCGGCCAGAAGCACCGGGGGTTCGAAGTCGGCGGCGTCGACTATGTGACCAAACCTTTCCATGCCGACGAAGTGCTGGCCCGCGTCCGCACCCACATCACCAACAAGCGCCTCCGGGAGGAACTCGAAAGCCACAACATGCTCATCGGGATGGAGCTGCACGAGAAAAGCCGCCAGCTTGAAACCCTGATGAACAACCTTCCCGGCCTCGCCTATCAGGGCGAGCACTCGCCGGATCGGAAGGTCCGCTTTGTCAGCCAGGGGGTCACCCGCCTTACCGGGTATACGCCGGAGCATTTCATGGGGCCGGACGGCATGGGCCTGCTTGCCCTCGTCCACCCGGACGACAGGGCGCACGTCTCGGAAACGCTGGAAAACGCGCTCAGGAAGAAAGAGCCGTTCGAACTGACCTACCGGATCATCACCTCATGGAATGAGGAAAAATGGGTCTGGGAGCAAGGCGCGGGCGTCCATGCCGGAGGCGCGGGGGAACAGGCCCCCCTCCTTGTGGAGGGCTTCATCAACGACGTGACCGAAAAGCAGAAGCAGGACAACACGATCCGGCAGGAAAACAAGGAGCTGCGCGAGCGCCTCAAAGCCCGATGTTCAGGCGACATCGTGGGCAATTCGCCGCAGATCACCGCCGTCTTCGATCTCATCGCCAAAGCGGCGGCCGTGGACGACAACGTGGTCGTTTACGGCGAATCGGGGACAGGCAAGGAGCTGGCGGCCCGGGCCATCCACGACGGCAGCTCCCGGTATCAGCAGCCCTTTGTGGCGGTCAACTGCGGGGCCATCCCGGAAAGCCTCTTTGAAAGCGAGCTGTTCGGTTACAAGAAGGGTGCGTTCACCGGTGCGACGGCCGACAAGAAAGGGTATCTGGATCAGGCCGACGGGGGCACGCTTTTCCTCGACGAACTGGGTGAAATCAGCCTCATGGGGCAGGTGAAGCTGCTCCGCGCCATCGAGCACGGGGGTTTTACGCCTGTCGGCGGCGCCCAGATCCACCGCCCGGATGTGCGCATCATCGCGGCCACGAACCGGGATCTCCTCGAACGCGTCAATGAAGGGGCCATGCGCCGCGACTTCTACTACCGCATCCACGTCATCCCCATCCATCTCCCGCCGCTGCGGGAGCGCAAGGCGGACATCCCCCTGCTGGTGGAGCATTTCCTGAAGGCTTACCCGAGCAACAAGCGCTTCGAGTACATGGACAGCGAGATGCTGCACGCGTTCATGCTCTATGACTGGCCCGGCAATGTCCGCGAGCTGCAAAATGTGCTCTACCAATACCTGAGCCTGGGGACGGCGCGGCTGGGCGATACCGTCATCGGCGAGACCACCGCACAGGCGGCCGCTTCCGAAGCCCCGGAAGATTCCCTGACGCTGGCGGAAGCGCTTTCCCGTTTCGAGAAGGTCTACCTGCTGAACGCTTTGAAGAAGAACAACTGGAAACGCGGCCCGACGGCGGACAGCCTCGGTATGGACAGGCGTACCCTGTTCAGGAAAATGAAAGATTTCGGCCTGGAAAAAGAATAACGCCCGCACGCTGCAATCCACGCCCCGATCCGAGCGCCTCCCCCAGTAAAAAGGGAGGCGCTTTTCCGTTTGAGGGCCGCAGGAAAAATGTCGCATTTCTGTCCCATTTTTTCGTGCCCTCTTGGGGGCTGAACGCTTCCAAAGGCAGATCCATTCGTTCTTTTTATCTCAATCATGGTTTATTATACGGGATTTTTTTCTCAACCATGACGGGGAGAGTGTTGCCGGCACAGTATTTATACATATATCATATTGGAATACCACGTTTTATCATTTGGGATGTTTTTGTCCCAAAAAAAATCCTCCCCATTCTCTTTTTGGGACATTTTGATCCTATTTTTCCGAAGCCCCAACGCAACCTCTGAGGAAATAGAGCTTTTTTGCTCTTTTTTTCTTTTTTGAGCATCATCCCTATTCCCCTCAAATAAAAGCCTTCTTTACTCCAGAAACGTAGGTAGGAAGCGTTTTTTTGAGGCTAGGGCCCTACCTCTGGCACCATCTTTGCTCATTAGAGAACAAGATTGGAGCCGAAAGCACAACTTGTGAGGGAGCAATCCCTTGCCTACGTGTCCGCCTCCACACAGGGTCCAGAGGCAGCGCTTCAGCCAATGTATGGACCAGCGTACGAGGTCCATGAATTGGCCAAAGCGCGTTCCTCCCTAGGAGGCGGCACCAGCGTGTTCGCCCTGAAAAAAGACAAAGGAGCCACCAGTGCCCACCACCCCAGAATCACGCATCAAGATTCAGGTGAATAACCTCACAAAACGGTTTGGGGATCTGACCGTCCTCGATGGGATCAACTTCAACATCAAAGAAGGCGAGCTCCTTGCCATCGTCGGCCCCACGGGCTGCGGCAAAACAACCTTCTTGAACACCCTGTCCAAGCTGATGCCCGCCACCGAAGGCGAGATCCTCATCGACGGGGAAGAAGCGAACCCCAAGAAGCACAACATCTCGTATGTGTTTCAGGAACCGACCTGTCTGCCTTGGCGTACCGTCCGCGAAAACGTGGCTTACGGCATGGAAGTCAAGGGCGTCGGCAAAGAAGAACGTGAAGCGCGCGCGACCCAAATCATGGATCTCGTCGGCCTGTCCTCCTGCGCCGACCTGTACCCCAACCAGGTTTCAGCCAGTATGATGCAGCGTATCGCCGTTTCGAGGGCGTTCGCCGTGAATCCCGACCTGCTGCTGATGGACGAACCGTATGGACAGCTCGACGTCAAGCTGCGTTTCTACCTTGAGGACGAGCTGGTCAATATCTGGAAAAAGCTCAACAGTACCGTTCTGTTCGTGACGCACAACATCGAAGAGGCGGTTTACGTTGCTGAACGTATCCTGGTGCTGACCAACAAGCCCACCAAGATCAAGGCGGAAATCCCCGTGGATCTCCCCCGCCCCCGCAACCTGATCGATCCCAAGTTCGTGGAGCTGCGCAAGCAAGTCACCGAACTGATCCGTTGGTGGTAACCCAGGTTAGACGAGGCTCGCCTCTCTAACGCAGCACAGACACGAGGATGTGACTCATGGCCTACAAAGAAGTAAGCGTCAAACAGCCATTGCTTCTGACCATCCTTCCCTACGTAAGCATCATCATCTTTTTCGCCTTCTGGGAAGGCGTGGTGCGCTCGGGAATCATTCCAAATACGTTGCTGGCATCGCCCTCCCAGGTGTTCGCCGCGTTCATCGACAAACTCAGCAACCCCAACCCCGACGGCGCCATCATGGCGACGCACGCGTGGACGTCCATTCAGGAAGCCTTCATCGGGTATGTGCTCTCGCTCGTCGTGGGTATCCCGCTCGGTTTGGCCATGGGCTGGTTCAACGTGGTTGAAGGTCTGTTCCGCCCGATCTTCGAACTTATCCGTCCCATCCCCCCCATCGCGTGGATTCCGCTTACCGTTTTCTGGTTCGGCATCGGCCTCGCCGGTAAGGTATTCATCATCTGGATCGCGGGTATCGTGCCCTGCGTCATCAACTCCTACGTCGGCGTGCGCATGACCAACCCGACCCTTATCCAGATGGCCCGCACATATGGCGCCAACAACTGGCAGATTTTCACGCAGCTCTGCATCCCGTCCGCCCTTCCCATGGTGTTCGGCGCCCTGCAGCTTGCCCTGGCTTACTGCTGGACCAACCTCGTGGCCGCGGAACTGCTGGCCGCCGACTCCGGCCTTGGCTTCCTCATCACTATGGGTGGCCGCCTCGGCCGTCCCGACATCATCGTCCTCGGCATGATTTGTGTGGGTCTGTCTGGTGCAGTCATCGGCTTCATCATCGACCAGATTGAAAAGAAACTGCTGGCTGGCATCAGGAGGTAAGCGGCATGACCAGTTCTATCGCCAACGAAACCGTCGACCACTCCAAAAACCGCGAACCGTTCAGCTTTTACAAGTTCATTACCAACAAGTACTTCCTCAACGTGGTTTCCATCGTCCTGTTCCTCGCCTTGTGGGACTACGTGGCGAAAGAGAAGATCTTCCGCGACTCCCTGGCCCGCCCGCTGGAAGTGGTGGATCAGCTGTACCGCCTGACGTACATGAAGTTCGCCGGAACGAACCTTATCGGCCACATCTGGGCCAGCACCCAGCGCGTGCTCATCGGCTTCATCGCCGCCAGCGTCGTCGCCGTGCCCCTCGGCCTGTTCATGGCCCTGAACAAGTACGTCAACGCGATTGTGAAGCCTCTGTTCGACCTGTTCAAGCCCATGCCGCCCATCGCCTGGGTGTCCATCGCCATCCTGTGGTTCGGCATCGGCGAAATGTCCAAGGTGTTCATCATCATCATCGGTACGTTCGTCCCCTGTCTGCTCAATGCATACAACGGCGTGCGCCTCGTTGACCCCGACCTGTATGACGTTATCCGCGTCCTCGGCGGCAAGCGCCGGGATGAAATCTTCCACGTATGCTTCCCCGCGTCGTTCCCCGCAGTCTTCGCCGGCCTCCAGATCTCCCTCAGCTCCGCTTGGACCTGCGTTCTGGCCGCCGAACTGATGAACTCCCGCGACGGCATGGGCTTCCTCATCAAGCGCGGCATGGACACCCACCAGCCCACCCTCGTGCTCGGCGGCATGGTCCTCATCGCGGCAGCGGCTTACGGAACCTCACTGTTGGTCACGCTCTTTGAAGGCAAGCTCTGCCCCTGGAAGCGCACCATTGAAAACCTCTAAGCACAGCTGAGAAAGGAAAGCATATGACCACCTGCAACTGCGAACCGAAACTCAAACTCCGCTGTGAAAACGTCAGCAAGACCTTCATCCAGAAGGGCAATCAGGAAGTCCCCGTCATCCGCGACGTCACTCTTGATGTGTATGAAAACGAGTTTCTGGTCATCCTCGGCCCCGGTCAGTGCGGCAAGTCCACGCTGTTGAAGATCTTCGCCGGGCTGGAAACGCCCGACACCGGATTCGTGACGCTTGACGGCCAGCCCATCACCGGCCCCGGCCCCGACCGCGGCATCGTCTTCCAGGGCTACATGCTCTTTGCATGGAAGAACGTTCGTGATAATGTGGAATTAGGTCTCAAGCTCCGCAATATCCCCGCCAACGAGCGGCATGAGATTGCGCAGCACTACATCGACATGGTGGGGCTGACCGGCTTTGAGAAGCACTACCCGCACCAGTTGTCCGGCGGCATGAAGCAGCGCGTGGGCATCGCCCGCGCCTATGCGAACTCCCCGAACATCATGCTCCTTGACGAGCCCTTCGGGCAGTTGGACGCCCAGACCCGTATGTTCATGCAGAAGGAAACCGCGCGCATCTGGGAACAGGAAAAGCGCACCGTTATCTTCGTCACCAACAACATCGACGAGGCCCTGTTCCTCGGCGACCGCATCATCCTGATGGAAGGCAAGCTCCCCGGGAGCATCAAGACCGAATACATGATCGATCTTCCCCGCCCCCGCGAGCACACCAGTATGGAGCTGTTGAAGCTCCGCTCCATCATCACCGACAACACGGCCTTGGTACTGTAATATGGAAACGACCACCGTCAGCCTCATCATCGGATCCCTGTGCGCGGGGCTGGTCTGGTGGTCGGTACAGGGCTTTGTCCGGCGCTGTTCGGGCAAGGCCCAGCCAAAAAACAACGATGCGCAACGCCAATGCGACGACGCTCCCTGGGAACGCACCGGGGAGGTATACAGGAAGCTCCTGTACCTCAGGCTCGCCAGTTTCGCATTGTGCATCCTCGCCGCGGCAGCCTTGTATTTCCATCTGGGAACGGCGCTTGCGGTAGGGTTGGCGGGGATCGGCTGCGGGCTGCAGTTCTGCGCTTTCCGCATCCGCACCCGGCATGTTCAGGCCGTCCGCAAGGCGACGGTTGAAGATGCCGAAAAGGCCGCCGCAGGGACGTCACGCTGACGTCCGGAATACGATCATCGTGCATGCCCCGACATGTATTATGATAAGGGTAGAGGGATTTTCCTCAGTACATTTCAACTTGGAGGAACAGGTATGCGTTTCAAGAAACTCATCAGTGCTTTTCTCGCTGCCGCATTTTGCGTTTCGCTCGCTGGTATGGCTTTCGCTGAAAAGCTCACCAAAGTACCCACCGCTTGGATGGACGAACACGAAACCTTCCTGATCTGGTATGCGAAAGAAAAGGGCTGGGACAAAGAAGCTGGTCTCGACATCGACATCCAGTACTTTGGCTCCGGCATGGATATTCTGAACGCCCTTCCGTCCGGTTCCTGGGTTTTCGCTGGCATGGGCGGCGTCCCGGCCATGATGGGCAACCTGCGCTATGGCACTTCCGTCATCGCCATCGGCAACGACGAATCCATGACCAACTCCGTGCTCGTCCGTCCCGACAGCCCAATCGCCAAGGTAAAGGGCTACAACAAGGATTTCCCCGAAGTGCTCGGCAGCCCCGACACCGTGAAGGGCAAGACCTTCCTGACCACGACCGTTTCCTCCGCCCACTACGGCCTGAGCTCCTGGCTCAAGGTCCTGGGCTTGACGGACAAGGACATCACCATCAAGAATATGGACCAGGCCCAGGCTCTGGCCGCGTTTGACAACGGCATCGGCGACGGCGTGGCCCTGTGGGCTCCCCATATGTACGCCGGTCAGGAAAAGGGCTGGAAGATCGCCGGCGACCTGCATATGTGTAAGGTCGGTAACCCGATCGTCCTGATCGCCGACACCGCGTATGCCGAAAAGAACCCTGAAATCACCGCGAAATTCCTCAGCATCTACCTGCGCGCCGTCAACATGCTGCAGAAGGAACCCTTGGAATCCCTCGTTCCCGAATACCAGCGCTTCTTCCTGGAATGGGCCGGTAAGAACTATTCCCCCGAACTGTCCCTCACCGACCTCAAGACGCACCCCGTCTACAACCTGGAAGAACAGCTCGCCCTGTTTGATACTTCCAAGGGCATGAGCACCGCTCAGAAGTGGCAGAGCGACATCGCGAAGTTCTTCGCCAGCGTGGGCAGCATCAACAAGGACGAACTCAAGAAGGTCGAAAACGGCGCTTACGCTACCGACAAGTACCTGAAGCTCGTCAAAACCCCCATCCCAAGCTACAAGTAAGTTGAGAAATCTGTAGCTTAATGTTGCGGGGTAGAAGACTCTCCAGAGCTTTCTACCCCGCTTTCTGCCTCCCCCTCTTCCCAAAGTACAGGAGAATAGTGCATATGAACGTCAAAAAATGGCTTCGCGGCCTCTGCGCTGCCGTCCTCTGCGTGGCCTATGTGGGCACGGCAGGCGCCGCCGAACTCCAGAAAGTCCCCACCGCGTGGATGGGCGCTCAGGAAACCTTCCCCATCTGGTATGCCAAGCAGAAGGGATGGGACAAGGAAGTGGGCCTCGATGTCGAGCTGCTCTACTTCAGCTCCGGCATGGACGCCCTCAGCACCCTGCCCGCCAAGACATGGGTCTTCGGCGGCATGGGAGCGATTCCCGCCCTCATGGGCGCCTTGCGCCACGACACCTACGTCATTGCCAACTGCAACGACGAGGCGATGGTCAACGCCGTCATGGTCCGCCCCGACAGCCCGATCATGCAGACCAAGGGCTATAACAAGAGCTACCCGAACGTATACGGCACCCCCGAAAGCGTGAAGGGCAAAACCGTCCTCTGCACGACCGTTTCCTCGGCCCACTTCGCCCTGAGCTCGTGGCTCAAGGCCCTCGGCCTGACCGAAAAGGACGTGACCATCAAGAATATGGACCAGGCGTCCGCGCTCGCCGCATTCGAATACGGCATCGGCGACATCGTGACCCTGTGGGCGCCCCTCACCTACGTGGGCGAAAAGCGCGGCTGGAAAGTGGCCAGCACGCCGCATGACTGCTATCGCGGCCTTCCCATCGTCATCGTCGCCGACCGCGAATTCGCCGACAAGAACCCCGAAGTCACCGCGAAGTTCCTGAGCATCTACATGCGCGCCATCGACATGATGAAGAATGAACCGATGGACAAGCTGCTGCCGGAATACCTGCGTTTCTACGTTGACTGGGCCGGTACCGACTACAGCAAGGATCTCGCTGAGATGGATCTTAAGAACCATCCGGTGTTCAACCTGGAAGAACAGCTCCAGATGTTCGACGCCTCCGAAGGCCCCAGCCAGGCCCAGAGCTGGCAGGGCGATCTGGCACAGTTCTTTGCGGCCATCGGCAGGATCTCGCAGGACGAGCTGAAAAAGGTTGAAAACAGCTCCTATGTCACCGACAAGTTCCTGAAACTCATCAAGACGCCTCTTCCTTCCTATAAGTAGAGGAACAAGGGCTGACAGAAAAGGCCGGAATCCGTTTCCGTTCTTTCCTGTCAGCCTTGCGTTTTCCCCTCCTCCCGCCTCGCTGCGGATTTCCCCTCCCCGCCTTCCCCTTTCTTCTCCCTATCCAGCTTAATCATTTGTATTCACAGAAATTTTCCGTACGCTTGCAACGCCGGGAAAGAGGCGTATAGAAGACGCGCATTCCACCCTGCCGGGGAAGGAGCGCCTTCCGGTTGCGCGTTGCGCACAGCCCGGAAGAACGGCCTTTCTTACAGCACTGATGAGAGGTTTGAGGAAAAAACCATGAAACACACTACATGCCTTTGTGCCGGAACGCTGCTGGCCTGCCTGGCCCTGAGCAACGCCTATGCATCCACTCCCCGTCATTTTCTGCCGTACACGGCGGACGTTTCCGTCCCGGCCCACTCCGCCGGATCGGAGAACCCTCTTGTGGCCGACAGGGACGACCACCGGGAACAGATGCGGCAACAGCGCCAGCTTGAGCGGCGCGAAAGGATGCACCGCGCCGAGGATCGCTACCAACAAGGGAAAATGCGCCAGGAACAGGAACGCATGATCCGCGAGCAGCGCCGCACGGAGAGGGAACAGGCCCGTCGCAACGGCCAGCATTGGGACAACAGGGATCGCAAGGATAGCAAGTGGAACGACCGGGATCGCGATCATCCGGGAAGAAAGCACGATAAGGATCGGCTGGAACGTGAGCGGCGGAAAGACCACCAGTATAACCGCCATCCCCAGCCCCGCCATGATGACGGGCAGTACCGCCCCGAAGAATTGAAGCGCCGCGGCTTTGACGACGGCCAGTATCATCCGGGCCGCTGAAAACAGGAACAGGATCGCCGTGTGACGATCCTGTTCCTGTTTTCATTGCGCAGATCTGAGCTTATGGCCTCTGGGAACGGAAAAACAGCATCGCGCTGAGACTGATGTTGTCGTCGACGCTGTGCATTCCCAGAAAACGATAAAAACGCGCCGAACCATAGCGCACGCCCCAGAGCGTCCTGTCCCAGACCAACTGGCAGAACATGCTGAGCTCCCCATCCGGCAGGTTCCGCAGCTCCGCATCGCATTCGATGGCCCGCTCAGTCCGCAGCACGCTGAGCTGCCCCTGCAAGCGGTGCGTACGCCCCGTCACCGTGGCCCCCGTGAGGGGCATCAGCGACAGGATATCCAGTTGCGCCGTGGGGTAGGCCATGACGTCGAAAAAATCGATGGATTTCAAATGGGCAATCAGGACGGGCAACATCTCGTCCTGTGCGAGATCCCGGCAGGCGATGCCGTTCATGTCCATCGTCAAGAACCCGTTCCCCTCCCCTTGCGGGCCGTGCGGGAAGCGGAGTTCCCCGCCGCTCACGGAAAGCGTCCCGTCATGGCTGTGGACAGTGTTATGGCACGCCCACTGGATAAAGCTTTTTTCGGGGATCAGCATGTACTCCTTAAACATCGGCAGAGGGGACTCATCCCGCACGGGGAAATCCACTCCCTCGCCTTCGAGCGGAAGCCCGGCTTTCCTCCAGGCCTCAAGCCCTCCGGCAAACAGGCTGATATCCGTATAGCCTTCGCGCTGCAATTTTTCAGCGGCAACGGCACTATCCAAAGAGCCTCCAGCTCCGTATACCAAGAGCGGCGCGGCCATATCCGGCACCAGAGCCCGCATCTTCTCCTGAAAAGCCGTTTCGAAGACGCAGACGCCGGATGAGCCGGGAATATGTTGCTGGGCGTGGAATTCGGGGGGCAGCACATCGATGAGGAAACCTCCCGGATGGTTTTGGAGGAACGCTTGCACCTCGCCTATGGAAACGGTACGTATCTGCTGCATGTGGCAATCCTTTTTTCCCTTCAAAATACGGCGCGGCCCTCTCCTCCTCAATGATTACCCACGGAAGCCTGATCTGCCGCCTCCAAGACGGGCATTGCAACGGACGGCCGCTCCCCCGCTTCTGATGCCGGATGTGGAAAAAGGCCCCCTCCTGAGGGTTCCCGGCAAAGGAATAACATCCTCGACATGTTAAGCGGCATACGGAAAAGATGGAAAAGAAATATGTGTTTTTTGAGAAACAACGCTTGACAGAAGCGGGGTTCGACGGTAAACCTTCTCTTCGTTGAGCGGGAGTAACTCAGTGGTAGAGTGCAACCTTGCCAAGGTTGAAGTCGCGGGTTCAAATCCCGTCTCCCGCTCCAACAAACACGCTCAAGGCGACGTAGCCAAGTGGTAAGGCAGAGGTCTGCAAAACCTTTACCCCCAGTTCGAGTCTGGGTGGCGCCTCCATAAAAATAACCACACCGTCAGGTGTGGTTATTATTTTGTAGATACCTGAGAATTTTACAATCCGCGGGGAAAGCGGACTCCGTCTGGACTGAAGGTTTACCCGCGGTAAAACGCTGGTACGGCGCGAAAGGGCCACCCCACTTTGTGGGCGGCGATTCCAGCTGGCATCTATACTGTTCAGACGAAGCAGAAATGAAAGCACCTGCGAAGGCAGGTGCTTCTTTTGGCTTTGGTGAAAAAGCGGCAGCTCAGGGGAATCCGGCTGCCGCCTGTCGGTTGGGAAAACTGTATCTCCAGGGAGAGCTGGTTTCCAAAGATGTGCCGAAAGCGCTGGAGTATCTCACCGCCTCTGCCGGACAGGGCAGTCCGTTTGCCCAGTACATTCTGGGCAAGCTGTATCTCATGGGAAAAGATGTGGAGCAAGACCGGGAATAGGCGTACCGCTGGTTTGAGGTGGCGGCGGAACAGGGAAATCCGTATGCCCGGTTCTTCCTGGAACACGCTGGGGAATCCCAAAGCCCCCACCTTCTGCTGACCGCCACCAGGCTGCTCCATCAGCTGGGGCAGATCTTTCAGGAGAACTCGGTTCCCCCTGTTTTGCCGGGCAGCCAGCGGACCGACCGGAAGCTGCGCCGGAAGATCCGCCAGAAGAAGATCGCCCTGGGCCAGAAACCGGACGATCCGGGAGAGCAGAGCCCCGGCCCGACCCTGTAAGCGGCGCAGAAAGTGACCCGCCTAAACAAAGAATAAGCCCTTCCCATCGGGAAGGCAGAGAGGAGTTCTATGAAGCGATCGAAATATCACCCTTTTGAGGAACTGTCCCTGATGCTCAATGTGCAGGACG
>ENA-UEYL01001889-UEYL01001889.1-human-gut-metagenome-genome-assembly--contig:-NODE-1889-length-16716-cov-3.306028_pt1 | contig 16716 bp, 14 predicted proteins | sample MGYA00242941_ERZ507946 | MGnify/ENA primary metagenome ERZ507946 (study PRJEB26167, sample SAMN06115482) | human gut metagenome | host: Homo sapiens | place: China:Guizhou | collected 2015-03-11...
CTAGCTGCATAGGAACCCCTCCCGGGCCGGCCGATGGCCGGCGTTCTTTCTGTAAGCCTAGTTTATCAGAGAAGGGGAGGGCTGTCCAGAGATACCGGGGCCGGGAGCGTGAAGATTTTTCCTGGATCTATGAAAAACAGACATGCCAGTACTCAGTGGGTCCTGAAATCCACCACGATGCGGCTGACCAGGCCGTCTTCAAAGAAAAAGAGAATGGCCGGCTTGAGGCGCCCCTCCTGGGAGCTGTACCAGACGCCCGGAAACTCCTGGCCGTTGAAGGGGGGATCCTGGAGCGTGGGGTAGGCGTTCTCCACCTCCGCGCGGGTGGAGCCCACTCGGATGCCCCGGGCGGTGTAAAAGGCCGGGTCAGTGGTCTCCAGATACCAGACTGAACGGCGGTCATACTCCGGCTGGCAGTAGGTGACGGAGGTAAAGCCCTCCCAGCTCAGCTGCTCGAGCTGGAGGCTGTCGCTGGAGTCGCTGCCCCGCCAGCTCTTCAGGACGGTGTGGACGGGACGGTCGTCCTCCCCGTAAAAGGAGATCTCGCTGGACCAGAGGCCGGCGGGCATGGGGAAGCCGTCCCGCCAGAGAGCGGCGTACACGTCAGACAGCACGCCCTCCCAGGAATCCGTCAGGGCGGCGGTGAGGAGATGGCCGCCCGGCACCGACATGACGGTGCGCACCCCAAGAAAGTTTTTCGACTGGTCCAGATCAAAAAAGAGGTAGTCCTCCAAATCGTGCGGATCGGTCAGACGGTCCCCGCTGCCGTACAGCAGATAGCGGATGCGGTAGATCCCGCACAGGGTCTCATAGGTGGGGTAGAGGGCGGCGGGCTGAATGTCCTGGATCACCAGGTCGCCGGCCTGGGGGGAGAGCCCATCCCCCAGGAACCAGGCCCGACCTGAGACCGGCCGGAAGCGGCCTGAGGTGAAGTAGTCCAGCACCATCTGCTCCGCCTCCTCCGTGAGCGCCGGGGGGCGGGGCGTGCCGGGGGAGACGGGGAGGGCAGGGGAGGTGAAGCCGCCCTCCGGCTTCTCGTCCGCGAAGTGCCATTGCCGCCACAGGGGCGGGTCCAGGTCCAGGCACTCCTCCGCCGGGACCAGAGGTGGCAGGCGGTGGAGGTCGTCCGGATTATCGCGGGTGAAGGTCCCAGCGGACCAGATATAGAGGTGCTCAGCCCCGCTGACGGCGTCCGCCGCGCTGTCCTCCCGGTCGTCGGAGCGGGCGGTGAGGTAGAAGAGGGGCTGGCCGTCCCCACCCATGCGGAAGCCCTCCAGGTCCGGGTCCTGGATGCAGAGGTCGGCCCCGGGGACCTCCTGGGCCAGCTCCGGGTCGTACTGCTCCGCCAGGGCCAGATACAGCCCCTCCTCCGTCACCCCGGCCAGTGCCAGGGCGTCCTCCAGGGACACCTGCCGCCGCTCCTCCTTGTCGTACACCAGTGAGAGGACATGGCCCGTGTGCAGAGCGCTGACAAAGTAGGGCTGAAAGAAGAGCAGGTTCAGATACCGGTCGGTCTCCGCGGGGTAGAGCAGGCAACAGTTGTCATACCCATCCGTACCGGATGGAAGGGGGCCCTCCAGGAGCGGGAGGTAGCTGTCCCGCAGGCCGGACAGGGCCCGGTTAATGGAGGTCAGCCCCTCGTCGGCTTTCTGGCCGTCCGGCAGGACCAGAGTGGGGATCTCCAGGTAGTTGCTGTTGGTGTCGTAGTGCTGGACCTCCATCACCAACAGGGGGGCGGCGGGCTGGCTCCGGCCGGCGACCAGCCAGCAGCAGGAGAGCAGGGCGGCAAGAAAGAGGAGGGGGAGAGGCGGACGCTTTTTCTCACACTGAAACAGGTTACGGATGCGAGCCTCCGCCTGCCGGGCGGAGCCGGAGAGGGGAGTGGAGAAGGGGGTGGAGGGTGGGTGCTGTTTCATGGTCTCATCTCCTTTCGGTATGCGGAGGGGGCTCAGAGCAGCCGGGTCAAGACGATGCGGCTGACATGCTCCCCTTCAAAAAAGAACAGAAGAGCCAGCCCCTGATCGTTGTCCATGTCCTCACAGTACCACATGCAGTCCATCTCATTCAGGGAGGGGTTCCTGGTGCTCTCGGACTTCAGAGCTGGATAGGAGGCCAGGACCTGCTGGCGGCTGTCTCCCACCCGGATGCCTCGGAGGGTGTACACATCGGTCCGGGTGGTCTCCACTCCCCGGAGGGTCTCGGAACCGTCGGAGGCCAGGTGGTAATAGTCGGCGGAAAAGCCGTCCCAGCTGTATCGGACCCACATGTCCCCCTCGTTCTGGACCAGCCCCTCACCAGGCAGCTCCTCCCGGACGCCGGCCTGGGAGAAAAACAGAGCTGTATCCTGGAGCCCGGGCCCAGCGGGGGTGGGCCATCCGTCCCGGAACAGGGCTATCTCCGGATCGTACAGATCCCGGAAGGGCTGGCGGGCGACCTCGTCCAGAGACATGGCGGCAGGATCGGAGATGGCCTCCCCCGCCACGGACAGAAAGACTCCGTCCCCGGCGCTTCGGCTGAGGACGAGGGTGAAGGGCGCCTCCTGAGGGACCCAGCTGCCGGCACGGAACTGCATGGCCTCCATGGTATAGACCGAGCCCACAGTGTTGTCCGCCAGGGCGGCGGAGCCGAGATAGTCCACCCGAGTCAGGAGCAGATCCCCCTCCTGGGGAGGAGAAAGCTGGTCCCAGCCGGAAAAGAAGATCTGGTCCGCCCCCAGACGGGCAGACAGATACTGACGGACCAGGGCATAAAATTCTCCGCTGTTCAGGCCGGAGGGTACGGTGTCCTCCTCCGGCAGAGCCTGCATGGCGGCCTCTACCTCCGAATAAGAGCCCATGGACCAGCCCTGGACGACAGAGATGCATCCCTCTTCGGGGCTGTACCGGATGCGGGCGGCCAAGTAGAGGTCACTGTCTGCGTCCGCCCGGGCCAGCAGGTCGTAGGAGGCCTCCGCCATGTCGTTCCGCCCTGGATAGGACCCGTCCGTCGGGGCGAGGGAGAGGATCTGCCAGGAGGCGGAGGCATTGTGGGCGTTCCAGGGGTTACGCCCGCTGCGGGTGGAATCCTCCAGCCACACCCGGGTCTGGTAATAGATGCCGATGTTCAGCTGGTCCTCAGGGGCCGTATAGAACTGCTCATTGTGATCGGGGAGCCACTGGGGGCCGTCTCCGTCAATGACGGCGTAGTCCGTCCGGGCAAACACGTCCACGCCGCCTGGAGCAAGGAGCGCCAGAGCGTTCTCCCAGTAGGAGTCATAGGCCGCCCGGGCGGCGGAGCCCTCCTCCCGGACGTCTCCCTCCACCGGCCAGACCCAGGTGAACTGAGTGCCGTCGAAAGCGAGAAGACCGGATTCTCCCTGAGAGAGCCACTGGGAAAGGCTGTTGGCGGTGTACAGGAGATAGGAGGTCCCGTCCTGCTGGAAGGGAACGGCATGGGGCTGGCATCCCTGGCCCTGCACCAGAAAGACAGGGCCGACAGCCCCGTCGGACTCCTGCACCACGCCGATGGCCAGTATATAGTGGGAGGACCCGTCGGAGAGAGAGACAGCGGCCAAGGTGCACCCGTTTCCCGGGAGCGTGGCCAGGACCTGGCTGACTGGAGGAGAGGTGAGATCCAGGGCGGAGAGTCCCCGGTCCAGAACGGCCTGTATCAGCCGGGCACTAGGGGCATCATGCTCCCCTGTCTGGACGCAGTCCCCTTCCAGCGGCGGAGCCTCCTGGCTCTGGCAGGCCACCAGCCCGCCGCAGGACAGGATGAGGAGCAGGACCAGGACCATCAGCCAGACTGGCGGTCGCCGCTTGGGGCCCTGGAACAGGTTGCGGATGCGCGCCTCCGCCTGCCGGGCGGAGCCGGAGAGGGGCGTGGAGAAGGGGGTGGAGGGACACTGGGATCTGGCCATAAAAGCACGTCCTTTCAGAAGAAATGGAGCGGGGAGAACGGCGCGGGGTGGTCAGGAGAAGGAGAAAAAGCCGTATCCCCACCGCAGATCACACAGGCCGTACCCAGAGAGAACAGCGCCCGCCTCAAACAGCCCGTAATAGCCGCCGCGCCAAGAGCGGCAGCGCGGGGAAATATTCTCCGCAGGAGTGCCGGGGAGGTAGAGACAAAACTCGTTTCCACCATCCAGCCCATAGGGGGCGGCGGCCACATAGCGGATGCCGCCCTCCGTCCACTCCGTCCCCTCCGGGCGGCCGGTGGTCACCTCCAGGTCCGTGAGGGTGAGGGACCAGGTGCGGCTGTCTAGGGGGGTCAGCATGGAGAAGGCCCCCTGGAACTGGCACAGATAGGTGATATCCATATCGCGGTCGTGGAACTTCCCGGAGAAGGTGCCGTCAGGGAACAGGGTCAGGTCGGTGCTCCAAGCCCCAGCCCCGCTGGAAAAGGTGAAATGGACGCCCTCCTCTGGGATGGGGAGCGTGCTCTCCTCCGGAGGAAGAGCCCCCCGGGATACCACGCCGGTGAGCAGGGGGACGCCGTACCTGGAGAAAGTGTACCGACGGCGGATGTCCGGATAGTTGGAGACATGCTCCGTCTCCACCACGCCGCCTGTGTCCTCCAGCTCCAGGGGGGCAAAAAACAGGCCGGAGAACACCAGCTGCCCCATCGCCTCGTTCCAGAGGAAGTGGGCATAGTTCACGTTGTGGGGAAAACCGCAGTTGACCAGCAGGCCCAGGTCCGCGGAGCCGTCCCCGTTCAGGTCCCGCAGGTCGGGAGCGCCAGGGACCTTGTCCGCATCCAGGAGGCGGTACAGGCCTTCATAGAGGTGGAGCCCGTCCTCCAAGACGGAGCCGGCGGTGATGGACTGGAGCAGGACAGGGCCGTCCCACACCTTCACCTGACGGATGAGCACCGTGCTCTCCATGCCGTCGATGGGAGACTCGTCAAACTCCAGGGTGAGAGTGCGGCCATCCGAGAGGGGGAGGGGGCAGCGGGGAGGTTCCCCGTCCAGCCCCAGCTCTTGTGGCGTGCCTATTGTCCACTCTACGGCCTGAGGTACTTCCCCGGTCCCGTGTCGGAGGCGCAGGCGGGCAGTGAGGCACAACTCCGGGTCTGCCTGGGCTGTCAACAGATAGTCAGCTTCCTCGGAGGCGGCAGGGGAGGACAGCAGGTAGCGGCCATCGGCGGGGGTGAGGGCACGGATCTGCCAGGCGGCGGGGAGGCCCTCCGTCTGCCAGGGATTGCAGCCCTCCTGAGCGAGCCCCTCCAGCCAGACCCGGGCCTGCTCATACACCCCGTCGGGCAGGTCCAGCTCCGGGGAAGACCAGAAGGAGTCGGAGTGGTGATAGGTCCAATGGGCGGGAGAGCCCCCGTAGGGGCTGGAGGCCGTTTCCCGGGAGAACAGCTCCACACCGGAGGGGGACAGCAGGGGCAGATAGGTCTGCCAGAATTCCTCATATTCCTGAGCGGCCCGGGAGCCCTCCTCCAGGATGTCCCCCTCCGCCGGCCACGCCCAGGTGAGCCGGCTGTCCTCCAGGCACACTACCCCGGCGGAGCCGGAGCGGCTGCCCTGATCCAGGGTGTTGAAGGTGTAGAGCAGGCGGAGCTGACCGCTGCCGTACTCCCGGAACGGGAAGATATGGGCGGCCCCCTCCGGTCCGGAGACCACATAGGCCGGGCCCCGTAGGGTGCTGGTCGCCTGTTCCACTGCCCCGATGACCAGCCAGGAGGCGGAGTCTTTCTGGAAGAGAGCGGCGGCCAGGGTGGTCCCGTCCTGGCTGTGGGCACAGAGAAGCTGGGGGATGGATTCTCCGTCCTCTGCCGTACCCATCTGGGGAGCGGCGGCCCCGTACAGGGCGTCTACCAGGAGGAGGTCCTCACTGGAGAGAGGCTGGGAGGTGGCGGAGGCAGAGAGGGCGCTGATCTCCGCCTTTTCCGGCGGAACCTTTTGGTCCTGGCAGGTCACCAGCCCGCCGCAGGACAGGATGAGGAGCAGGGCCAGGACCATCAGCCAGACTGGCGGTCGCCGCTTGGGGCCCTGGAACAGGTTGCGGATGCGCGCCTCCGCCTGCCGGGCGGAGCCGGAGAGCGGGGTGGAGAAAGGGGTGCGAGGGGAGGTTCGGTCCATGGCGGTATCTCCTTTTTCTAAGCGAGGGGCTGAAAGTGGGAATAGATCCACTGGCTGGGGAGGGGTACCCCGCTGTAATCCGGGTTATGAAACTGGAACTCATACTGAGGATTGAAGGAGTAGAGATCCAGTCTTCCCTCCCTCGGGACGGCCTTGTAATCCTCGTCATAGTAGTCCCAGCTGGCCAGCTCCTCCAGGGTGCTGCCGTCAAAGCGGTAGTGGGCGGCATTGCTGGGGCCCTCCCACCCGCTATGTGCGGAGGTATTGGCACACAGGATGTGGAGGGCGCCGTCCTCCGCCGTCCAGGAGGACCAGAGCCCGTTGTCGCCCCCCAAAAGGTGGACCTGGCCCCGCCACTGCTGTGACTCCAGATCCCAGAGCCCAACCATCAGATTGTCCATTCCGGCGGAGTGAGTGCCCCCTTCCACCAGGGCCAGTCCCAGGACGCAGCCATCCCCCTCCCGGGACAGGAGCAGCTGGGAGGACATGTACGGGGCGTCATAGGGGAAGTTATGATGTTCCCTCATGAGCAGATAGGCCAGATCTGGGACAGGTTGGGGGGTGAGGGTGAAAGCGCCGTCCTCCCAGGCGAGCAGATGCCAGCGGTCTGCCTGCCCGTCGGGGTCCTTCAGAAGCACCCGCAGGACCTGCATAGAGCCGTCAGGGAGACGGGTCACCTGAGACTGGGTGGTGAACTGCCCCGGGGCCAGGGAGGCAGGGTCGTCCTCCGCCAGCCGTCCCTGTTCCGTCAGACGGCCGTTTTCCACCTCCAGAATGATGTACTGGGCCGCATCATGGTCAGAGTGGGAGAGGGCCGCCTGGAGCAGGAGGGCCTGGTGATCTTTGGTGCTCAGATAGGCAGACGTGAGGACCTGCCGGGAGAAGGCAAGATCCGGGTGGTCATAGGTCCAGGAGAGCTCTTCCCCGGTGCCCAGCCGCACCTCCACGGTGGTGGAGGCGTCCCCCCGGATGAAAACGGCGGCCCTGTCGTCGATGCTCCCCACGCCATCCAGATCCAGCCGATGGAGGGAGAAGACCAGGCGTGGGGCCTCTCCCTTGACTGGAGCAGAGGGCGTCTCCCCCCGACAGGACGCAAGCGCTCCGCAGGCGAGAAGGAGGGACAGGACCAGGGAAGCCGTCCGCCGGGCAGAGCCGGAACGGGAAGAGGGGAGCGGTTCAGGCAGAGCGCGCATGGCAGATACCTCTTTTCTAATTTTTTAATGTCGAAGGCGGGGCCTCAGAAAAGACCATCCGACTGGGAGGGGACCAGGACCAGTTCGCCCCGGCTGTTGTAGGCGAGGGCGTGGTAGACGGGTTCAGGCCCATGGGTCCACCAGCCCTCCACCAGCTGCTCGGTCTCGGGCAGGACCTCCAGCCGGCCCCCCAGGGTGGTCAGATAGCGGAAGGAGCCAGAGGCTTCGTCCCAGACGAACCAGCAGTGGGCCTCGTTGTGGGTGGTGTCACAGAGAACTCCAAAGTCCTCACTGCCGTCAAAATCGATGTCCCGTACATCCACATAGTCCAGCAGGGGGGAGAAGGCCACGAACCCCTGAAAGGCGGCCCGGCTGTCGGGGGTGAAGGAGTCTGGGGTGATGGTCTGGAGAAGAGTGCCGCCGTCCAGGACCTGGATCTGGTCATAGCGGAGCTGAGATGAGTCGTCCGGCGCGGGGATGGGGCAGCGGAGCGCCAGGGTCAGCGTGCGGCCCGGTCCAACGGTGACGGTCTCAGTGTCCGTCAGATAGCCGTCTCGGGTCAAGTCCCACCCCGCCTGTGTCCAGGACAGGGTGGCCCACTCCGGCTGGTGCCATTTGTCGTACAGGATGGGTACCCGCAGGACCTGAAGGCCGTCCGGCCTGGTATGGAGGTAGGCGGACCAGATCACCGGGCAGTCCGGGGCGAGGTCGTCTGCGTTGTCCTCCCAGGTGCCCAGCCGGACCTGCTCTGTCAGCGCCCCCTCCTCCACGGCCAGCACGAAACAGCTGGCTGCGCCGTAATTGGAGTAGCGGTCCTCAAGGACCAGGACGACGGACTGCCGCCCCGAGGGGGTAAAGGAGGCGGGCAGCAGCCTGGGATGGCCGGTGGAGGGGAGTTCCCAAGTCAGCACCTCTCCGGTGCCCAGGGCGGCCTCCACCACAGTGAGGGGACCGGAGGCGCTGTCGTCATCATAGGAGAAGGCCGTGACAGAATCGTCTGCTCCCCCTGTCCCGTCCAGGTCCAGCCCCTCCCGGAACACCGCATAGGTCCCAAATGGAAGAGTATCACTGAGAGGGATAAGATCTTCTCCCTGCTGGCCGGAGGAGGCCAGCAGGATATTCCCGCCGCAGGCGGCCTCCAGCAGTTGAGACAGGGGGAGGGTGAGGAGGATCTGGGACGGGTCGGCGGCGGAGCGGATGGAGACCATCTCGTCCTGAGGGTGGAAGGTCAAGGCGACCAGCTCCCAGGGGGTGCCCTCCAGGCCCAGCAGCTCAGCCGCCGCCTGGCGCAGATTCTGGGAGCGGACGGAGCCGTCCGGCCACCTCCGCCAGACCAACAGCCAGCCGCCGTCGGGGTCATGGGCCAGCAGATCCGGGTGGCCGTCCCCGTCCAGATCCAGGTGGTACATCAGGCCGGAGGTGTCCGCCAAGGAGAAAGAGGTCCCGTCGGGCAGACGGATCTGGTATTCGTACCAGTCTGAAAGGTCCTCCCGCACCGTGTGGATGGCGGTGCCGGAGAAGCCCAGAAGATCGGAGAAGGGGACCGACTCCTCGCCCGGGGTGGTAAGGGAGAATACGGGGGCGCCCTCCTCCGGGGGCGGGGAGGCTGCGGTCCGGCAGGTGACCAGTCCGCCGCAGGAGAAAATGAGGAGCAGGGTCAGGGCCATCAGCCAGACCGGCGGCCGCCGTTTGGGGCCCTGGAACAGGTTGCGGATACGCGCCTCCGCCTGCCGGGCGGAGCCGGAGAGGGGGGTAGAGAGGGGCGTGTAAGGACATGGGCGGGTCAAGACTGGTCCTCCTCCTTTCTGTTTTGGACGGCGCTGACGGCCTGAAGGATGGAACGGCCGTAGGCAGAACGCTGGTCCCCGGGCAGCGCGTGCAGGGTGCTGTCGTCACAGGCCAGCTCTGTGTCCTGCTCCACCGCCCGGGCCATGAGCCACATCAGCGGATTGAACCAGTGCAGGGCCTTTACCCAGAGCACCAGGGCCTTCAGGGGGATGTCCCGGCGGCGGAAGTGGGTCAGCTCGTGGCGCAGGGCGCACTCCAGAGGGGCGCTCTGGGGGAGGGGCTCCGGCAGAAGAATCACAGGGCGGAGCAGACCGGCCAGCATGGGGGCGGGCAGAGAGGGGCAGAGGACCAGCCTGGGCAGACCGCGCAGGCCCATCTGGTCCCCCAGCGCCCGGTACCGCGCCAGCAGGGGAGTCTCCTCCGCCTCCCGGCCCCAGCGGCGGAGCCAGCGGCAGAACCTGAGGTGACAGCCCACATTCCACAGGAGGACCCCCGCCGCGCCCAGCAGCCACAGGATCAGGAGGAGCTGGGCGAGGGAGAGGGAAAATCCTCCTGATTCCGCCGGGGCCTCCGGCTGGACGGCATTCTGGACCGGCTCAGACCGGGAGGGCGCGGCCTGGGACTGGGCTGGGCGGCTGGAGGCCGCCGGGGGCTGGGAGACAGGCGGCGAATAGGTGAAGACCACCGGGTTGGAGGGGACGGTCAGCTGGACTGGTGCCTCGGCCGGCCCCAGATGGGGGAGCAGGGGGAAGGGGACAGCCAGCCGCAGGGAGAGGAGCAGCCAGGCAGTACAGCGCCACCGGGCGGCGTAGCGGCCCCGGGTGAGACGGGCAGCCAGCAGCAGGAGCAGGACCACTGCCCCGCCGCCCAGGGAGAGAGCGGCCAGATCAAGGAGAAATCGGTTCATTTGGCGCCCCTTTCCAGCTCATCCAGCAGGGCCCTGAGCTCGTCCACCTCGCCGGGGGCCAGCCCGTCCCGGGCCAGGGCAGCCACGAAGTTTCGGGGGGAACTGCCGTACAGGTGGGAGAGGACGGAGCGGCTGTCAAAGGAGAGGTAGTCCTCTCGGCTGACCAGGGGGGTGTACCGGTTGCTCCTGCCCAGGCGGCGGGCGGATAGAAACCCTTTGTCCGCCAGCCGGGTGAGATAGGTGTTGATGGTGTTGGCGGCCCAGCCGTGGGGGGCCAGAGCGCGCTCCAGGGCGGCGCGGGGGGTGTCGGGGCCGGAGTCCCAAAGGGCCTTCATGACCTCCAGCTCAGTGTCGGGGAGTCGTTTCACAGCTATCGCTCCAATCTACTACTTTTGTAGTTTGTAATAATATACTACATTTGAAGTAAATAAAGGTCAAGTTACAGTGTGGTTACAGAGCGGCCGGGGCAGGGCTCTGGCAGAACAAAGCAGGCCGCCTGCCAAAAGGCAGACGGCCTGAAAATAGGGAAAAGCGGTGCCGCGGAGGGGAGCGGGGCACTAAAGCAGGATCTGTCCGTTGATCTCCAGCCGGAATTTGAGGTCCAGGGTCTCGGCAGCTTTCCGGCTGAGGAGCATCCGCTGGAGAAAGATCTCAAAATAGTCCATGACGGCGCACACCTCCGTGTTGATGGAGAGGGAGAGAGTCACGGTCCGTCCCGGCAGGTCCAGCAGCACCTCGGAGCGCTCCACGGAGTAGTTCACCCGGTCGTGGATGTCAAAGGTGGACATGTCCTTGTTCCGCACCCGGCTGCGGCGCACATCGGTCTTGTCGGCCAGGATCAGGGCGGCGGCGATGGCGTTCACCGGGTAGGCGGTGGAGTCGTCGTGGTGGCCGATGGCAGTGATGACGGCGGCCACGTCGGGGGGCTCCATCCCCATCTTGTCCAGGATGCGGAAGGCCATGGTGGCCCCGCTGAGGGCGTGGTCGTGGCGGTTGACCACGTTGCCGATGTCGTGCATGTAGGCGGCGATCCTGGCCAGCTCCACCTCTTTCGGGGTGTAGCCCAGCTGGGTCAGGATGCGGGCGGCCACCTCGGCGCACTTGGTCACGTGGGCGAAGGAGTGCTCCGTAAAGCCCAGCGCCGTGAGCGAGGCGTCCGCCTGGGTGATGTAGGTGCGGATCTCCGGAGAACTCCTCACCATCTCAAAGGTAACATTCATAGGGTGCTCCTTTCTTCTCCGCCGTCCCACAGGCAGCGGGACAGGTCCACCCTGCCATCGGGCAGGAAGGGGACGCCCTCTCCTTCCAGCAGCAGGCGCTGGATGCCCGTTCCGCCGAACACGTCCGCGGGGCTGAGGCCCCCATCCCGGTACAGGACTCGATGACAGGGCAGGCCCTCCGGCGCCCGGGCCAGGGCGCAGCCCACGATGCGGCTGGCCCTGGGCCGGCCGGCCAGAAAGGCCACCAGACCATAGGTGGCCACCTGTCCTGCCGGAATGCGGGCCACCACGGCGTAGACCGCCGTAAAAAAATCAGGACGCCCGGGAGTCACAGGGCACAGCGGCGGGGACACCCCGCTTGGGCGGGACGGGGCCCTCTATGGGCCGGACAGAAAAACAGATAAAACACAGACACCAACACTCCATCGATCATAAGCGGCCTGGAAGCAGGTGCTCCCCGCCCTTGCAGGTTGGAAAAACAGCTGGGGACATCCCTATTGTATGGGATGATCCTGGTAATTTCAAGCCCCAAGAGCATCAGGACAGAAAATTTCTCCTAAGCTGGGCATCGTTCCCGCAGGCGGATGAGGGAATAGGAGATCGTTGCGGGAGAAGCGGGGAAATGGAAACGGGCTCCCGTGGAAATGCCCGATGCCCGCTGCATGTGCGGAAGAAAAAGGGGAATTTCCACCATAACAGGTGGAAGTGTATGCTGGACTATGATATAGTAGTTTCAAACAGGCTGCGGGCAGGCCGTCCGGCGGGCGCTTTGGAGAGGGGGAGACAGGATGAAGCTTTCTTCATTTCTGCATTTTGCCGCCTTTGGGGTCAGGACCATTCTTCTGCGGGAAAAAAGCCCATCCTGGGCACAGTGATCGTCACAGACCGGTGCAATCTGAAGTGCAGGCACTGCTCTGTCCACGATCTGACATCGGTGGACCATCCCTATGGACAGATTCGCCGGGAGATGGAGCTCCTCTACCATATGGGGGTGCGCATCCTGTTCTTTTGCGGGGGAGAGACCTTCCTGTGGCATGACGGGGCGCGCACGGTGCGGGACCTGGTGGTGGAGGCCAAGAAAATGGGCTTTCTCCTGGTCAACGTCGTGACCAACGGCACCTTCCCCATTGATCTGCCGGAGGCGGATCTGATCCTGCTCAGCCTCGACGGTGACCGGGCACGCCACAATGCCATCCGGGGCGACACATACGACACCATCATGGAACATGTGGAGCACGCCACTTCCGACAATATCTGCTTCTATATGGCGATCAACCAGATCAACAAAGGCGCAGTCCGGGATGTCTGTCTGGCGGCGCAGGAGACCAAAAATGTGCGGGCGGTCTCCTTTAATTTCCACACGCCCTATCCCGATACCAGGGAGCTTGCCCTCACCCGGGAAGAAAAGGCGGAGTGCTGCGGCGTTATCAGGGAGATGATGAAAGCGGGCGCGCCTGTATTCAATCTGCCCGGCGCTTTCCCAGCCCTGATCGAGAACCGCTTCCCCACGCCGTGCCACCAGTGCGTGGTGGTGGAAAACGGAAAGCTGTCCACATGCGGGCGCTGCATTGAAGTGCCCGGCCTGTGCAGAGAGTGCGGCTACTTCTTTGTGGCGGAATACACCCTCTTGTTCCGGGGACATCCCAGGATCGTTCTGGAGATGCTGCGGACCTACCTGAAGTATATTTGAGGAGCATCATGAGTATCATCACAGACCTGACGAGGATGTGGCTGACCCGCTCGGCCAAGCCCTTTCTCTTTCAAAATGAATACGACCAGCAGCTGCCCTTTTCCCAGTGTGAGGGGCTGGGACTGTATGTGCATATCCCGTTTTGCAGGGAGCTGTGCGGCTTCTGCCCGTATTGCAAGGTCCAGTATGACAGGGCGGTCTGCGACCGCTATCTGGACCGGCTGATCCAGGAGATCCACCTGGTGGGCGGTCAGCTCCCCGGCAGGAAAAGGGTCACCAGCCTCTACTTCGGCGGCGGTACGCCGGCGCTGGCGGCCGGCCGGCTGAAAGAGGTGATGGAAGCCATCGAGGCGCATTTTATCATCACCGAGGGCGTCGGGGTGGAGCTGCACCCGGAGGATGTGGTGCCCTCCGTCCTGCGCATTCTGCGGGATGCGGGGGTGACCAGGATCAGCATCGGGGTCCAGTCCTTCCAGAGAAAGTTCCAGGGACTGCTGGGACGGAGGCCTGTGGACCTCCCAGCCCTGCGGGAGGCGCTGTCCCAGGTCCACTTTGAAACGGTGTCCATGGATTTTATTTTTGCCCTGCCCGGACAGGACCTGGAGGATCTGGAGATGGACCTGGAGACTGCATTCCAGGCCGGTGCCAATCATGTGGCGATCTATCCCTTCATTGATTTCACCTTCACGTCCAGCACGGTGCAGGCTATGGGGAAGGGGGAGAAGCGGGCGCTTTTGGACGGCATCACCCGCTGGTGCCTGGACCGGGGATACATCCGCAGCTCTGTGTGGACCTTTGCAAAGGAGCAGGACGCAGTGTATTCCTCCATGACAAGGGACCATTTTCTGGGGTTTGGGTGCTCAGCCGCCACCCTGCTGAGAGATCAGTTCAAAATCAACACCTTTTCTGTGGAAGAATACTGCAGAAGGATCGACGAAGGGAAGCTCCCCACCTCCCTGACACTCCGGTTTTCTCTGCGTCAACGGATGGTCTATTATCTGTTCTGGACCGCCTACAGCACAGAGGTGGATGCCGGTGCCTTTGAACAGTTTTTCGGCGTCCCATTGAAAAAGATGTACGGTATGGAGCTGAGGCTGGCACAATGGATGGGGCTGGTCACCCGGCGGGATGAGAGATACAGCATGACGCTGAAGGGCGCGTTTTACTACCACTACTATGAAAATTTCTATACCCTGGCCTATATCGACAAGATGTGGGGGGTGCTGAGAAACGAGGCATTCCCGGAAAAGATCGAGCTGTGATCTGAGCACGGCGGGAGCTCACAGATCTGTCCTGTACTTGATTTTTGAAAAAAATGTGTTAAAATAAGAACAAATTATAGAAAGTGTTTTTATTTGAGGGGGTGCGGGTGTGCCAAAGGTGGCCTATTCTGAGGAGGACCGGGAGCGGATCAGGGCGGCACTGGTCACTGAGGCGCTGGAGCGGATGGCCAGGCAGGGCATCCAGCATACCACGGTGGAGCAGATCTACAAAGCGGTGGGCATTTCCCGTACCTTTTTCTATTCATTTTTTCCGACGAAAGAGGACCTGATCGTGGAGACCCTCTATCTCCAGCAACCCAGGATACTGGCCTACGCGGAGCGGCTGATGGCAGATCCGGCACTGACCTGGCGGGAGGGGGTCCGGCAGTTCCTCCATGCATGCTGCTATGGTGAGAAAAACGGCATCGCTGTTTTGACCATTGAGGAGCAGCAGCTGATCTTCCGGCGCCTGTCAGCGGACAACTGCCGCGTGTTCCGGGAGAAGCAGGCCCGCCTGTTCGGGAAGATCCTGGAGTGCTTTGGGGTCCGGGCAGACCGGGACCGGGTGGAGCTGTTCACAAACCTGAGCCTGACGGCCATGATCGTGCGCCGGGCTATCCCGGAAAGTCTGCCGCTGTTCGTGCCGGAGGCCGCTGATGCGACGGTGGCCTTCCAGATCGACGCCATCGTGGACCGCCTGGAGCGCCTGAAGGAGCAGGGATCCTGACCGGAGCGGGGATGCGGCCCGCCGGGATATCTGGCACAGCAGTCCGGACCCGGCGGGCTTTCGACTCCTCTAAATAAATACAAAATATGAAGAATATCTTTATTTTGGCGGAGCCGGCAGAGCTCCGAAGCATGTCCCCAAGCACCCGACCGGGCGGAGGACAGGAAAGCACTGTGTCCGGCGGAGATCACATACTATCATTCAGGAGGAATCTATTATGGGATTTTTCAGCAAATTGTGGAAAGGTCCGGAAGTGGATCTGGAGAAGAGCGGAGAAAACGCGAAAAAGATGCGGCAGATGTTCGACCGGGTTGTGGAAAACGGAGGCGAGTACAGGCTGATCTCCGGCTATACCGAGGATGTGAGCCGATTCAACTATGGGTTCGTCCACGGGAGCAGGCGGAAGGTGGGAAGCCTGATCGTGGGGTGGAACGAGGAAAGCCAGACCATCGTGGTCGTCCCAACTGTCCCGGATCTCTCCGGCTGCGGCGAGCCAGTGTATTACCGACGCGCGGATATTCTGAAGGCCTACCGCAACCGCTACCCCACCGACGCCTTTGTCGTCTACCCCGACAGCCGGGGCTATATCGCCATCAATGCCTACGACTGGCTGGAAGACGAGTCACTGTACATCTATGTATCCCAGGAGGAGGAACTGGCGGCCTTCACCAAGTTCTTCCTGGAGCGCTTCACAAAAAAATAAGGCCCGCAGGGGCTGGGGAGCACCCGGGGAAACGGAAAAGCGCAGGCGAAGGGGACTTCGTCTGCGCTTTCATGGCCGGTATGGTCAAGGTCATTTTTCCGGGCTGAATTTCAACAGAAGATAGGGTTCGATCTCCAGGACTGTGGTTGAAAAGCAGCTCCAGAGAGAGGCCGCGGTTCATGTTCGGGGCCTCGATGGCGGCGAGATGCTGGCGGCTGATGCCCAGCTCCTCCGCCAGCTGCTCCTGAGACATGCCCCTGCGCCTGCGGTAATAGCTGATGGCGAAGAACAGATCCGCCATTTTTTCGCGGTTGTCAAATTGCCGTGCCAAGCCCCATCCCCCCTTGTCTATAGTGTACCCAAGATGAGGGGGATACAAAATAATTTAAAAAACGGCTATTGACGTGTTTTAAATATCGATTTATAATTTTGACATGGCAAATATCAAATCAGACACGATAAATGACGTGAAAAGCGGGGGCAGGGAAATTCAGAGGGGGATGTTCTTTTGTTGCGGCCTCTGTTAGAATAGAGGGATATCCCAGGCCCACGCTTCGGACACGCCTGGGCGGATCAGAGAGAACAGAGAGGAGCGAGGCGTATGGAGCAGTACGGCCCCTTTGCGGGGAGGAGCGGCACAGCGCACCTGAGTGCGCCGGCTTTTTGCGGACTTTTTTGATCCCCTGCGCGGTGCCGGCTGGATCCCGGCACCGCGCAGGGGACCTTTGTTTCACGGCCTGGGGTACGGCCCGGAATGTCACAGGGCGGAGACGATCAATGGAACGCCTGCGTAAGCTCTGTGGGGCGCTGGGGGAGGAGATATCTGCTTCCCGCACCCTGCGGAACAGGAAGACAGATAGACAAACGAAATAGCAAAATAGGAAGAAATAAAGGAGAGTACCCATATGACTTTGCTGGACCAGTGTAAGATCTGGAACGAAAACGACGAGTATCAGAAGATCATTGAGGCCTTGGAGGCCGTCCCCGCCCAGGAGCGCACCCCGGAGATGGACAGCGAGCTGGCCCGGGCCTACAACAACCAGGCCGCGCCGGGGGACCGGGAGCTGTTCCGCAAGGCCATTGCCCTGCTGAAGCCCCATGAGGCGTATTTCGCGGGGGACTATTGCTGGAACTTCCGCATGGGTTATTCCTAGTACTACCT
>ENA-UEYL01001895-UEYL01001895.1-human-gut-metagenome-genome-assembly--contig:-NODE-1895-length-16660-cov-3.426039_pt1 | contig 16660 bp, 7 predicted proteins | sample MGYA00242941_ERZ507946 | MGnify/ENA primary metagenome ERZ507946 (study PRJEB26167, sample SAMN06115482) | human gut metagenome | host: Homo sapiens | place: China:Guizhou | collected 2015-03-11...
GTTTTCTGCGAAAGCAGGTCACTGGCGGTCGTAATGGCTTAGCTGGGAAGGCGGCGGATATGCGCAGGCGGGCTTTAAGCCCGTCGGGACACATTAGTCAGAAGACCTACTAGGAGCTTACCCCCAATTCATTGGGGTTGCTCTGAGATAAATGCCAAATGTGAGGAGGGCACTGAATAAGTGGCCCCTTCTACCCGAAATGGGAGCAGAAGCGGACGCATATTTTGCGTCCGTTTTTTATTCGCAAGCTCGGGAGAAAGACGGACGTATCGGTATGCGTCCGTCTTTTTGTTTCGATTGCCCCAAGAGGTTTGCGGGGTAGCCGGATTGTGCCACAAGTCAGGAGGCTGTTTTGTGAACGGTAAGCATTTCATCGGCAACCAGCAGCTCAGCAGAAAGCTCATTGGGCGGACCAAGGAGGCGCTTCGTCAGCGAAACGTCCAGTTTGCCCAGGCGCATGGTGACGCCAGCGACGAAGCGCTGCTGGATTATGTCCGGAGCGAGGCGGCGCGCTTTGGCGGCTGGCAGAATGTGATCACGTCAGCAGGACTGCCCTCGCCGAAGAAGCAGAAGCCCACCTCCAAGCGGCAGATTTTCAAGGAGGAGTTCCGTTGCCAGGCGGAGAGCGGGAGTGCACAGAGCAACAGAACAGCAGCGAGCAATCCGGAGGAAGAAGGGGATCCCCTTCTTCCGTCATAGGGAAACCCCTATGACGATCTCTCTTTGAGCATTCAGCGGGCTATCGCCTGTCGCATATGGCCGGTACGCGGCTGACAATTGAATAACCCAGTACCAAAAGCGATATTCCGTGAGCGGAGTAGGCCAGGACGCCGGCAAGGCCGGCCGAGCCACCAACAGCGGAGAGACGTGGAGCAATGCGGGGCGGCAACTGCACAGGAACAGTATTGGTGTTTGGGCGGAGAGGATCAGCGGGAACGGGACAATCGGTGCGGCGGCCCCTGCGCTTTTTCCGGGAGCGCGGCGGCGGCCGCATTGACGGTTGATTAAAATGCGACTTCTCAGCGGAAGGAGGCGGTGAGAGTCAAAAAGAGTTGTAAACAGGAGTACAAGGGAAACGATCCAACGGAGAGACTTGAAGGAGGTTTACGTATGAAAACCAGAAAATTTACAGCGATGCTGCTGACCCTGGCTATGGCATTCAGCTTGCTGACGGTCAGTGCGGGAGCGGTAATGGACAATGACCATGACCGCATCAGCGTTGATACTGCAGGCCCTTTGTCGGTGGTATGGGATAGTGAAACCGTAGATTCCGAAGCTTATCACACAGGAGATATCGTGTCGAGTGAAGACGGCTACTATCCCTCCAGCTTCTACCTCTATGTAGACAGCGCCGAGGAGAACGGAATCACCGTTACTGGCGGCACCCTGTCTGCGCCTGTGGAGGAAACGGAGGGCGGCACCAAGTATTTGGTGACCAACAACAGCGGGGGCAGCATTGTGATTAGGCTGGCGAATGCGGCCCAGAGCAACAACGTCTACACGCTGACCTTTGCTGCGCCGGAGGGACAGATGGCCGGCGGCGCCATCACCGGAGTCTTGCAGGGGTATCTGCCGCTGGGCCAGTATGCCCGGGGCACGATGTGGGGCAGCCCTTATACCGACGGCAGCACGACGGCCGGCAGCACCCCCAAGGTTCTAGGCGGGTTCTCTTCTACCGGCGTCTCCTTGGGTGCCGGCGGCGGCTACGTCCAGTATGCCCTGCGGGACAGCGAAGGGAACCAGGCCTATATTGAAGATGACGCGAGCAATCCCTATGGCGTGGACTTTATCGTCTACGGCAACGCCTTCAACGGCAACCCTGAGGCGGCCTCTGTCCAGGTCTCCGAAGATGGAAAGACCTGGTATGAGCTGGCCGGAAGTTTGTACTATGACCCCAATACGCTTCGCGATGTGAACATCACCTATACCCTGAGCGGGAGCGATATTCAGTACAGCATCACGGATCCGAACGGGCGCAATCCCGGCGTTTCCTTCCCACTCACCGGGACGTTCAAGGCTGGCGCCGCTGCGTGGTTCCCCACCACGGCGAACTACGGCGGCGTGTGGAAGACGTCCGCCGTCTCCAGCGATCAGACCGTCGGCGCTTCCGCCTTTAACGGCGCCAGCGTGACTTATACCGGCGTTACACTGGTAAAGGACACGGATACCACCGCGGACTATCAGTTTGGCTATGCGGATATCCATGTGAATGGCGGCAATTATGGTACGGCGATCAATCCCTACACCGCCGCGGCCACCACGCAGGGTGGGGATGGCTTCGACATTGCGTGGGCGGTAAAGCCGGACGGCACACCTGCGGGGCTTATAAGGATCGGTTATATCCGGGTATATACATCCGCACTGATGAGCAGCACGGATAACACCACCATCCCCACACCCGGTATCTTCGGTGAGACCTCCGCTGAGGTTTGCGGCATCTACGCGGTGACAGGGAGCGGCTCTGCCAGCATCACGGAGGATCTGTTTATTGCCGATGCAGCGACAGGAGAGAACGAGGTGAATACGAGCAACGGGGGGAGCCAGGTAGTGGCCGCTGGCAAGTACCGTCTGTACTCCGATATGGAGCGTGTGTTGCTCAATGGCGAGACGATTAGCGATGCTGCGGATGGGCATGTGTTTACAATGGCAGCCGGAGACATGTTACAGATCATCACGCAGACCGGAGAAGAGGCCCCGTATATTACTGTGCTGATTTGCCAATAAAAAATGGATATGGATAAAATAGGAAAAGTGAGCGAGCGTCCTTTTGGACGCTCGCTCATCTCATTTATTTTGATTTTGACAATCCTGCTTGGGTTTTTACCGACAACTGCTTTTGCCGCCGAGACCATGACCGTATCGGACCCAGATGCTTTGGAGCAAATTGGAACTATAACAATTGAAGGAAATGATTATAATTTATACCGCCTTGTAGTAGATACTGTACAATATAATGCGATTGAGTTTTCGGATGCGGCAAGCTGCGCAATTACGACTGTCGTGCCAGTTATGGGTAAGAAACCAGCAGCTATAGGTGCGACAAACTTGATTAACGTGGCACCTGATTCGGAAAATTACTCGAAAGGTGAGGCCCTTTATCAAAGCAGTATTTCATCCAATCTGTCTGAAGAAATTTTAGATGGACTAAGAACAGACACAGACAAGCTTGGATACTACCTATATGCTACTAGACGGGGTAAAATTAATACCATAATTGGTGTCCTTATTTTGGAATGGCCAGAGGCATCGCAAGAAGTCGAAGGAGCAAATAAAGATGAGCTTAAACGTGTCATTGCTGGGGCTGGCTTAATAAGTAGTAGTGATTACTATCAGGCTGAGGATTATTACAACGGGAAGACAACGAGCAGTGACGGCTTTTGGCAGGACTTTCAGACGGCCCTAAAAACAGCAAAGGAGATTTTAGATAATATAACTGCAACACAGGAGGATGTGAATGGTGCCACAGCTTCATTGAATGCGGCCATCGCCAACCTGATCCCTGCTAACCAGGTCAACGCCACTGTCCTGTATGAAGCCATCCAGGAGGTGGAAAGCCGAGGGTACCGGCAGGAGGACTATACGCCGGAGACCTGGACTGCGTATAAGACAGTCTATGAGAAGGGCAAAGCTTACCTCGCTTCCCTCTATGACCAGGATGGGAACCCCACAACGGAGAACAAGGCTGAGCATCAGGACACTGTGGAGCAGTACGCGGAGGAGTTGCTGGCTGCCGCCGGCGATCTGGACGCTGTTTACAACGGCGGCGATGAGGTGACCAGCGCGTCGATCTATCAGCGGTCGCTTGCCGGTATGCTCGCTCAGTTCGCGGGCGCTTTGGAACATGAGAGCGGCTATACAGAGGAGAGCTTTACCGCGTTCCAGACGGCCTACCAGGAAGCCCAATCCTACTATCAGCAGCACGGTCTGGTAGGGACGTCGGTGTCCGCTTCTGTCCTGAATGGATATCAGAGACATGCGGCGGCGCTGTGGTCGGCCTACTACGAGGGGCTGGAGAGCGCGAAGGAAACAATTTCTGTCTCCCTCCGCGTGGCCGACAGCCAGGTTGCCTACGACCTCGCCAGCCCAGACGGAGCGGAGCTGGGACTCCCGCCCTCGGAAGGCATCTATGAGAACCCTGACGTCTCCCTGAGCGGTGCGGGCCGCACCGTTGCCGGACTGGTCGCGTCAGCCGGGCTCCAGCTGCAGGTGAAAGGCAATTCCTCGCTCACGTCAAACCGCCAAACCACGGTCGCGGTCTTCGTCAACGGCATTCAGCTCCGGGATGCCGGATTAAATCCGACACAGCTCGACGGAGTGGCCGTAAATCGAGCGAAGTGGGGCGACATAAAGCTCCGGGACGGCGATGAAGTTGTGATCCTGTTCGCCCCCGCTCCCATGGACAGGGAATACAGCGCCATGGGCGTAACGGCGTATGTCAACACGACAGACTTCTGGGGCCTGCTGTCGTTTGAAGACCATGCGGAGACCGTGGCAGAGGGCGAGGCGCTTACGCTGAAGGTGACCCGAACTGGAGGCTGGGTGGGAAGCTACGACGGCCGCTCTGCGCCGTTCAACGGCGCCCGCCTGCTGGCAGTGAAGCTGGATGAGAGAGGAGCGCCGTCCGGGGAGTACCAGCTTCTGGAGGGGATCACCGACGCAAGCGGGACGGTGACCACGCATCTCAATGAGGCGGGCCAATATGTGCTGGTTGCGGCGAATCCGGAATCCGTGATATTTGACCAGACGGCCAGCGGCGCCCAGCACCAGTACGCATCGCTGAACGCGCCCGCCCGGACCACAGTGACGGTCACCCCTCTGAATGAGGAAGAACTTGCGGCGGCGAAGGAAGCGCGCAAGAGCCTTCTGGCTGCGGTGCTGGCCGGATGCAACGCCACTGAGTTGGGAGAAGCCGTCTACGCCCAGGTCCAGGCGGCCCATGATGCGGGAGTGCAGGCCATCGAGGACGCGACAAGCCTTAAAGCGGCCGAAGACGCGCTCTCAAATGCGCTGACCCAAATCGAGAGCCTGGTGGAGAACGCGGAGAAATCCAATGAGGAATCTGTCTCTGCCATGCGGAAATACCTGGCGAAGCTCCCAACAGTGGCACAGATCGGGGAGGGACTCTTCCTGCAGAGCGACATCTCCACCATGCAGGAGGCGAGTTCCCACTATGCCGGAATGACCGGCTACCAGAAATCACAGCTCACCGGCCAGGAACAGGCACAGTGGGAGGCTCTGGTAGAAGCCTATGGTGAGGACGGAAGCAACCTGCCGGAAAAGACCTTTACGCTGACCTTTGAGTTCATTGGGCAGGAGGGATCCAGTGACCCATTCAAGAGCTTTTTGGCCCTTAAAAACAAAGGCTTTCGCCCAATGATGAGTGGTGGGTATATATCCGTACGGAAACCGGCACTGCATTGAATGAACTGGACTATGAGATCTATCGTGTGGAGTCCACGGGGGCGACACTGAGCGAATTGAGGCTGGATAGGCCCCCAACCGATCCGAAAGGCGGATACAACAAGGGTTGGGAAGGGGTTGCCCCTTTCTACTTCGCTGACTCCACATCAGCGTTCATGCCGAGGAACGATGTGACGATCACATTTTATATCCGAGGCAAAACATCGGTGGAAAGTCTGCGCAGCAGTGCGCTGGATCAACTGTCAGAGGCGTTCAATGGCTATAAGCGGTCTGATTACAGCGATACAAACTGGAAGACACTGACATCTGCGTATGACGAGGGCGTGTCCAAGATCAATGCGGCGGAGAACGCCGAAGCAATAGAAACAGCCTTGAGCGATGCCCTCAATGCGATGAAAGCCGTTGAGACGCGCGTTTCCAGCGGAGAGTTCGGCAGTGTGCATGTGACCGTTGAGAACACCACTTACGCGGACGGCTCTTTCTATCAAAATGGCGGCGCCTTTGTAGAGGCGGAGGTCGAGCTTTACAGTGATACCACTATGATGACTGCTGTGTTGGAAGCCCTGTCCGAGAACGGTTATGGTTGGAACAACGGGAATGACACGAGCGTCACTTACATCGAAAACATCTATAAAGATGTAAATCAGAATGGGCAGTGGGACAATGGCGAAGCCAAACTTGCGGCATTTGACGGCAGTGTGAGTTCCGGCTGGATGGGCGTGCTCAACGATTGGTTCACCAACTACGGATTTTCTTCCTATGCTGTTTCAAATACGGATCGCGATTACCGCCTGGTTGACGGAGACGAGATCCGCGTGATGTTCACGATGGACGGGTACGGAGACGATCTGGGCGGAACCTGGGGCAACGGAGACACCAGCCTCAAGGAACTAGAGGTCACCGGCGGTACGCTGTCGCCATCCTTCGACGGGGAGACCACCAGTTATGCCCTGACCCTGGACGGCGGAGATGTGTCGGTCACACCTACAGCGGCAAACAAAAATTTCCTGGTCAAGACATTTATCAATAACAAAACCACGGCCAACAATGTGGAGTACTATCGCCGTGGTGAAAATCTACCGGTCCAGCCAGGAGACACCATTTACATCGGTGTGGGCGAATACAAGTGGCCGTCCATGAACAACCAGTCCGGCAACACGCTCCGCTATACCGGCACCTGGTACACCATCCAGGTCTGCGAGAGCGGAGCGAAGGGAATCCAGGCCAGGATCGACGACCTGCCGGATAAGTCAGAAATCACATATAGCAACTATAAAAGCTTCCAACAGACGGTCAGTGCGCTACAAGCGGATTATAATGCACTGCCGGACAAATCACAGGTTTCTGCTGCTAAACTGACAGCAGCGGCGGAGCAGATCCAGTTCTTTGCGGCTATTGACAGCGTAAAAACTCAGATCGCCGACCTTCCCACTGCCGTAGAAATTACGGAGAATCCTGAGGCGCACCGTTCAAAAGTTGAAGCTGCAAAAACGGCTTACGAGGCATTGGGTATCAGCGGCCAACTTTATCTGAAGGCAGCGGAGGTCGCCCGTCTCAACGAGGCGGTGGAGGCCCTGGGCGGGAGCATATCGCCGGACGACGTGGCCGCAGTACAGGCGTTTAACGATCTGGTGGAAGCGATTGGGGAAAAAGTCAGCGCCGGGAGCAAGGATGCCATTGTAGCCGCCAGGACGGCATATGAGAACCTGACGGATGCGCAAAAAGCCCTGGTTGCAACCGCGCCGGATTCCTACAACACCCTCCTCAATGCGGAGGCCGCCCTGCCTGTGGTAGAACGGATCGCCGGAATCGGCACGGTTACGCTGGAGAGCGAGGCGGCCATCACCGCTGCCCGGCAGGCGTACACGGACTATGCCGGCAAGTTCAGCGGCAAGGACATGGTGTCCAACCTGAACGTGTTGGAGGCTGCCGAGGCCGCGCTGGAGATCCTCCAGGGCGGCGGACAGGGCACCTCCGGCTACCGGGAGGTCATGAACGGCGTTCTGGAATATTTGGAGCAGAACGTCAAAAATCCGATTGTCGGCTCCACAAAAGGCGAGTGGGCCGTCCTGGCCCAGGCCCGGGCCGGCACCCTGTCCGAAGACGTCCGGGCGGCATATCTGGCCAACCTGGCGGATTATGTGGAGACCCATGACGGCATACTGGACACCTCCAAGAATGGAACCATGCACACAGAGTACGCCCGTGTCGTAGTAACCCTAACCGCTTTGGGCATGGACGCCACACAGTTCCAGGTCAGTGACGGTAAAACCTACAATCTGGTGAAGCCGTTGCTGGACGAGGCCGCCGAAGGCAGCAGCTACACCTATCAGGTCTCTGAGCAGGGCAACAACGGCACCATCTGGGCTCTCATTGCCTTGAATTCCGGCGATTATTACCGGGATGAAGCGGGCAACACGGCCCGGGCCGCATGGATTGACCTGCTGATTGACAAGCAGCAGTCCAACGGCAACTGGCCCATCTATAACCCGGACCAGGAGAATGACGGCTCCGGAAGCCAACTGGGCGGCGTGGACGTCTGCGCCATGGCACTCCAGGCGCTGGCACCCTACTATCTCGACGCAGGTGAGTTCAACCGTCTGGGCACAGCGCACAGCCATGAAGATCTGCAGAGCGCTGTAAAAAAAGCTTTGGATTTCCTGTCCACCTCGCAGAACAGCACCGGCGGATACGGCAGTTCGGAGTCCAGCGCGCAGGTCATTGTGGCCCTAGCTGCGCTCAAGAAGGATGCGGGGAGCTTTGCCAAGGGCAGCATCAGCGTTCTGGCGGACCTGCTGGGCTACCGGAAGACGGATGGCGGATTCAGCCACACCTCTGATGGTCCCATCGACCAAATGTCCACCGAGCAGGCATCCTATGCCCTGGTGGCTTACGACCGCTACAAGAACAACAAGAAACCCCTCTATGACATGAGCGACGTGTTTGACGGTCCGACGGACGGTACTGATACCGACCACACCATCCACGCCTCGGCAGATGCCGGTGGCACCATCTCTCCCGTCGGTGATGTCACGGTGCCGGATGGGGCGAAGCAGTCCTTTACCGTCACGCCAAACGAGGGCTACCAGATTGAGGACATCCTCGTGGACGGGAAATCCGTCTGGGCCGGCGGTGCAACCGTGGCGCAGAAACTAGAACCGCCCGAATACCAGCTACCCACAGTTCCCGTTGAGGACGTGGAGCCGGAGGCCTGCGCCGACGGCATCCATGTGGGTGAGAACGTCGTCATCGGCCAGCGAGCGGCCACCTGCACAGAGCCTGGATACACTGGAGATACGATCTGCGGTGCCTGCGGCGAAGTGCTGGAGCAGGGCGCGGAAACCAGAACGGTTCCGCATCAGTACGGCGGCGCGTGGCAGATGGACGAGACGAGCCATTGGCAGGTGTGCCAGATCTGCGGCGCCAAAAGTAGCGCAGAACCCCATGTGTTCGAGCAGACGGAGGAGCCCGCTCCACCGGAGCTGGAGTTCCCGGAGCAGGGAGGCGCCACTCAGAAACCCACTACCGGCGAGGAAACCGAAGCGCCCGGGGCCGAACCGGAGATGCCCGATGCCGACGGACAACAGCCGGAGGAGACCGAGGGGCAAGATCCCGACACAATTCCTCCAGAAGGAGAATCCGATCCTGAAGTACCTGCCCCCGGAGAGGAAACCGGAGAAGACTCTGCCAACGAAAACGAGCCCCCGGCAGAGGAGCAGACCAAAATTCCGGAATCCGCCGAAGCCCCGGCCAGCGATGAGAGCCAGCCGGATATAAACCCCGGCAGCACGGGCGGGGAACTGGTCAGTGTTGTGGGAATCCACCCGATGTTCCTGATGAGCGTGGGCGCCGGTCTGCCCCAGACGGACGGGACAGCGGAGCCCCATGCAGAGGGGAGCGCCTGCCAGGTGTGCGGCTACAGCCCGGAGACGGGCGGCACGGCGGCGTGCAGCCACAGCGGCGGCACAGCCACCTGCACGGCCCTGGCGAGCTGCGACCTCTGCGGCCAGTCCTATGGCGATTACGCACAGCACGCCTTCACAGAGACAGCCCACAGCAGCGGGGTGCACTGGAACGTATGCGCCGCCTGCGGCCTGGAGGAGCTGTCCTCTCTGGCCCCCCACAGCTGGGAGCTGGACGCGGCGGCCTCCACGGAGACAATTTCCGTCTATGTGTGCCCGGACTGCGGCGCGGAGCGGACGGAGGCGGAATCTGCCGCCCCGACCACAGCCGCCAACGCCCTGGTCACCAGCGCGGACAGCAAATCCTACACCTACACCTTTGAGAACGTCACCGAGGACCACGCCATATCCGTCACCTTTGAGAAGCCCTCCCCTGTGATCGTGCAGGAGGTGACAATAAATGGCAATACTCAGACCGCGGTCATCGACGAAGCGGCGGTGCAGAAAGCGGTAGAAGCGGTGACTGCATCAGCGGCGGATACCATCACCATCATTCCCACGGCGGACAGCAGCAGCATTTCCTCGGTCAGCGTGGAACTGCCCGCGGGCGCGGCCCAGACCATCTCGGAGGCCAATGCCGGTGTGGAGATCCAGACGTCCAGGGGAACCGTCACCCTCCCCGCAAATGTCCTGGGCTCCATTGCCCAAAAAGAGACTGACGGGGAGAAGCTGTCCATCCATGTGGAGGAGAAGAGTCACAGCGCAATGGAGGACATAGTTCCCGATGGGACGAACCTCGCCGGTAGCGTGGCGGTGGAAGTGTCGGTCAGGGTGGGCAGCACAGAACTTACCTCTTTCGGTGGTCACGACCTTACCCTCACCATCCCCGTGGACAACAGCTTTACCCTGAGTAGAGAGTACAAAGTGCTGGTTATCAGCGATAACGGTAGCCATGAGATTCTTACCGGCACATGCCGCGTTTCTGACAGTGGCCGGGTGGTCAGCATCAGCGTGAACCACCTGAGCACCTTCATCGTCCTGGCAGAGACCACAGCGCAGACCTTTACCATCACGGCGACGGCTGGCGGCAATGGAGATATTGATCCGTTTGGCTCTGTCGAAGTGGATGCCGGCGAAGATCAGATCTTCCACATCACGCCGGACAACGGTTACGAGATCGCCACTCTGCGCGTAGACGGAAAGACGGTCGATCTGGACGAGCTGTACATCCGTTCGGACGGCAGCGCTTCCTATACCTTCTACGATGTGGATGCGAGCCACAGCATCCGCGCCACCTTCCAGCGTGGCACGGAGATCCCGGACTTTGGCCCCGTGGTAGGCGAGGTGTATATCAGCATTGAGAATAACACCTACTGGGGCGGAGACTTCACCGGCACCCTGGCGTCTGGCTGGTATGACTTGTGCGCCGAGGACACCATGATGACCATCGTACTCAAGGCCCTGGCCCTGGACGGCTACTCCTGGTGGGGTACCGGGGCCAGCGATACCGGAGGCTATGATATCACCTACCTGTCCGGCATCTATATGGATAAAAATGGAAATGGCCGGCGGGACAACAGCGAGCCCAGCTTGGCCGAGTTCGACGGTTCCCGGGGTGCCGGCTGGATGGGCACCCTCAACGACTGGTTTGTCAACGAAGGTTTCCAGTCCTTCCGGGTCGGAGGCCGCGGCACCTACGAGCTGGCAGACGGCGACTACCTGAACATCGTGTTCACCCAGAACCTGGGCGAAGATGTGGGGAGTCTCTGGGGCAATTCGGACACTAGTCTGGAGGACCTGCACATTAGCGGCGGGACCCTCGCCCCCCGTTTTGACGGCGATACCTTGGAGTATACCCTGAGCATTACCGGGAACAGTGCGCGGGTCACCGTGACGCCCACCGCGGTCAACAAGAACTACATGGTTAAGACCTTCCTGAACCGCTACAACCGCGACTCTGCCTTCTACAAGCGCACGGAGAGCATCACAGTCAAGCCCGGCGACATCCTTTACATCGGCGTAGGCGACCCATCGTGGCCTTCTATGAACAACCAGAGCACGGAGGCCATTGACTACGAGGGTACCAAGTATACCATTACCGTGGTGAACGGCAACAGCGCGGAAGCGGTCATTGGGATGATCAAGGCAGTGCCGGAGATTACCTATGCCAACTACAAGACCCAGGCATCTAAGGTGTCGGCGGCGCGGGCGGCCTATGACGCGCTGACCCAAAAGGCGAAGGCTGAGATCAGCCAGACCCTCTTGAATAAGCTGGAGGCCGCCGAGGAGAAAATCGAGTTCTATGAGAAGATCGACGCAGCCAAAAAGCTCCTAAAGGAGCTGCCGGCGGTTAACAAGAACAAAGTCCCGACCAGTAGCCTGATCCGTCAGGTGCGGAAAGCCGCAGACGCATATGAGAAGCTGAACAGCAAGCAGCGGGAGTACATTACAGCAGAGGACGCAGGGCGGTATGAGGCCCTGCGGCTGTGGCTGATAGAGTCCGGTGCGGTCGGGCAGAATGAGCTGCCTGTCATTGACGGTAGCCTGACACTGCCAGAGCAGGACGGCGTTGAAGTTGTCCTGGAGCCCAAAGCGTCTGTGGATAATAGCGGAAACGCTTCTGCGGCAGTGACTGCGGCGGATCTCAACAAGCTCCTGGACGAGGCTCTCGAGGCCGAGGCCAGCGTGCTGGTCATCGCCCCGACGGGGGCGGAACAGGCGTCCGCTATCTCTGTGGAATTGCCCCGATGCACCCTGGACAACGCCCTTGACGAGACGAACGCGGATCTGGCTGTACGGACGCCGCTGGGCGAGCTGTCCATGCCAAATCTCACCCTTGCCAGAATCCTGAGTGGGGCAGGCGGGCAGGATCTGACCGTCAATATGGCACGGCGCACCATCTCCCAGGCAGAGGCTCTGCTGAACGGCAGGGCGGACGTTACGGAAGAGCAGATGAGCGGTGCCTCTGTGGTGGAGGTGTCCCTTACCTCCGGCAACAAGTCCATCACCAGCTTTGGCGGCCGGTCCATTACCCTGCTTCTGCCCGTGAATGCCGGTGCATTCCAGGCGGGCCAGGCCTGCACCGTATACCAGATCAGCGGAGGCGGCGCGGTAGAGAAGTTGGCTGGCGTCTGCCTGAGCCGGAACGGCGGGCTTTGGGTAAAGGTCAGCACGACCCAATTGGGCACCTTTGTTGCAGTACCGCCGGAACAGCCGGTGCAGCTCCCCTTCACAGACGTGCGTGAGGGAGACTGGTTCTACGACGCAGTGGCCTATGCCTATACCAACGAGCTCTTTAACGGCACCAGCGCCACCACCTTCTCTCCCAACGGCACCATGACCCGCGCCATGCTGGTTACGGCGCTGTGGCGGCTGGAGGGCGTGCCTGCGGCGGCTGGCACATCCGGTTTCCCGGATGTGAAGCCGGATGCGTGGTACACCGAGGCTGTGGATTGGGCCAGCCAGACTGGTCTCGTCAGCGGCACAGGTGCGGGCTTTGACCCGGAGGGCAGCGTGACCCGTGAGCAGATTGCCTCCATCCTGTACCGCTATGCAAAGCTCAAAGGCTGGGATGTGAGCAAAACAGCCAGTCTACAGGATTTTGCCGACGGTGCGGATACCTCCGCTTGGGCAACCCGGGCTATGGAGTGGGCCTATGCGGAGAAGCTGATTACCGGAAAGGATGGAAATCGTCTGGACCCGCAGGGCCAGGCCACCCGCGCTGAGGTTGCCACCATTCTGATGCGCCTTCTGGAGAGCAAGGCGGAGAAGGCCTGAGACTCTGGAAGAACCATAAAGGCCCCGTTTGGCTCCGGTCTGCAAAACCAGGCCGGGCTGTATGGGGACTCCCCCCGGTAAGGATAGAGGGAGCCCCTCCTTACTTGAGCAGGAGCCCGGCAGACCGAATTCGACCTGCCGGGCGGCCCTGCCCACAATCAAGCAGAAAACACAGTTGGGTGAAACTCCGGGAAACCGGTACGGGCCTGCCCCCGCCGTCCAGTCGGCAAGACCTGATTGTGGAAAAATGGGTGGGATGTACCGATACAAGGCACGTTCACCCAATGGGAGAGCGTGCCTTTACTTGTTGAGGTGAGCGGTATCATGCTCAAAGAGCAAAAGCTGACGGAAAAAGAGCTGCGGGGATACCGCCAGTGGCTCTCAGAGCTGGACGAGGAAAGCCGGGGAGAGCAGGGAACTTCCAGACAGGCGATGGATCCGGACCTGTGGAGAATTTTTGACCCCAAAGGGAATATTGGCCGGCAGATTTATGAGAGCTATACGGATGAGGCGCTTTTGGAGGCCGTGGTTGGGACAATGGATCATCCAGGCCATAAGCCACGGCTGTATCAGCTCAGCCTAATACGTCAGGTTTATTTGAAACGGCGCTTTGGAAGTACCAATAAAGCGTGCTGGGCAGCCAAAGGATTTCGAAAAAGGCTGGAAGAGCAAAAGCGGTGGCCGCCAGACTGGCCGGAGCGGGTGTCCGCAGACAGATTCAGGGCGTATTGCGAACGGATTGGTTCTCCCTTGACGGAGCGGGAGTCAGAACTGGTAGAACGCATGTGCAAGTCTGTCAAAGAAAGCTGGCGGCCGCCGGGAGAAGAAGAAATCACACCAGAGCTTAAGAAGCTGTTTCAAAAAAAGCGATGCACCAATAAAAGGGCCATGGAGCTGATGGGTATACCTGTCCTTAGCAAGCTGGCCATGAAGCATTTGTGGAGCTATTGGCTCAGTGCCTGGGGGAAACCTGCAGGGCCTTCCGAAGAAAAAGCAGAAGGAGACTCGGTCATATGAAGAAATGGAAACAGCGCGGATTCGCATTTGTGCTTGCCCTGTCCCTGACCACAGGCCTGTTGACGGGAGCACAGGCGGCCGTATCCAAAGAGACCTTGAACGATGCGGTGCAGGATACCGCAGAATATATGTACCGCACCGTACAGGATCCGCAGGTAGGGTCTATCGGCGGTGAATGGGCTGTGCTGGGGCTGGCCCGAAGTGGGTACGATGTACCGGACAGCTATTATCAGGACTACTATGCCACTGTGGAGGCCTATGTAACGGCCTGCGACGGCAAGCTGCACGATAAGAAATATACGGAGTATTCCCGTGTGATAGTTGCTCTCAGCTCAATCGGGAAAGATGCCAGAAATGTGGCTGGATATGACCTGACCAAACCGCTGGGCGACTACGAAAAAACGATTTGGCAGGGGCTTAACGGCCCAATTTGGGCGTTGATTGCACTGGATAGCGCAGGCTATCCCATGCCGGAGAACCCGGAGGCAAATGTACAGGCGACCCGTCAAATGTATATCGACCGCATTTTGGAGTGCCAGCTGCCCGATGGAGGGTGGAGCCTGTTCGGAGGAACAGAGGCAGCCAGTTCTGGCGATGGAATATCCGATCCAGACATCACCGGTATGGCTCTGCAGGCACTGGCCAAGTATCAAGATCAGCCGGAGGTAGCGCGGGCTACTAAGGAAGCACTGACGTGCATGTCGGAACAGCAGAGCGACGATGGCGGTTTTGCGTCCTGGGGGACGGCTAACTCCGAGAGTTGTGTGCAGATGATCGTGGCTCTGTGTGAGCTGGGCATCGAACTGGATGATCCTCGGTTTGTAAAGAACGGAAACACCATGCTGGACAATTTGATGACCTTCTACCGGCAGGGGGAGGGCTTCCTGCACACCCAGTCCGGCTCCGGGTCCAACCAGATGGCGACGGAGCAGGGCTTCTACGGCCTGGTGGCCGCCCAGCGGGCGGCGGAGGGGCGCAGCAGCCTCTACCGCATGTCCGACGCCCTCTCCATCCCCGACGCCGTGGAGACAGAGATGAGCGGGCAGGGACAGGGCTTGGAGGGCAAGGATCCCGCCGTGACCGCCCAGCCTATCACGTCACCGGGCAAGACCTTCCCGGACATCGCCTTCAGTGACCAGATCACCGCCATCGAGGCCTTGGCCGCCCGAGGCATCATTGACGGCAAGTCCGACGGAAATTTTGACCCGGATGGAAGCATGACCCGGGCAGAGTTTGCAACCATCGTGGTACGGGCCCTGGGGCTGACACCAGCGGACACCGGCGCCTTCGTGGACGTGGCCTCCACTGCCTGGTATTCCCCCTATGTGGGCGCGGCCAGCACATACGGCCTTATCAACGGCGTGGGCGAGGGCCGGTTCAGCCCGGACGGGACTATCACCCGGCAGGAGGCGGCCGTCATGGTGTCCCGCGCGGCGGAGCTGTGCGGACTCGAGACGGAGATGGATACCGCAGCTGTGCGGAATATGCTGGCGCAGTTCCCGGACTATATGAGCTCCGCGGAGTGGGCCAGGGCCCAGCTGGCCTTCTGCTACCAGGAGGGGATCCTGAGCCAAACGGAGTTGAACGTCCGGCCCCAGGACGCTGTGACCCGAGCAGAGGTTGCTCAGATGCTTTTCAACCTTCTGAGTAGCGCTGAGCTGCTCTGACGATTACAGAAAGGGGACGAAACAGTATGATGAACGTAGCTTGGTTCAAGAATCCGGATCATGTGGCTTACTTTAAGGAGGAGGAGATACTTCCAAAGCTCTCCCGGGAGCTGGGCATCAACGACCTGGCCCAGCGGGTGGAGGCGTTCCGGAAGGAGCCCTCACCTGAAGGGGAAAATATCAAGGGCCGTAAGCGCACCACTCTCAAGCTGATGATCCCCAATCTGACATTCTCCGAGCCCGTCGACATGGGAGAGAACGTGTGGATCTATATGGGCGACCTGTGCCCGGCCTACTGCCTGTACACGCCGTGGGAAGACAGTGAGGCGGCCGAATGAAGCTGACAAAAGGGAAAATCATTGCCGCTGTGGCCGTGATCGCGGTCCTGGCAGGGGCGTTCTGGTATGGCGGCAACGCGCCAGGTCTTCAGGGCTGGACGGTGCAGGAGCAGGAGAGCAGCGCAGTGCTGGAGGCCGCGCCGCCCGCCTCCGGTCCGGAGGAATCCATAGCGCCTATCGTGACACCTGGCGGGGAGGCGGAAAGCCCCCCGCCGACGGTGAGCGGTAGTCCGGTGCCGTCCGAGACCCCCCAGGAGACTGATGCCCTTGCGCCATCCCCAACACCCGGTGGGCTGGATGCCCGCCCGGGCGGTGCGGAGGGCGGCATGACTGCCCGGGAGAAGGTGGAGGCCGCGGCCGAGCTGGCGGGCGGCTCCTCCGCCGGTGTGGAAAAGGGCGACAAGGCGTACTCAGAGGCCAACGGCATGGAGATCAATCCGGAGACTGGAAAGGACAAGTATCTTACGGATCCAGTGCCGGAAGGAAAGCCTCTGCCGGTGGAGCCGCAGGATGTGGAGTTCTCCGATGTGACCCATAC
>ENA-UEYL01001897-UEYL01001897.1-human-gut-metagenome-genome-assembly--contig:-NODE-1897-length-16644-cov-3.592081_pt1 | contig 16644 bp, 10 predicted proteins | sample MGYA00242941_ERZ507946 | MGnify/ENA primary metagenome ERZ507946 (study PRJEB26167, sample SAMN06115482) | human gut metagenome | host: Homo sapiens | place: China:Guizhou | collected 2015-03-11...
TGGAAGAATGTCGCTTGCGCGACCCGCCGCAGGCGGAGAATCCTGCTTCGCAGGATTCTTTTTTATGTTACAGAGCGGGACAAAGCGTAATGGTATCGGCTGGCGAAACATTTATCGGAAGCTGCCGGTTTGATAAGGATGGAATTTTCCAAACAGGCATGGTATACTCAACTCAACAAAATAAAGTGAGAAATAGAATCGGAACCGGTGGTGTAAAAATCAGCAGGAATCATAACCGGGCAGGAATTTTGGAATCCTGTATAAAATGAGGTCGGGGTCAAAAGCCCCCGACCTTAATGCCTACGGATTGTTCCGTGCTGCGCACTCCCACAATCCTGTCCGATAGTCGCATATCGTGGGATTATCATCACACTTTTATGCTCCTATCGGGGCGGGTCACAAGGCCTTTCACCCACCTATGAGCAAGCTCATGTGGGCTTAGACCTTTTGACTCTGGCATCATAAAATATAAGGGGATCGATACGAATGAAAAGAAAACAGGTAACAGCAGCATGTCTGATGGCGGCAACGATGCTGTTTTCAGGCTGCACGCCGAATATCAGTGAATATGCAGCGCGAGCGCAGCAAGCCGGAAAGAACTTTTTTGAAGGGGAAACCATAGACGCTATGGCACAGGACAGCGATACTGTGACAACGGCAGGTGACGAGACGTCTGTAGCAGGTGAAACACAGAATGTCAGTACAGGAACCGGCACCGCTGCAGTGACCAATGAGAGGCAGGATAGCGATACTGCGACCGATGACGAGATACAGGATAGCACAACAGCGACCGGCGGCGAAGCGCAGCACGGCGATACCGCGGCAACAGCAGACAGCGAGATGCCTGCGACCGGCGAAACGCAGACCGACACCGCTACAGAATCTGCGGCAGCAACAGCTCCTCAAATTCCGGTCCTGATGACAGAAGTGACCGACTCCGTTTATGAAGCATACGCGCAGAAATCGGATGCGTTTACCGGTAAGCTGGCGGGACACGATCGCTTAAGCCGCGCAGAAAACGCAGCGCTGACGGCAGTTCTTTCGCAGAAGGAGTACGGTGACAAGACGCTTTGCCTGCAGAACATGGCTAAGTATGACAGCAACGCAAATGAAAGCTTTCTGCTGATGTTTGAGAGCACACCGTTGACAGCGCGCGGGCGGATTTCCGGCGATCTCTGGTATTATGACGGCGAGTCGGCAAGGCTTCTGGAAAAAGGAATCGTCGTGACCGGACTGCAGCAGGTGACGGGAATTGGGAATCCGTTTGTTATTCTGGAAACGGAAGTCTCCGGCAAAAAACAGGCGGCTGTCTGGACGGTAAAAGATCAGAAGTGTGAAAAGCTTCTGGAGGATTCCGAGACGATCGAAGCGACAAAGGACGGCGTTTGTACGTTTTATCCTGTAGAGAAGACTGTGTACGATCCGCTTGTTTCGGAATGGGACAGTGCAGAAGAGACGATTCCTGTTTATTATGAAAGAACAGCGGACGGATTTGCAGAGCGTTCGTATCGGGAGCTGACAGCGTCGGAATATTTGGCGTATGTGTCTGCAGAGGATTCGGATGAAGAGGCACAGGCGTGGAAGGAAAAGCTGGAAGAGCAGTTCTACACGCAGACGGATGAAAATACAGAATATACCTATTGGTTTTATGCAATTGGGGAGGACAAAATTGCCTATCGCTGCAGAGAAGCCGGGCAGTCGGTCGGACAGGAAGAAGGAATCGATCATGCGGTTGCGAAGTACAGCTGGTGTATCAGCAGCCTGGATCAGGGAAAGCTGACCAAAGCATCGGAGACGATCAGCGGGGATGGATTTTTCTTTCCGTCGAGATTGGAGCAGGAAGAAGCGCTGGAGAGCCTGGAGGATATTCCAAACGAATTTACGAAAAACCGGTTGAATAAAGTGCAGAAAACAGCCCGCGCGGCGGTTAGTCAGGCGGTTGCACAGATTCTGGAGGTACAGGAGTACCCGGACGATGCGCTGTGTTTTGCAGAGACGGCGGATTACGATGGGAACGGCAAAAAAGAAACATTTGCGGCGATCGGCAGGTACGACGGAGCGTTCGGCGCGCCGGTATGCGACCTGTGGTTTGTCGGCGCGGACGGCGCAGTTTTGGAAGAAGAGAATTTTGCCTTTAAGGAGCTGGAAAAGCTGGGAAGCGCCTTTGTGCTGTATCGTGGCTACGAAGTGTCCGGCGTCAGCGACATGCTGTTTGGCGTGCAGGAGCAAGGAGCAGTGCGCCTGTTAAAACAGATGGGGTACTTTGAGCTGGATGATGACGGCGATCTGATGGCATGGACTGCCGGGACAGAAGCTGCGCCGGGATATTATGACATCAGCCTGCGCACACTGACAGAGTATCGATTAGAAGAAATCCGTGAAAAAGAGCTGTTACAGTATAAAAACGGCAAAGCAGTGTTAAAGAGTATCCTGCGGCAGGTTGGATCAGATTCCGGAAAAATACAGATTTTATCCGGGGAAAACGATAGGATTCATGTCAACTTTTCGGACGCGGAAGGAAGCTGGTACGAGACATGGAAAGTGGAAAACGACAGACTTGTACTGACAGACAGCGGAGAAGGCAGTGTAAAAGAGGTTCATGAAAGCGGTGATGTGTCCGGACAAAACGCAGTCAGTCAAAACAGCGCTGTATCTGACCGGGAAGCAGACAGCATCAGTGAAAACAATGCGACAGCATCCGACCGGACAGGCAGCATCGGCACGAGGTCTGTGACAAAGAGCGGGCAAAAGTCAGAAAACGGGACAGAAAGCCCTGCCTTTGACTTCTCTGCGCCCGATGGGACAGCAAAGGAAACTCAGACAGAACAAGAATAGGAAATTACAAAAATATGGCATTTGCACATTTGCACGTCCATACAGAGTACAGCCTGCTGGACGGTTCCAATAAAATCAAAGAATATGTAAAACGGGTCAAGGAGCTGGGCATGACGGCTGCGGCGATTACCGACCATGGCGCAATGTACGGTGTGATCGATTTTTACCGTGCGGCGCGGGCAGAGGGTATCAATCCGATTTTGGGCTGTGAGGTCTATGTTGCGCCCAATTCCCGTTTTGACCGGGAGATTACCGGCGGGGATGACCGGTATTATCATCTGGTGCTTCTGGCGGAAAATAATACTGGTTACGCGAATCTGAGCAAAATCGTCAGCCGCGGTTTTACGGAGGGGTACTATTACAAGCCGCGTGTCGATATGGAGGTTCTGGAGGAATTTCACGAGGGAATTATTGCGCTGTCTGCGTGTCTGGCAGGTGAAGTGCCGCGCTATATCCAGAAAGGACTGCCGGAGGAAGCAAAAAAATGCGCATTAAAGTATCAGTCGATTTTTGGGAAGGATAATTATTTTCTGGAACTGCAGGATCATGGGATCCCGGAGCAGCAGACCGTAAACATGGCGCTTTTACAGATGTCGCGGGAACTGGACATTCCGTTAGTATGCACGAACGACGTGCACTACACCTATGCGGAGGACGCAAAGCCCCACGATATCCTTCTGTGTATCCAGACCGGCAAAAAGCTTTCCGACGAAAACCGGATGCGTTACGAGGGCGGTCAGTATTTCGTCAAAAGCGAAGAAGAGATGAAGGGACTGTTTCCCTATGCGTGGGAGGCAGTGGAAAATACACAGCGAATTGCAGACCGCTGTCATGTGGAAATCGAGTTTGGTAAGACGAAGCTGCCGCATTTTGATGTGCCGGAGGGCTATGATTCCTGGGGATATTTGAATAAGCTGTGCACTGACGGCATGAAAGAGCGCTATCCGGAGGACGACGGCACGCTGCAGAAGCGTCTGGAATACGAGCTGGGTATTATCAAGCGCATGGGATATGTGGACTATTTCCTGATCGTGTGGGATTTTATCAACTATGCCAGAGAAAACGGTATTCCGGTAGGACCTGGACGTGGAAGTGCAGCTGGAAGCATCGTTTCCTACTGCCTGCATATCACGAATATTGATCCGATCCGTTATAGCCTGCTGTTCGAGCGTTTCCTGAACCCGGAACGAGTTTCCATGCCGGATATCGATATCGACTTCTGTTATGAACGCAGACAGGAGGTCATCGATTATGTCGGACGCAAATATGGAAAAGAAAAGGTTGTGCAGATTGTCACATTCGGTACGCTGGCGGCAAAGGGTGTCATCCGCGACGTCGGGCGCGTCATGGATCTGCCGTATTCCTTTGTGGATTCGATTGCAAAAATGATTCCGAACGAGCTGAACATGACGATTGATAAGGCACTGTCAATGAACGCAGAGCTGCGCAAGCTCTACGAGAGCGATGAACAGGTGCACGTGCTGATTGATATGAGTAAACGGCTGGAGGGATTGCCGCGCCACACCTCGATGCACGCAGCAGGGGTTGTGATCTGTCCGGAGGCGGCAGATCATTTTGTACCGCTTTCACGGGGGTCGGATGGTTCGATCACAACGCAGTTTACGATGACGACGCTGGAAGAGCTCGGACTGTTAAAAATGGACTTTCTGGGGCTTCGAACCCTGACAGTAATCGACCACGCGGTCAAGATGATTGAGCATGACACCGGTGTGAAGCTCGATATGGAGCATCTGGATTATAACGATAAAAAAGTGCTGGATTCGCTCTGCACCGGCAGGACGGACGGCGTGTTCCAGCTGGAAAGCGGCGGGATGAAAAGCTTCATGAAGGAGCTAAAGCCCCAGAACCTGGAGGATATCATCGCGGGTATTTCCCTGTACCGTCCCGGGCCGATGGACTTTATTCCAAAATATATTAAAGGAAAAAACAATCACGACGAGATCACCTATTCCTGTCCGGAGCTGGAACCGATCCTGTCTCCGACCTACGGCTGTATCGTCTATCAGGAGCAGGTTATGCAGATTGTGCGTGATCTGGCAGGATATACCCTTGGACGAAGCGACCTTGTGCGCCGCGCCATGTCCAAGAAGAAAGCCGATGTCATGGCAAAGGAACGCCAGAATTTCGTTTACGGCAACCCCGAAGAAGGCGTACCCGGCTGTGTGGCCCGGGGCATTCCGGAAAAGGTCGGTCTGGAAATTTACGCGGAAATGATGGATTTTGCAAAATACGCGTTCAACAAGTCCCACGCCGCATGCTACGCGGTTGTCGCTTACCAGACGGCTTATCTGAAATATTATTATCCGGTGGAATTTATGGCGTCTCTGATGACTTCTGTAATCGATAACCCCGGAAAAGTGGCGGAATACATTCTGGTCTGCCGCCAGATGGGAATCGCGATTCTGCCGCCGGATATCAACGAGGGAGAGCCGGGATTTTCGGTATCGGGCAAATCAATCCGGTACGGACTGACCGCGATCAAGGGTGTAGGACATCCGGTTGCGGACGCGGTGATCGCAGAGCGGAAGCAGCGGGGCGTATTCAAAAACCTGCAGGATTTTCTTTCCAGAATGTCCGATACGGAAGTCAACAAGCGCAACGTGGAAAACTTCATTAAAGCGGGCGCATTCGACAGCCTTGAGGGAACGCGCAAGCAGTTTATGAGTGTATTTGCGCAGCTGATGGATCAGAATCAGCAGAACCGGAAAAATAATATGGCGGGACAGCTTTCCTTATTCGATCTGGTGGACGAGTCGGAAAAGAAAAACTATGAAATCCGTTTCCCGGATGTCGGGGAATATCCGAAGGAAATTCTTCTGACCTTTGAAAAAGAAGTGCTCGGTGTGTATGTCAGCGGGCATCCGCTGCAGGAATACGAGCAGCTCTGGCGCAGGAATATTTCTAATACAACGGCAGATTTTATGCTGGATGAGGAGACAAACAGCGTCCATATTCAGGACGGAGCAAAGGCGGTTATCGGCGGAATTATTGAGGAAAAGAAGATCAAATATACCAAAAACGATAAGGTGATGGCGTTTTTACAGGTGGAGGATCTGGTTGGAACGATTGAAGTTATCGTTTTCCCGAAAACCTATGAGCAGTACGGCAGCAAGCTGATGGAGGATGAAAAGGTTCTCCTGCGGGGGCGCGTTTCCGCAGAGGAGGATAAAGACGCAAAGCTGATCTGTGAATCCGTGCAGACGTTTGACGAAATCCCCAAAAAGCTCTGGATTAAATTTCCGACGATGGAAGCCTATCAGCAGCAGGAAAAAAAGCTGCTTTCGGCAATCGCAGCTTCTGACGGCAAGGATACCGTGGTGATTTATGTGGAAAATCCCCGCGCGATGAAGCAGCTTGGGGCGAATCAGACCGTTCATGGGGACGAGGCACTTTTAAAGCAGCTGGAAGAGCTGTTTGGAGAAGAAAACGTAAAGCTGATGTAAGTTTCACAAAACCATTGAAAAGAAAGCCCGTTTCGATTAAAATAAAAAATGGTTTTACGGATTTTGAAATCTTAAGATTGAAGTCCAGCCCGCAGCGGCAGACAGGAGGAACAATGGCAGCTAAGATAAAGACAATTGGAGTTCTTACAAGCGGCGGAGATGCGCCTGGTATGAATGCGGCAATCCGTGCGGTTGTTCGGAAAGCGATTTGCAACGGCGTCAAAGTAAAAGGCATTAAAAAAGGCTATCAGGGCCTGTTAAATGAAGAAATCATAGATATGGATGCCCGCAGTGTTTCGGATACTATCCAGAAGGGCGGTACGATTCTGGGAACCGCACGTTGTCTGGAATTTAAGACCGAAGCCGGACAGAAAAAGGGCGCGGAGATCTGCCGCAGACACGGCATCGACGGTCTGGTTGTTATCGGCGGCGACGGCTCTTACAGAGGTGCGCAGGCGATGTCCAGACTTGGAATCAATACGATCGGTTTGCCGGGCACGATCGATCTGGATATTGCATGTACCGAATATACGATCGGTTTCGACACGGCAGTCAATACCGCGATGCAGGCAATCGATAAGGTAAGGGATACTTCATCTTCACATGAACGCTGCAGTATTATCGAAGTAATGGGCAGAAATGCCGGTTATATCGCACTGTGGTGCGGCGTCGGCACCGGCGCGGAGGATATCCTTCTTCCTGAAAAGTACGACTATGACGAGCAGCAGCTGATTAACAATATTATCAACAACCGTAAAAAGGGCAAAACTCACCATCTGATCATCAATGCAGAAGGTATCGGTCATTCTACTTCCATGGCGAAGAGAATTGAAGCAGCAACGGGTGTGGAAACCAGAGCAACCATCCTGGGGTACATGCAGCGAGGCGGCAGCCCGACCTGTCTGGATCGTTATTATGCTTCTATCATGGGCGCTTATGCGGCAGACATCCTCTGCGCAGGCAGCTCGAACCGTGTTGTGGCTTACAAACACGGCGAATTTGTAGACTATGATATCGAGGAAGCGCTTGCGATGCAGAAAGAGATTCCCGAATATCATTATCAGGTCAGCAAAGCGCTGGCCACCTGACGATACAGGACGCAAAGGGGCGGCTGCACACGAAACGTGTGTGGCCGTTGTGCGTTTTCATAAAGATCAACGGAGGAACCTGCATGATTACTGCAGCATCCAACAGCCGGATCAAAAGGCTGGTACAATTGAATCAAAAGTCGAAGCTGCGCAGAACGGAGGACGTTTTTCTGGCAGAGGGTGTGAAGATGTTTCTGGAAGCACCGAGAGAGCAGCTGCAGGAGGTCTATGTTTCGGAATCCTTTCTGGAAAAGTGCAGCTGCAGGGAGCATCTGGAAGAGGTTGGCTACGAAGTTGTTTCCGACAGCGTTTTTTCTAAAATATCGGATACCTGCACGCCACAGGGCGTTTTATGCGTGCTGAAACAGTTTCACTATAATATAGAAGAAATGCTGCGGGACAAAGCACCGCTGTTTCTGCTTCTGGAAAATATACAGGACCCCGGCAACCTCGGTACGATGCTGCGAACCGGTGAGGGCGCAGGCGTTTCCGGGATTATCATGAGCCGGGATACAGTCGATTTGTACAACCCGAAGGTTATCCGTTCGACGATGGGCAGCATCTACCGCGTTCCGTTTTATTATGCGGACGATTTTGCGGCGGCGGTTCATCAGGTACAGCAGGCGGGTGTCAGCGTATACGCGGCGCATCTGCGCGGGAAAAATTCCTATGCCTGTCAGGATTACACAAAGGGGACGGCATTTCTGATCGGTAACGAGGGCAACGGCCTGCGGGAAGAGACTGCAGAGCTTGCGGACTGTTATATCCGAATTCCGATGGAGGGCAAAGTGGAGTCGTTAAATGCAGCGGTGGCGTCTTCGATTCTGATGTATGAAGCGCATCGGCAGAGGGCGATTTGAAAGAAGGTCGAAGCTTGAAAAATAACATTTTTCAATCTCGAGATTTGTGTCTGCGCGCACTTGACACAAACTCGACATGCGCAAAAAGTGTGCGCAGAAATGAGAGGCACAGATGAAAATCGGTTTTATCGGACTTGGAAATATGGCGCAGGCGATGATTGGAGGAGTTTTGAGAAATCACCTGGCTGTGCCGGAGGAAATTTACGGTTCTGCAAAAACGGCGGAGACCGAAAGCAAAGTACATGAAATGTTTGGCATCACGGTGACAGGCGATAACCTGGAAACCGCGCGGCAGGCAGAGCTTTTGATTCTTGCCGTAAAGCCGCAGTTTCTGGAGAAAGTGATCGGACAGATCAGCGACATTGACCTGACCGGTAAGACGATTCTGAGCATTGCGGCAGGCAAAAGCCTTGCGTGGCTGGAAGAGCAGTTCTGTGCGCCGCTTCCGTTTGTGCGTGCGATGCCCAATACGCCGGCACTGGTCGGGGAAGGCTGTACCGGAGTCTGCTATGGCAGCAGGGTAACTCCTGAGATGAAAGAAAAAACGGCGGCTGTCCTGGACAGTTTCGGCAAGACGGTTGAGCTTCCGGAACGTCTGATGGATGTGCTGACCGGCGTCAGTGGCTGTGCGCCTGCCTGGATTTTTATGCTGATCGAGGCGATGGCGGACGGTGCAGTTGCGGAAGGCATGCCGCGAAGCCAGGCATATGAATGCGCTGCACAGGCTGTGCTCGGCAGCGCGAAGCTGATGCTTGAGACCGGAAAGCATCCGGGAGAGTTAAAGGATATGGTCTGCTCCCCGGCAGGCTCCACGATTCAGGCGGTACGCGTTTTAGAGGAAAAAGGCTTCCGCGGCGCAGTGACCGATGCGGTCATCACTGCGGTGGAAAAGTCCAGAAGCCTGTAAAATAGTTTGTTACAAAAATGTTAAAAACAGGAATAAAGGAAGATCTGATGGAAAAAATAATCCCGTCAGGTCTTCTTTTTTTATAAAAAATCGAAAAAACCGCAGAAAATGGCTGTCCTTTTTATGAAAAGAGAATTTATGCTTGATGATGTGATTGCAGCAATCTCCACGCCCATCGGCACAGGCGGCATCGGCATTGTGCGCATGAGCGGGGCAGGCTGTATCGCATTGGCGGACAGCATTTTTATCGGCAAAAAGAAGCTGACGGAAAAGGCAACCCATACCTTATCCTACGGTAAAATCACAGACGGCGCAGGCGGTGAAATGATTGACGAGGTACTGGTTTCCGTTATGAAAGCGCCCCATACCTATACGAAGGAGGATATCGTGGAAATCAACTGCCACGGCGGTTCTCTGGTGACGAGAAGGGTTCTGGAGGCGGTGCTGAAAACAGGTGCGCGTATTGCACAGCCGGGCGAATTTACCAAGCGCAGCTTTCTGAACGGACGCATCGACCTGACGCAGGCAGAGGCTGTCATTGATTTGATTGAATCCAAAACGGAATTATCTCGTCAGGCGGCGGTCAATCAGCTGGAAGGCAGATTAAAAGCAGCCGTTCGCGAAATGCGCGAGGAAATTCTGGATATGATTGCGTCCATCGAAGCGGTGATTGATTATCCGGATTACGATGTGGAGGAGGAAACCTACGGCACGATGGAGCAGGGCGCAAAAAAGCTGCTTGCGAGAATGGAAAAGCTGCTCGAAGGCGCAGACCGCGGCAAAATCATCCGAGAGGGCTTACAGACTGTCATTGTCGGCAAGCCGAATGTCGGGAAATCCTCTTTGCTGAACTGGCTGCTGGAGGAGGATCGTGCGATTGTGACCGATATCCCCGGCACAACCAGAGATACGGTTGAGGAATATCTGAATATTGACGGGATTCCCATTAAAATCGTCGATACCGCAGGGATTCGAGAAACGGGCGATGTTGTGGAAAAAATGGGCGTGGAAAAATCTAAGGCGTATGCCGAAACTGCCGATTTGGTCATTATGATGCTGGATGGCTCCCGTCCCTTGGAGGAGGAGGATAAGGAAATTCTTTCCTTCATCCGTGGAAAAAAGACGATTGTGCTGCTGAATAAGGTGGATTTAGCACAAAAGCTTTCTTTGCAGGAGCTTGCGGAATATGTGCCGCAGGAGCAGATTTTATTTATCTCCGTGAAGGAAAACGATGGCTTTGATGCGCTTTTGGATGCCCTGAAAAATATGTTCTTAGACGGGCATACCGCAACGGCGGAGGATGCCCTGCTCGGCAACACCAGACATAAGGATGCGCTGTATCGTGCAAAGGAGGCCATGGAGCATTGCATGGAAACCATCACCATGCGTATGCCGGAGGATTTTATCTCCATGGATTTGCAGGATGCCAACCGTGCGTTGGGCGAAATCACAGGGGATACCAGTGATGAAGAAATTATAGACAGAATCTTTACTAAGTTCTGTTTAGGTAAGTAAGGTGAAAACATGGAACAGGAAAATGAATTGGGCGTAAAGCCCATCAAAAAGTTGCTGTGGAAGCTGGCGGTACCTGCCATTACGGCGCAGATTGTAAATGTGCTTTATAACGTGGTCGATCGTATTTATATCGGGCATATTCCCGAAGTAGGAAAGCTGGCACTGACAGGTGTCGGCGTTTGTATGCCGCTGATTATGCTGATTTCCGCCTTTGCCATGCTGGCAGGGATGGGCGGCGCACCGCGGGCATCGATTATGCTTGGGAGAAATGATGCGGAGGAAGCGGAGCGGATTCTGGGAAACTGCGCGGCACTGCTGATTCTGGTTGCCGTTACGCTGACGGTGCTGTTTCAGCTGTTCGCAAAGCCGTTTCTTTTAACCTTTGGCGCAAGTAAGAATACGATTGGCTTTGCTATGGATTATATTCGCATTTACGCCTGCGGTACGATTTTTGTGCAGCTGACGCTGGGTCTGAATGCCTTCATTACGGCGCAGGGCTTTGCCAAAATCAGCATGAAAACCACCCTCATCGGCGCGGTGACAAATATCATCCTCGATCCGATTTTTATTTTTGTGTTTGGCATGGGGGTAAAGGGTGCGGCATTGGCAACGGTGCTTTCGCAGGCACTTTCTGCCACATGGGTGCTGACCTTCCTGCTGGGAAAGCAAACCACACTGAAATTAAGGCTGAAAAATTTCCGTTTGCAGGGAAGGGTCATTCTCCCCTGTGTGCTGCTGGGGTTAAGCCCCTTTGTGATGCAGTCTACGGAAAGCATTTTGAATATCTGCTTTAATTCCTCTCTGCTGAAATACGGCGGAGATACGGCGGTTGGTGCGATGACGATTCTGACAAGCGTGATGCAGTTTTCCATGCTGCCGCTTTCGGGACTTTCGCAGGGTGCGCAGCCCATCACGGGCTATAACTTCGGGGCAAGAAAGCCGGAGCGCGTGCGGGAATCCTTCGCCATCCTGCTGAAATGCTCTCTGGGCTATTCGGCGGCGTTGTGGCTGATTGTGATGCTCTTTCCCCGCCTGCTTGCCACGCTGTTTGCACAGGATAGTGCTTTTCTGGATTATACCGCCTGGGCACTGCGCATTTTCATGGCAACGAGCGTTGTGATGGGGATTCAGATTGCCTGCCAGCAGACGTTTATTGCCATCGGCAACGCGAAAACCTCGCTGTTTCTTGCGATTTACAGAAAAATTATCCTGCTGATTCCGCTGATTTATATTCTGCCGCATTTCTTTGAAAATAAAGTTATGGCGGTATTTCTGGCGGAGCCTGTCGCGGATGTCATTGCCGTTATGACCACTTTGATTTTATTTGTATGGCAGTTCAAAAAGGCATTGCAGGAGCTGCGGGAACAATGAGAAAGGGTTCGGAAAGTCTGTCTTTATCATGCGGAAGGATGTATTTGATAGAGGGAAACTATTGTGTTTCCCTCTTTTTTCGTGTAAAATAAAGTATTAGTGAAAAAAACATAACCAATCCAAAAAAGAGAGGAATTTTGAATATGTATCATGCAGAAACCATAGATGTTGCCGTTATCGGCGGCGGTCATGCAGGCTGTGAGGCGGCACTTGCGGCGGCACGCCTCGGCATGCGAACGGTGCTGTTTGCCATTTCTCTGGATAGTATCGCTATGATGCCCTGCAATCCCTCCATCGGGGGCAGCTCCAAGGGGCATCTGGTGCGTGAGGTAGATGCTCTGGGCGGCGAGATGGGCAAGGTCATCGATAAAACCTATATCCAGACAAAAATGCTGAACACAGGCAAGGGCCCTGCGGTCTATTCCCTGCGCGCGCAGGCGGATAAGCAGGCGTATCAGTCCGAAATGAAGCACCGCTTGGAAAATACCCCAAATCTGAAAATCAAGCAGGCGGAAATCGTGGATATCCGCATGGAGAATGGCAGAGTCAGCGGCGTTGTGACTGCCGCAGGTGCGGTATACGATTGTAAGGCGGCTGTGCTTTGCATGGGGACGTATATGAAGGCACGCTGCCTGACGGGTGAGCATATCACCGAAAGCGGCCCCAATAACCTTATGCCTGCCACGAAGCTTTCCGCAAGGCTCAGAGAAATGGGCATTGATTTATTCCGTTTCAAAACGGGCACGCCTGCCAGAATGAATAAAAATTCTCTGGATTTAGACAAAATGCAGCCGCAGTACGGGGATGAAAATATCGTGCCGTTTTCCTTTTCGCATACAGCAGAGGATATTGCGAAGCCGCAGGTGCTTTGCTGGCTGACCTATACCAACGAAAAAACACATCAGATTATTCGGGACAACCTCGACCGCTCGCCTATGTTTGGCGGCGTGATTGAGGGAACAGGCCCTCGCTATTGCCCCTCCATCGAGGATAAGGTGGTGCGCTTCGCGGGTAAGGAACGCCATCAGCTTTTCGTAGAGCCGGAGGGAGAAAATACCGAGGAGATGTATATTCAGGGCATGAGCTCCTCTTTGCCGGAGGATGTGCAGATTGCTATGTATCGCACGATTCCCGGTCTGGAGCATTGCGAGATTACGCGCTTTGCCTACGCCATTGAATATGACTGCATCGATGCAACACAGCTGAAATTATCTTTGGAATTCAAGGATTTTCCCGGTCTGTTCAGCGCAGGGCAGTTTAACGGCTCCTCCGGCTATGAGGAAGCGGCGGCGCAGGGGCTGATTGGCGGCATCAATGCGGCGCATTTCGTACAGGGCAAGGAGCCTCTGGTTTTGCAGCGTTCCGATGGGTATATCGGCGTGTTGATTGATGATATCGTGAATAAGGGCACAAGAGAGCCGTATCGCATGATGACAAGCCGCGCGGAATTTCGTCTGCTGCTGCGGCAGGATAATGCCGACCAGAGATTAACGCCCATCGGCTACAGAATCGGATTGATTTCGCAGGAAAGATATGATGCCCTTTTGGAAAAGGAACGTCTTGTTGCGGCGGAAATCGACCGCGTGCAGCATGTAACCATGGGGCCGAGCGCGCCTGTGCTTGCCCTTTTGGAAAAATACGGCACCGCACCGATTAAAAACGGCGCACGCCTTTCCGATTTGCTGAAGCGTCCGCAGTTAAGCTATGAAGCATTGGCGGAAATCGACCCCGAACGCCCCAGTCTGCCGCAGGATGTGCAGGAGCAGGTCAATATTCGGATAAAATATGCAGGCTATATCGACCAACAGCTCAAGCAGGTGGAGCAGTTCAAAAAGCTGGAGAGCCGCCTTCTGCCGATGGAGCTGGATTATGAAACCATACAGGGTCTGCGTCTGGAGGCAAGACAAAAGCTGAATCTGGTGCGTCCGGAAAATCTGGGGCAGGCCTCCAGAATCACAGGGGTATCCCCTGCGGATATTTCTGTTCTGTTGATTTATATGGAGCAAATGAAGCGTAAGCATTAAAAATATGAGAAAGGAAGGTGATGGGATGAAAGGATTTTTTCTGCCTTGGAACGAAAGGGAAAAACAGGTGAAACGGGGAGAGAAAAAGCTCTATCTGCCGAAGGAAACGCTTTCCCTGACGGATGCCGCCTTTGATACCCATAAGCCTGCCTATGTTTCCCTGCCAAACCCAAGAGGGACACTCCGTTCCTTTTTGCAGGCGGTGGAAAGTGGAAAAAAGGACGAAGCCATGGGCTATTTTTCCGAAAGGGTCGCCGAGGTGGTGGATTATGAGGAAATGGCAGGCTTCTTAAAGGATTTGAAGGAATATCATTGCTTTCTGGAGGACGAGGGCGCAGGCATCCGCCGCGTTTCTGTTGCCAAGAAAAGCAAAAAGGACAGAGAGGTGTTTGCCTTTCGCATGGTGGCGGAGCCAAACGCCTTCGGCACATGGAAAATTTTCAGTATCGAGAGAGAGGGGAAGGAATAAATGGAAAATCGGGCATTGCTCAGGGATTGCTGTGAACAGATGGGTGTTTCTCTGGGAGAGAAAGAGACGGAGCAGTTCATGACCTATCTTTCTCTGCTGCTGGAATGGAATGAAAAAATGAACCTGACTGCTATCACTGAGCCGCGTGAGGTGGTGCTGAAGCATTTTGCCGATTGCCTGAGCCTTGTTCCCTGCGTGGAATGGAGGGACGGCATGCGCGTGATTGATGTCGGCACAGGTGCAGGCTTTCCGGGGATTCCCGTAAAAATTGCCTGCCCCGAAATTGAACTGACCCTTCTGGATTCCCTACAGAAGCGCATCGGCTTTTTGCAGGAGGTCGGCAGTCAGCTTGGTCTGGAGGGTGTCCACTATGTCCATAGCCGTGCGGAGGATGGCGGACAGAATCCGCAGTACCGTGAAGGGTTCGATTTGTGTGTTTCACGCGCAGTTGCAAATCTTTCTGTTCTGGCGGAATATTGCCTGCCTTTTATTAAGGTCGGCGGCAGGCTTGCGGCACTGAAGGGCCCTGATGCCGCGGCAGAGGCAGAGCAGGCAAAGGGCGCACTGAAAAAGCTGGGCGGCAGATTGATAGAAATTAAGGATGTTGCGATTCCTCATACCGATTTGTCCCATAAGCTTGTGTTCATCGAAAAAATTGCACCCACCCCGAAAAAATACCCCCGAAATGCAGGGAAAATTAAAAAGGAACCGCTTAGTTGAGTCTGAAAAAGCCTTTGTCGGCACGGTTTGTGTCGATATGGGCTTTTTTTTGTGGAACGGTTTTTCTCCGCGTAGAAAAATACTGTGCTATTCTGTAAAAAAAGAAAGTTATAGATAAATCAATCTTTTCTACGCACAAAATATAAAATATTTTGTGCAAATAGAGTCCAGAGGGTTACCCTCTGGTGGGGTGTTGGGGCAAAGCCCCAAGGTCTTAAAGGAGGTAAAAATATGGAGGTTTTGAAATTTTCGGAAATGCGGCTCAAAAAGGATAAGGTGGTCTTTCAGCTGCCCATACATAAAATCCGCTCTAACCCCTATCAGCCGCGGAAATACTTCAACCGCGCCGCACTTGAGGAGCTGGCGGACAGCATCCGCGCCTATGGCATTTTGCAGCCGATTACCGTCCGTAAAATGAGCGGCGGTGCCTATGAATTGGTCGCCGGAGAACGCCGCCTGCGCGCCGCAGAGCTGGCAGGTCTGGAAACCATCCCCGCGATTTTAATGCAGGTCAGCGACAGCGATAGCGCCGTGATGGCATTCATCGAAAATATCCAACGCCAGAACCTCAGCTTTTTGGAGGAGGCGGAGGGCTATCGTAATATGATGGAGGACTACGGATTGACACAGGAGGAGCTTGCGGCAAAGCTTTCTAAAAGCCAGTCCTCGATTGCCAATAAGCTAAGGATTCTCAAGCTGGAGGACAGCGTCAAAAAACTACTGCTGGAGCATCATTTTACCGAACGCCACGCGCGCGCCCTGTTAAAGCTGCCCGATGAGGAAAGCCGCCTGTTTGTTCTCGCACAGATGATACAGGAGGAAATGAACGTGAAAAAAACAGAGGAGCTGATTGAGGCAACCTTGGAGCAGATGCGCCCCCGTTTCCCCGAAAAGGGCGAGCAGAAGGAAAAACGCTATGTCCGTTCCTCTGATTTTCGCCTGTTCACCAATACCATCAAGCAAAGCGTTGAGGTCATCCGCCGTTCGGGTGTGGATGTGGTCTATGAGGATAAGCAGGATGCCGATTGCTGTGAAATCCTGATTCGGATTCGCAAAAACGCCGTGGAATCGGCTTGAAATTTTCCCATCTGCGGTTTATAATCGTTACCATATAGAACGTAACGAAATACCATGGAGGAGGAAAAACCGTATGAAGGAAAAAGGGATTCTCATTCGTGCCGATTATGGGCATATTGCACTGCATTTGAGAGAAATTATGGAGGAAAGAGGCATCACGCGCAATCAGCTTGCCAAACGGATTGATGCACGCTTTGAAGTTGTGAATAAATGGTATCAGGGAGAGCTGGAAAAAATGGATCTGGATATTCTCGCGCGTATCTGCTATGCACTGGACTGCACAACAGAGGATTTACTGGAATACATACCGGCGA
>ENA-UEYL01001906-UEYL01001906.1-human-gut-metagenome-genome-assembly--contig:-NODE-1906-length-16609-cov-4.889548_pt1 | contig 16609 bp, 18 predicted proteins | sample MGYA00242941_ERZ507946 | MGnify/ENA primary metagenome ERZ507946 (study PRJEB26167, sample SAMN06115482) | human gut metagenome | host: Homo sapiens | place: China:Guizhou | collected 2015-03-11...
CAAGCCGCTTATGATACCTTGCATTGACGGTCGATTTGATCTCTTCGCAAATTTTCTGAGCCTCTGCCATGCTCATAGGGGCATACAGGTAAATGCAGTCAAACAAAAACAAGTAACGGTAAGAGAAAAAACGAAACGGCGTAAACCTTGTTTTCATAATCTCGTTGATCGCACTTTTCAGTTCACCAGTATTGGGCTGGCCGTCATTTAAGAAATCTGAAATATACCGCTCTGCCCGCATCGCATTTATATCCTTGTTATCACCGAACTGATCGGCAAAGCTCCTGAGCAAAGCAGTGTACTTTAACTTCACTTGCTCTTTCTCGTTTGCAAGCGGATGCTCTAAGAAGGGGTACGAAATAGAATACTCTAAAATCTTGTCCATATATCATAGATTCCCTTTCTCTTCCCTGCCTGTATCCATCTATTTGTGCCCGCAGCAAATGGATATAGCAAAAGAGATTTTTTCTTTATGCAATTATCGCATATCCAAGAGGAAAATTGCTTGTTATTTTTCAGCGCAAAATATTTGACCCCTGGCTCCTCAGCCACATTTCAATCCCCTTCCCAAAAACCTCGGCTTCCACAGTCCATCCCTCCCCGTCTTGGCAGACAATCTTTGCCGTGGGCAGGCGATCCAGCACTGCCTCGATGGACGGGCCGGTGTACTTGAATCTGATCCGCTCCAGTTTGCCGCCATACATGAACTGCACCCGCTTGCGGAACTCTCCTTCCTGGAAACGATCCTGATCGGGAACCCGGAAGTGCTCGTCTAACACCTTGAAGGACTTGATGCGGTCAATGCGGTAGATGGTAGGAAACAAATCATCCGGATTTTCAAAGGTGCTCTTATCCTCCAAAAACGCCGTGAGATAAAAGTAATATTCGGAAAACATGATACCCACCGGCTGCACCCGCCGCTGCACCAACTTAGGCTCCTTCATCCGCGTATACTCGATCTCCATCACCCTGTGCTCCTGCACCGCCCGGCCGATTTCCCACAGACCGGGCAGAATATGCTGGCCGTGGTGCGGCTCCACATAATGATGCTTCTCATTGGCCAGCAGTTCCGTTACCGCCCGCTTACTCCGTGCCGGCACACAGCAGGAAATCAATTTGTCCACGATCGGCAGCATCTCGTCCCTGCACATCGAGCGGCTCTCCAGCAAAATCTTACACACTGCCAGAATCTCGCTGTTATTCAGCAGCGGCAAAGCCGGCTGCTCCAACCGGTAGCCCCGCTCTCCCTTATCGTAGACAATATCCTGCTGCAGTCCTTGTTCTGCAAAAAAACAGCGCAACGACTCCATGTCACGCTGAATACTGCGTTCCGTGACATGAAACTGCTGCGCTAATTCTTTTTTGGGGAGAACATCGCCGCTGGCCAACCGAGAATAAATCTGCAGCAAACGCTCCGACTTTACTGATGTTCCGTCCATACGATCCTCCATTAATAGCTATGTGCTAACAAGCACATATTACTATCCAAAAGATATGATAATATATTTATAAACTCATGTCAATTTTTGTCGCGATTCGCTACCATAGTGATATATGGAGGAATCGATTATGAAATCCATCTACTCTGAACAATACCGTCAGATCGGGTTGAAGATCGCCTATTACCGCAAGCTCCGGGGATTGACCCAGGAAGAACTTGCGGAGCAGGTTGGTCTCACCCCTGCTTATATTGGACACCTGGAAGCGCCAAACATCTCCAAAGCACTATCCTTGGACACACTGTTTGACATTGCAGCAGCACTGGATATTGCGCCTCAAAAGTTTCTGACGTTCGAAGACTGACACTGCGCCTATTATAGCATATCTTGCGGACAGTGGCTGTCGCTCTCATCCTTTTTCTTACTTTTTTCTTTTGAAATCGACAGCGTCTTGCTGTGCAGTGCCATGCTTTCCTTTATACATGGATATTCTGTTGCTTCCCAAGTCCTACATCTTACCAAAAGAATGTAAAATACCCAAGCGACACGCTGAAGGCTCTGTACGTCGGATCATTTTTTACACTATTTCGCCCACGTCAGCGGCCGGGCAGGAAGTCAAGCTCTGTCGCCATCAATTGATTGGAAAATTCCGCGAAAAGACAGGTCCTTCGAATTATGGGCACCCGGAATCCGGCTGCGGAGGAAGGCTCTGCTTTGCTCTTTCTCCCGGAGTTGACCTTCCCCATCATGACGGCATCCCTCTTTCAGGCGCTGCGGCCCCCTTCAGGCATTCCGGTACAAAAGCCCTCCGATCTGCATGAATGTGAAACCTTCCCTTCGTTTTCTTCTGCAAACCTCGGAAATTCCAAATATTGTTTGTCCAAATTACTGCCGAACCGCCGCGCCCCTAGGAGCGCGGCGGTTTTGCTGTTCGGCACGCTGCACCAAGCGCACAGGTCAAGAAAGAACGCCCCGCTTGCCTTCAGGCGTGCCCCCGCACAACCTGTAAATCCATAATGACCAGGGAACCACAGATGGACCATTCTGGGGTACAGCGTTTCCCGTTTCTTTGTTCCCCAGCAGAACCTCAGGAGTGAAAACGAATAGGTGGCTCAAGGGGTAACCGCTTGTGAAGAAAGAGCGAAGGCGGTATACTGAAGATACGATTGTCAAGCAGGCAAAAAGGTGGACAGCATGAACGATTTTGCAGCTTATCGGACCCAGCTCACCCTGGAACGGGACCGTCTAAAACTGGTAAAAGCCGCAGCCAAGGCATATCAGAATTCTCACACTCCAGCAATGTGCTATGCCACGGGGATGGAACTGTACCAGTCGGACAACTTCCAAATCCAGGAGGTTGGCGTTTTCCTGCTGGGGTATGCGGCACAATCAGAATCCGGCGCGTTGGCGTTTCTCAGAGAAACGGTCAGCAGCCACGAAAACCGGAAAGTTCAGGAGACTTTGGCCATGGCCTTCGACCTTCACTGCAAGGCCATCGGCTATGAAACAACCCTGCCTTTGATCCAGGATTGGCTCAGTGACAGCCGGGCCAATGTCCGCCGGGCGGCGTCTGAGGGACTGCGTGTGTGGACCAGCCGTCCCTATTTCAAGGGACATCCCGAAGCGGCGGTAGAACTGCTGAGTACTTTCCGCAGCGGCAAAAGTGAATATGTCCGCAAGTCTATAGGAAATGCACTGAAAGACATCAGCAAAAAGTATCCGCAGCTGGTGAGAACGGAACTGCACACCTGGGATCTTGCGCAAAAGGACGTACGGCAGGTATATCAGTTGGCCGGTAAATTTTTGCCGGAACTGCAGTAATGAAGGAGTATGATATGCAGGAGAAAGTTAGATGCAGTTGGGCCAATCCCAAGAATTTCCTCTACGTTCGCTACCACGATGAAGAGTGGGGCGTCCCGGTTCATGACGACCATAAACTGTTTGAAATGCTGATTTTGGAGGGCTTCCAGGCAGGGCTCTCCTGGGAATGTATCCTCAACAAACGGGAGGCGTTCCGCCGGGCTTTTGATGGTTTTGATTTGGAGAAGGTCTGCGGATACGGTCAGGAAAAAGTGGAGACACTGATGCAGGAGCCCAGCATTATCCGCAATAAGCTGAAAATCCGTGCCGCCGTGAACAACGCCAAGATCTTTCGGATTATTCAGCAGGAGTGGGGAAGTTTTGACCGCTATCTCTGGCACTGGACGGAAGGGCAAGTAGTTTATGAGACAGGCAAGGTCAGCTCTGCGCTTTCGGATGCCGTTTCCAAGGACCTGAAGCGCCGGGGCATGAAGTTCGTGGGGACGGTCATCATCTACTCCTACCTGCAGGCGGTGGGAGTGATCAATTCCCATGAGGAGACCTGTTTTTGCAGGCAAGCAAGGAGACCTTAACTTCGGCCGTACCATATCGAGGAGGAACTATGCAACAGGATACCATCATCATCCGCCGGGAGACTCCGGCGGACTATGCCGCCGTAGAACATCTGACCCGGGAGGCTTTTTGGAATGTGTACCGCCTGGCTGCCCGGAGCACTATGTGGTCCGTGTGCTGCGCCGGGATCCGGACTTTGTGCCGGAGCTGGACCTGGTCATGGAGCGGGATGGGGAGCTTGTCGGCCATGTGCTGTATATGCGATCCAAAATCGTGGCCGACGACGGCCGGGAGATCCCCATGATGACCTTTGGCCCCATCAGCATCCGCCCTGACCTGCAGCGGCAGGGCCTGGGCAAATACCTGCTGGACTACTCCATGGAGCGGGCCAGAGAGCTGGGGGCCGGTGCGCTTTGCATTGAGGGCAACATCAGCTTCTACGGCAAGTCCGGCTTTGTGGTGGCCGGGACAAAAGGCATCCGCTACCACGGGGAGCCGGAACAGGAAACTGTTCCCTATGTTTTGCTGAAAGAACTCCGCCCCGGCTTTCTCAGCGGCGTCACCGGCGTCTACCACACGCCGAAGGGCTACTATGTGGATGAGGCCGCAGCGGAAGAATTTGACCGCAACTTCCCATCCAAGGAAAAATTAAAGCTGCCGGGACAGCTGTTTTGAACGAAGAATCTCCCGACCCTCGCCACAGAAAACGAAAAAAGAAAGACACGCTAAAAAGCGTGTCTTTCTTTTTGGCAAATGACCCTAATTGTGATACAAGTGAACCCCCTTTGGGCGTCAGGGGGTTCACTTTGCGCCAAGGGGGTTCACCGATTCCTGAGGCCGGTGTTCTCCGAGCCGCGCACTTCCTCGTGATAAAAGTAATCCACGATGACCGGATGCCCCGGCTCTGCCCGGCCGTAGGGGAGTTCGTTGTCCACAAAGGGACAATCATATTCTCTCGCAAGGCGCTCTGCCCGCTCCTCCAACTCCCGGAAATAGCCCCTGTCTCCTCTGGTATAGATGGCGTTGTACAGCGGCATGAGGTCAGGGTATTTCTCCTGAATATAGGCCAGGATGTCTTTTTTGAAGCCGCCCCGCAAATTCAGATTTTCCAGCCACACCAGGTCGCACTGGTCTTTCACCCGGTGGAAGATGGCCTCGAAATCCGTGATACCGGGAAAAACCGGAGCGATAAAGCACACGGTGCGGATGCCTGCATCATAGACCTGCTTCATGGCGTCCAACCGCCGCTGGATGCTGACGGCATTGTCCATGTCATTTTTGAAACCCTCATCCAGCGTGTTAATCGACCAGGAAACAGTGACTTTTCCCATCTCTTTCAGCAAGTCGATGTCCCGCACCACCAAGTCGGATTTGGTACAGATCAGAATCTCCGCGCCGCTGCCTTTCAGCTGCTCCAACAGCCTGCGGGTATTGCCGAACTGCTCCTCCTGAGGCAGGTATCCGTCTGTCACCGAGCCGATGACTACACGCTGCCCGGCATACTTCCGGGGATTTTTAATGGCAGGCCAGTGTTTCACATCCAGAAAGGTGCCCCATGGTTCGGTATGCCCGGTAAATCGCTTCATAAACGAGGCGTAGCAGTATTTGCAGCCGTGGGTGCAGCCCACATAGGGGTTCACCGAATAGCCGCCCACCGGCAGGGTGGATTTTGTCATGATGTTTTTCGTTTCTATGTCCCGGATGAGGACACCGTTTTCCACTATTTCCGCCATGCTTTCTGTTCCTCCAATACCCGGCAGAAGGCCGGGGGCAGCTCTTGTGTCATGCTTTCCTCGCCAATGATAGGAAGCAGATCTTCCTTCATGAACACAGGAGTACCAAGTGCGTGAGCCTGATGAGTCAAATTCCACACCCACTCCGGTTTGGAGACGGCTTTGCCCTTCCTGCGTCCGGTCTCAGTACCAATGATGATCCATTCGATGCCAGTGAGGTCTACTGTACCGATGTCATCAAACATGGGTTCAAAGGTCACATGGTAATGCCCGCCGCGGATGTGCTCCCGTAAAGTCTGGATGCGGCTTTTCTCCTTGCTGGAAGTCACAGTCACGCCGAACCAGGCATTCTCTAATGCGGAGGAAAACACCATATCCTCCGGCCGCTTAGTCAGGAACAGATACTGGTGCTGTGGGTTTTCAGCCATCTTGGAAAACACCTGATCCCGCCACTCTGTTTGCCAGTGGGCAAAATCGCTCATACCGGTGAGCAGAAAATTCTGAGGACGCTTCTTCTCCATCAGCTTCAACTTGCCCGGAAAGAACTCCGGCTTTTCAAAGTTATCGATCATGTGGAACCGGCGGACATTGTTTCTGGCGTAGCAGTAGCTGCAGCCGATGGTACAGCCGATCACCAGATTCATGTTCTGAATACAGTCCTTGATGCAGACAGCCACCGCTGACGCCTCCTTCCTGTTTTAAGACTCAGCCTTCTGCCGCAGGCGCGACCTTTCCAAAACCGTCCCAGGCATACAGACCCTTCCTGTCCTCATCGCCCAGGAACTTGTCCACCTGGCAGATGTGCAGGATGTGGTCGCCTACCTCCACGGACTGCTGGAGGGTCGCCGCCATAGCCAGCCGGGTGTCCGCCGGAACCTGAATGTCACTACCGTCAATTGACTTCATGTCAATGTGGTTCTCTTCTACCTTGTTGGCGGTGGCGCCGGTGGAGCCGCCGCAGGCTATCACCGCGCCAGCCAGACTTTCACCGGGGACCGTAACGATGACTTTACCAGTCTCCCGCACACGCTTGCCGGTGTGGGACTGCTTTCCTGCGGCAAACCGATCATCGGCGGATTGAAAGAGAGATAGGAAACAAAGCAGAAGGGTGCCAAGTTGGTGGTGCCATCCTCATTCAGAGAACAGATCAAAGTCAGTGGATTGGGAGAGGTATAGGCGGTTGCTTCCATGATCTTTAATTCCTTCATATGGTTCAGACCTTTCTGACAAATTTCATTCATTGCCCCCACGGCCAACTCGTGATATATTAATTATACCTGATAGCAATATCCGTTCAAGTACGCAAATCGTTTATATCTGGTATCAAAAAAGATACTACTTGTAGAATGGAGTAAAATATCATCATGACCTATGAGGAATTTACTGAGAAAGTGGGCAGCGTAATCCTGACGGAGAACGGAAACTGCCCGGTTACGCCGGTAATCCAGATGCTTCAGGGAAAATGGAAACTACAAATTCTCTACGAGTTGTGCATCAAATCCCCGATGCGTTTTGGGGAGCTGAAGAAGATGCTAAAACCTATTACCAACGCCGCCCTTACAAATGCTCTGAAGGAGCTGGAGGCCAACGAGCTAATCCAGCGCATCCAGTACAACGAAATGCCGCTGCGAGTAGAATACTTCCTGACACAGAAAGGACAAGATCTGTTACCGGTGTTTTATGCCATTATGCAGTGGGGAATAAAGTATATTCCGTAAAGATATGAAGTCCTTGTGAGCCATTAAAGAAGAACCGATGGAAAAGGATACCCGCAGTCTATCTGATATGTTATGGCGGTACGAAAGAGCGGCTGTTTCCGCTGAGAAACAGCCGCTCTCTTCATGACGCAAAGCCAGCGTGAATTTGCAGAAAGCGCCAATAAAAACGCGTAACAAAACGCACCCGGGGGCAATAGACCGCCCATATAGCCGTAACGCTGGAACCCTCAGATCTTTTCAAACTGGGTCACATCGTAGACGAACAGCGTGGCGCCGCCCACGGTGACCTCTGTGGGGTAGGCGGCAGAGGGAGTGGCCAGCTGCACATTGGAGGAGATCTTTTCCGTCCGACGGGAACAGTGCTGCCGGATGATATTGATTGCCTGCACCACCCGGTCCTCCTCTGTGCCGATCAGTAGCGTGGTATTGCCGCCGGTGGAGGCCATACGGGTGAAATAGTAGCCGGCATCCGTCAGGGCGGCGCAGACCTCGCCGGTATCCCGCTTGTTCACGATAGCGGTGATCATTTTCATGACAGTCGCTCCTTTGCGCGCAGATTTGAGAGCCGCGCCGCCGTAGCACCCCCACATACGGATGCGGTGAAAGTAGAGGATCAGGCCCAGTGTGCCGGTGACCGTCTCCGCGATGGGAAAGGCCAGCCAGACATAACTGAGGCCGATTTTTGAAAAGGCCCAGAGCACTGGGATCAGACAGAAAATCTGCCGTGTCAGGGAGAGGAGAATGCTGGGCGGCGCCGCTCCGATGGCCTGGAAGAACACCGGCAGGATCAGAGAGAGCACGGCAGGCAGAAAGCTGACACTGATGATGTGGAAAGCAGGAACGCCGATCTCCAGCACCAGGGTGTCCGTTGTGAAGATACTCAGTAGCTGGGCAGGGATCAGTTCAAAGCAGGCGACACCGAGGAGCATGAAGACCATGGCCAGCAGGACAGAGTCGTTTACTATTTTGCGGCAGCGGGGATAAGAGCCCTTTGCATAGGTATAGCTCAGCAGAGGCACGATACAGGTCTGAAGGCCGGAGAGCGGGATGAAGAAAAAGGACTGCACCTTGTAGTACAGGCCCAGCACCGTTACGGCCTCATCGGAGAAGCCGGCCAGGATCATGTTCAGAGCCATGATGTACACGGTGAAGAGCAGCCGCATGAAGATGGAAGGGTACCCCAGAGCATAGATCTTCACCGCATAGGAGCGGAATACCCGGGCAGAGGGCGGCTTCCGGAGGCCGGAGGAGACGATGACCGCCGCCAGGACCTGTCCGGCCACTGTGGCGTAGGCCGCGCCGGCCACACCTATTTCCGGTACTGGACCGAGGCCGAAGATCAGGATGGGATCCAGCACGATGTTGGCGGCGGCACCGGCAATCTGTGCTGCCATGGGGCGACGCATGTTGCCCCGGGCCTGGTAGACCTTGCTCCAGGTGCTCTCCAGGAATACCCCAAGGCTGCCCACACAGACGATGGTGCCATAGGTTTCCGCTTCCGCTGCCACAGCAGCTGACTCTGTGGAGACCGCCGCGAAAGGCCCCATCAAAAGGCTGCTGATAACGGCAAAAACGAACTAGCTGATAAGGGCCAGGACCGTGCCTGCGCCAGCTGTGCGATCCGCCAGCAGGCGGTTGCCCTGCCCGTCGTACCGGGACATCAGGGTATTGACACCCACGCCGGTGCCAACGGCGATTGCGGTAATGATCAGCTGGACCGGATAGATGATGGAGAGGGCCGTCAGGCCGTCCCCGGAGAACTGGCCCACGAAGTAACTGTCCACAATGTTGTACATGGCCTGGATCAGCTGGGCAGCATCACCGGCGGCGCGATTTTCAGCAAAATGGCCCAGATGCTTTCTGTATCGAAGAGACTGGCTGTGGAATGGGCTCTCATGATTAGATGAAACTCCTTTTGGGCACTCCGCGTAGAGGCTCCGGCGGACGAAGAGCGCAACCCGGGAGGGCAGGCCGGGAACTCCGGCCCGCCCTCCCGGTTATAGGGGGTAGGTTGACAATCATCAGGAATGATTGAGGTATATAGGGAAAAAGGGTTGGGCTGGAAGTTTAGGTCTCCTCCGAGGGCTTGACGCCCGCACGGCGTACCTGCACGAATTTGACTACCAGAAAGACCGCCAGGATCACGCCGGACAGCCCCAGCACCGAGTAGACAATGTTCACGATGGTGGTGAAAGGAATGAAACTGCCGGTAGCAATGCCGAACGCTACAGTGCCAAAAACAATTGCGTAGAACTTCTTAGTTCCCTGCTGGGAGAACCGGTCCGCCAGGATGAAGAGCTGGCCAGTGGCGGTGGTGAAGATGCCGCAGATGATAATGATGGAATAGAAGCCAGCCAGGAAGGGAAGGTGTGCCTGGACCGCTGCCAGCATGGGGATCTGGGCGCCCGCCACGCTGTCCAGATTCAGCATCAGGGCCAGCCCCACGGAGAAAGCAGCCGCGAACAGGAACAGGGCGGAGAGGACAGCGGTGGCACCGGCCTGCTTTTTCGTCTTGAGCAGGCTGCCCATGGAAGTGACCCAGGGCAGGGCCAGCATCAGCACGCCGCCGTAGGAGAGACCCGCTAGGATGGGATTCTTGATACCCAGGACCGTGGGCTGGAGGATCAGGCCCTCCTGCACATACTGTGCGGTGTTTTTTGCGCCCTCCATGGGGGTCACATCGGCAGTGAAGATCATGTAGAGGCCGCAACCCACGGTGAACACCATGATGATGATCCCGATGGAGCCCAGTACGTCCACCAGCTTCCGCAGACCCAGGCAAGCCACCAGGGCGCAAAGGATGCCCATGCCGATGGTACCCACGTACTCCGGCAGGTCATAATACTGCCGAATGGTGGCACCGCTGCCGGTGATCATCACCATGATAAACGCCACCAGCGTGATGTAGACATAGTAGTCAAAGATCTTGCCGATGTATTTGCCGCAGTAATAGTAGTAGCATTCGTTGGACTTGTTGAAGCGCACCAGACATCCGGTCTGGTACATGATGTAGTTGGTGCCGGCCGCGAAGAGCGCCGCCACCGCGAAGACAATGAAAGGCCAGACGCCGCCCCAGGAGACGAAGAACTGGGCGATCTCGTTTCCAGTGGCAAAGCCGGAGCCGATGTGGTAGGCCGTATAGGCTCCGGCCACGGCCAGGGCCTGCATGAATCCGCTGCGTTCTTTACTCATGCCATTCCTCCTGAAAGGGATTTTGTCTCTGAAAAGGGAACCGCCCAAGGCGGTATGCTACGCGGGAGGGGGACAGCGGCGGAGCTGCACCACTGTCCCGCCGGCCCGGTTTATTTCGCGGTGTACACACCCTCGCGCAGGTACTTCTGCAGCTGCTCGTGGGTCATGTGGCCGATGTCCAGGTAATCCAGCGTGTACTTGCTCTCCTTGGCCAGATCCCGCTTGAGCATGGTGCTGGCCAGCAGGATCATGGAGTCGATGATGGGCGTGGCCACGCTGTACTTCTTGCCCAGCTGGCTCATGAAGTAGCAGCCCACGGGCACGTCCTCAGTGATATAGCGGTTCTCCAGATCGAAGGGGCCGTCGCCGAAGAAGTTCTCGTACTTCTCGGTGAAAGGAACGGCGAAGTCGGGGCCCATGTACTCCTTGCCGTACATGGTGGTGCGGGAGAAGAAGTCTTCATAGTTGACGGTGCACAGGCCTACCTGCATGGCGGCGGCCAGGGCTTTCTCCTCCTCCCAGAAGCGGGCCTGGACCTCGGCGATGGCGGGGCACAGGGCGAAGCCGTACAGAGAGTAGTTCTTCATCTCCTGATCCAGCACCTTGTCGAAGTTCTGCATGACGGCGGCGCCCAAGACCGCGCCGGGCACGTGGATGACCGGGTTCACATTGGACAGGTTGATGTCCAGGACTGTGTTGCCGCGGACGAAGCCGTGCTGGAAGACCTCGCCTTTCTTGGAGACAGTGACTTCACCGTCGGCGTCCATGATGGCGTCAAAGGCGGGGATGTACCAGGCGGAGGCCATGAAATCGTCGGTGTCGGTGTCGGGCAGGGCGCAGCCCCGGATGGTGGTGATGCGGTCCTCCACCTTGCACTCGTTGGTCACCACGCCGCCCCGGCGGACGATACGGATGCCATAGGGAGCGGTGTACCAGGCACCCACGATGACCTTCTTGGTGCAGTTCATCTCCCGCATCAGCTTGCGGAACACGAACGTGCCGCAGTTGTCGGGCAGAATGTGGATGACCTGACCGTCCTCCAGCAGGGGGATCAGCTCCCGGAAGATATCCTCATGGGCGATGGCCACGGTGGCCACGATAATGATTCCGGCGCCCTTCACGGCCTTGGCCATGTCATCGGTTGCCAGGGCGATCTTGACGTTGCCCTTGCGCTGGAAGCCGAAGAAGCTGAACTGGTTGCCGCTGAGGGTGATACCGGTCTTCTCGATGTTGGTGAAGTTGGTCTTGGCAAAGCGGGGCTGATCCCAGAGGCGGACCTCCTTGCCGCCCATGGCGCAGTCCGCGGCCATGGTCTTGCCGACGGCGCCCGCGCCCAGAATCGCGATGGGCATGTCCTTCAAATAGCTCATATCCATAGTGCGTTCCTCCGTGTTCCGGCTCTCAGGCCTGAAGTTTCATTTAATGACTAAAAGTCATTGACCTACGGTCATTATATTCGGGGGCGGATCATTTGTAAAGAGAGAATACTGCCCAAAGTTCCGGATAAAATTTGGCGTTTTTCACGGAGGCGGGTGGCCGGAGAAACAGAAATACCGTGCGCCGCCCATGCGGCACACGGTATGCGAATACGGGATCGATTTGAGAGAGACTTCAGCGGATCATACCGCGGGCCACGGTGCGGACTGTCCGCTCCATCATATCCGCTAGGCTCTGGTCCTGCTGGTCAAAGCACCACAGGACCTCCACGCCCACCATGGAGGAGAGCAGTGTCTCCACATAGGCGTCTGTGGGAATCTCGGGGTCCAGAAGCCCGTCGGCCTTGCCCTTTCCGATGATATGAGCCAAGCACTGCAGAAGGATACGGTCCTTGCCGTAAAAGTCCCAGCCGGACTGAGAGAAGTAATTGGAGACCATGGCCCGGATAATGCCCTTGCCCCGCTTTTCGTACTCCATATAGGTCAGACGGACGAACTGGGTGACCTGGGGGAGAAAGGCCAGTTCCTGGACCTGGTCATAGGCCTGCTGGTAAATCTCGTCGGAGTAGGCCAGGGTGGAGAAAACCAGGTCCTCCTTGGATTTGAAGTGGGTATAGAAGCTGCCCTTGGCCACATGGGCCGCGGTGGTGATATCCTCCACACTGACGGCATCATAGCCCTTTTCATTGATGGCCTTGACGCCGGCGTTATAGATCTTCCGCTTGGTGGCGGCGGCCTGCCGCTGCCGCTTGGTCTGGGTCGGGTGCGCACGTTCCATAGAAAAAGCTCTGTCCTCTCAATAAAAATGAAATTTCTTCCCTGTATAAGTATATCGGATCACAGAGAAAAGTCAATCACCTGCCGGGAAGGCTAGCTCCGCAGAGAAGAAAAAACAAAAATGGTTCTTGACAAATAACCGCGGGTTCCATACAATGGCCTCAATATGGTGACTGATAGTCACTGAAATTGAGCGGAGAAATAAAAGGAGGAAGCCACGATGGCAAAGAAGATCGAGATCATGGACGGCAACCAGGCCGCCGCGTATATCTCCTACGCATTCACGGAGGTGGCGGGGATCTTCCCCATCACGCCGTCGTCGCCCATGGCGGAGCATGTGGACGAGTGGGCCGCCAACGGAAAGAAGAACCTGTTCGGCCAGCCGGTGCAGGTGGTGGAGATGCAGTCCGAGGGCGGTGCCGCCGGCACGGTCCACGGCTCCCTCCAGTCCGGTGCCCTGACCACCACCTACACCGCCTCCCAGGGCCTGCTGCTGATGATCCCCAACATGTACAAGATCGCCGGCGAGATGCTGCCGGGGGTGTTCCACGTCTCCGCCCGGACGCTGTCCGCCCATGCCCTGTCCATCTTCGGGGACCACTCCGACGTGATGGGGGTCCGGCAGACTGGCTTCTCCCTGCTGGCATCCTCCTCTCCCCAGGAGGTGATGGACCTGGGCGCGGTGGCCCACCTGGCGGCCATCCACTGCCGGATGCCTTTCCTCCACTTCTTCGACGGCTTCCGGACCTCCCACGAGATCCAGAAGATCGAGGCCTTGGACTACGACGACCTCCGTCCCCTGGTGGACATGGACGCCCTCCGGGCCTTCCGGGCCCACTCCCTGAACCCGGAGCACCCCGCCACCCGGGGCACCACGGTAAATCCGGACATCTTCTTCCAGTGCCGGGAGGCCTGCAACACCAAGGTGGACTCCATCCCCGCCGCCGCGGAGAAGTACATGGCCGCCATCTCCCGGCTCACCGGCCGGGAATACCACCTCTTCAACTACTACGGCGCCCCCGACGCCGACCGGGTTATCATCCTCATGGGCTCCGCCGCCGAGACGGCCAAGGGGACCGTGGACTACCTAACCGCCCGGGGCGAAAGGGTGGGCCTGGTCAACGTCCACCTGTACCGTCCCTTCTCCCCGGACCACTTCCTGGCGGCCCTGCCGGAGACAGCGAAAAAGATCGCCGTGCTGGACCGGACCAAGGAGGCTGGCGGCATGGGCGAGCCCCTGTACCAGGACGTGTGCACCATCTGCCAGCAGTGGAAGCTCCCCCTGGAAGTGGTGGGCGGCCGGTACGGCCTCAGCTCCAAGGACACCACCCCGGGCCAGATCCTGGCGGTGTTTGAGAACCTCAAGTCCGACACCCCCAAGAACAACTTCACCGTGGGCATTGAGGACGATGTGACCTTCACCTCCCTGCCCGTGATGGAGATTGAGACCTCTCCCGCCGGCCAGACCAGCGCCGAGTTCTGGGGCATGGGCTCCGACGGCACCGTGGGTGCCAACAAGAACTACATCAAGATCATCGGCCACGCCACGAACCTCTACTGCCAGGCCTATTTTGTCTACGACTCCAAGAAGTCCGGCGGCCTGACCCAGAGCCACTTGCGGTTCGGCAGGGACCCCATCCGCTCCCCCTACCTCATCACCCAGGCGGACTTCGTGGCCTGCCACACCCCGTCCTATGTGAACAAGTACGACATGGTGAAGAACCTGAAGGAGGGTGGCACCTTCCTCCTCAACTGCCCCTGGGACGAGGCGGCCCTGGAGACCCACCTGCCAGCCTCCATGAAGCGGGCCCTGGCGGTCAAGGGCGCCAAGCTCTACACCATCGACGCCATCGGCATTGCCCGGAAACTGGGGCTGGGCAGCCGGACCAACACCATCCTGCAGGCGGCCTTCTTCAAGCTGAGCGGAGTCATCCCCATTGACCAGGCCGTTGCGGAGATGAAGGACGCCATATACAAGACCTACTACAAGAAGAAGGGCCAGGCGGTGGTGGACATGAACAACGCCTCTATCGACCACGGCCTCAACGAGCTCCACGAGGTGGCCATTCCCGAGAGCTGGGCCAACGCCCAGGACGTGCCCGCGGAGAACAAGGCCCCGGCTTTCATCCAAGACGTGGTGGAGGTGATGAACCGCCAGGAGGGCGACGGCATCCCCGTGTCCACGGTGGTGAAGTACGGCATGGAGGACGGCACCTGGCCCGCTGGCACCAGCAAGTACGAAAAGCGGGGCGCGGCGGTGGAGGTCCCCGTCTGGGACCCGGGCAAGTGCATCCAGTGCAACCAGTGTTCGCTAGTGTGCCCCCACGCCGCCATCCGGCCCATCCTGCTGGATGACGCCGAGGAGGCGGGCAAGCCCGCCGGGTTTGCCACCGTCCCCGCCAAGGGCATGAACGGCAAGTACACCTATCGGCTCCAGGTTTCCCCCTACGACTGCACCGGCTGCGGCAGCTGCGTGAACGTGTGTCTGGCCAAGGACAAGGCCATCGCCATGGCCCCCCTGGAGAGCCAGCTGGCCGAGGCGGAGAACTGGGCCTACGGCGTGGAGACGGTGGAGATCAAGCGGGACGCCGTCAGCGACAGGAACGTGAAAGCCTCCCAGTTCGCCAAGCCCTACTTCGAGTTCTCCGGCGCCTGCGCCGGGTGCGGCGAGACGCCGTACATCAAGCTGGTGACCCAGCTCTTCGGCGAGCGGATGTACATCACCAACGCCTCCGGCTGCTCCTCCGCCTACGGCGGCTCCACCCCCTCATCCCCCTACTGCACCGACAAGAAGGGACACGGTCCCGCCTGGGCCATGAGCCTCTTCGAGGACAACGCCGAGTACGCTTACGGCTGCCTGCTGGGCCAGGATGCCATCAAGCGGCAGCTGGTGGAGCACGTCCGGGCCCTGGCCGAGAGCGGCATCGCCGTGGACCAGTGCAACGCCTACCTGGAAAAGGGCAACGACCCGTCGGTCACCCGCCAGGTCAGCGACGTCCTGCTGGCGGCCATTGAGAATGACAACAGCGACGCGGCCGCCTTTATCCGGCAGAACAGAGAGTACCTGACGAAGAAGTCCGTGTGGGCCTTTGGAGGCGACGGCTGGGCATACGACATCGGCTACGGCGGCCTGGACCACGTGCTGGCCTCCGGAAAGGACATCAACGTGCTGGTGCTGGACACGGAGGTCTACTCCAACACCGGCGGACAGTCCTCCAAGGCCACTGCCGCGGCGGCCATCGCCAAGTTCTCCGCCGGCGGCAAGGAGACCAAAAAGAAGGACCTGGGGCTGATGGCTATGAGCTACGGCTACGTGTACGTGGCCCAGGTGGCCATGGGCGCGGACCCGGCCCAAACGCTCAAGGCCATCCGGGAGGCGGAGGCCTATCCCGGCCCCTCCATTATCATCGCCTACTGCCCTTGCATCGAGCACGGGATGAAGTGCGGCATGGGGCTGAGCCAGCTTGAGGAGAAGAAGGCGGTGGAGTGCGGCTACTGGCACCTCTACCGCTATGACCCCCAGCGGAGAGAGGGTCCCTTCCAGCTGGACTCCAAGGCGCCTGCCGGCGACTTCCGGCAGTTCCTGCTGGGCCAGAACCGCTACGCATCCCTTCAGCTCTCCTTTCCGGAGAAGGCCGAGGCCCTCTACGCCAAGGCCGCCCGGGATGCGGGCGAGCGGTACGAGAGCTACCTGCGGCTGAAGCGATGATCAAAACCAATGCCGAGGGAGCCCGACGGCTGTCGGGCTCCCCTGCTATGGACCATATTTGAGGAGGAAAACAAATGGCACTGAAGACAGCACAGGAGTACATCGAGAGTCTGCGGGAGCTGAAGACCCGCGTGTACATGTTCGGTAAGCCCATCGAGAACTGGGTGGACCACCCCATGATCCGCCCGTCCATCAACTGCGTGGCCATGACCTACGCTCTGGCCCAGGACCC
>ENA-UEYL01001911-UEYL01001911.1-human-gut-metagenome-genome-assembly--contig:-NODE-1911-length-16584-cov-4.165808_pt1 | contig 16584 bp, 16 predicted proteins | sample MGYA00242941_ERZ507946 | MGnify/ENA primary metagenome ERZ507946 (study PRJEB26167, sample SAMN06115482) | human gut metagenome | host: Homo sapiens | place: China:Guizhou | collected 2015-03-11...
AGTCGCCGTAGATGCGCTTGATGGTGGGGGTGCCGTAGACGGCCACCTCAGCCATCACATCCTTCATGGCGGTGCGGGAGGCGTTGTCCGCATCGATGAGCACGGCCAGCCTCAGGTCCTTCTCGCTGCTCTGGTCAGGCATGGGGGAGCTCCTCCCTTATAACAAAATAGTATTTCATTGCAAATTGCTCCTTTTCAGTCGCTCCACAGGGTGGGAAGCAGGTCATCCAGGGTCCCCCGGTCCTCCCAGGCCACCAAAAGGGAGCCCTCCTCCACAGAGATCCGGGCGGGCAGGCCCACGAACTCATTGCTGACCCCCAGGGGGAAGTCGCTGGTGAGCTCCGCGTGGTCCAGGGGGTATTTCAGACCCTCCAGGGTGACGCCCCGGGCAGTACCGCCGGCGCAGAACACGGAGACGAAGCCCTCCATGGAGGCGGGGAAGGAGAGCGTCCCTTCAGTGACCACGGCTGCCGCCTCGCCTTCTCCCAGCAGAACGCCCTGGGCCCCTTGGGCGGAGAGCCAGGAGAGCAGCTGAAGATTGGCCACCGTGTGGTCCAGACGCCCGCCCAGACAGCCCAGCAGCACAAAGCGCCGGTATCCCCGTTTCAGCCCCTGGCGCAGGGCGAAGCCGGTGTCCGTCTCGTCCTTGACCCTGGGGAGGCGGAGGACCTGGGGATGGTCTGGGACGGAGCCCAGCGAGTCGAAATCCCCTACTACAAGGCCGGGGTGGACGCCCAGCCGGGACAGGGTCTCATAGCCCTTGTCGGCCGCAATGACCAAGTCGCCAGGGACAGGCGTGAGGATGAAACCGGGGTCCAGGGGCATGGCCCCCACCACATAGCAGAGCGATGCATCGTTTGTCATATGGGTCTCCCTTCCGTGGACAGCAGAGCTGAGATGGGTGCCGGCCCCCAGGCAGGGATGGAGCTGGCAAGCTGAATGAGATCACGTTTTTTCTATTATAACATAAAATTTCCCCTTGTGGAGAAAAACATATACAGAAGGGGCGGAGAAAAGGAAACAGAAGGACATGCGCCCCGCAGAGGAAGAACAAGGCTGGGTCAAAAAATACGGGGCGCACATCGTGCGCCCCGCAAGCTCCCGGCAACAGGGGTCCGGGGCGGCCCTGTACGGCCGCCCCGGACTCGCCGATTGAGATCCGAACTTATTTTTTCCGTTTCCGCTTGTCAAAGAAGCCCTTGAGCCCCTCTTCCTCCTCCTGTGCAGGGATCTCCCCCATAGCGGCGGCGAAAGCCCTCAGGGCCTCCTTCTGCTCTCCATTCAACCCAGTAGGCACCGCCACCCGGACGGTGACGTACTGATCGCCCCGCCCGCGGCCCCGAAGCTCCGGGATGCCCTTTCCTCTCAGCCGGAAGGTGGTGCCGGTCTGAGTGCCGGCGGGCAGGTTGTACTTTACCTTTCCGTCAATGGTGGGGATCTCCAGCTCAGCCCCCATGGCCGCCTGGTAGAAGGAGATGGGCTGCTCATACAGCACCGTGGTCCCGTCCCGCTGGAACTGGGGATGGGGCTGGATATGGACGCCTACGATCAAATCGCCGGCAGGACCGCCGTTCTTGCCTGCATTCCCCTGTCCGCGCAGAGAGACAGCCTGGCCGTCATCGATGCCGGCGGGGATGGTCACAGCGATGCGCTTCTGCTTCCTCACGCTGCCCGCCCCCCCGCAGGCCTTGCAGGGGCTGTGGATGATCTTGCCGGTCCCCCGGCACTTGGAGCAGGGCGCCGTACTGGTGAAGGCAAAGCCGCCCGCCCCCCGCTGGATGCGGACGGTCCCGGTGCCCCGGCAGTCAGGGCAGATCTCCGCTGTGGTCCCTGACTCACAGCCGGAGCCGTGGCAGGCGTCACACTCCTCGGTGCGGTTCAGGTTGATCTCCTTCTCGCAGCCGAAGGCGGCCTCCTCAAAGGTGATGGTGAGGCTGGCCCGCAGGCTCTCTCCCTTCTGGGGGCCATTGCGCCGGCCAGCGGAGGACCCGAAGCCCCCTCCGCCGAAGCCGCCGAAGAAGGAGCCGAACAGGTCGCCCAGGTCAATGTCTCCAAAGTCTCCAGTGAAGCCGCCCCCGCCAGCGCCGTAGTTGGGGTCCACCCCGGCGTGGCCAAACTGGTCATACCGGGCCCGCTTCTCCTTGTTGGACAGGATCTCGTAGGCCTCGTTGACCTCTTTGAACCTGGACTCCGCTTCTTTGTCCCCCGGGTTCATATCCGGGTGGTATTTTTTGGCCAGCTTCCGGTAGGCCTTTTTGATCTCTTCGTCAGAGGCACCTTTGCTCACGCCCAGGACCTCATAGTAGTCTCGCTTCTGTTCTGGCATAGTATCACCTCTATTCAGAGTGAAAAACGGAGCTGGGAAGGTGGAGATGAGCTCCTGCCTCCCCAGTGAAACGGGGTGCTCATCTCTTCACTCGCCACACTTCGCTCTTCCCTCTTATGGAAACGCAAGGGCGCGCAGGCGGGGCGATGCCCCGCCCGCGCGGACCATGAACGTTTTTATTTCTTGTCGTCGTCCACGACCTCATAGTCGGCGTCCACCACGTCGGGTCCGGCGCCGCTGCCGCCCGCCTGGCCGCCGAAATTGGCGCCGCCCATGTCCGGGCCGGGGCCGGCCTGACCGCCGTTCTGCTGATACAGCTTCTCGCTGACGGCGTAGAACGCCTTCGTCAGCTCCTCGGTAGCCGCCTTGATGGCCTCCACGTCGCTGCCCTTCTGGGTCTCCTTCAGGTGGTTCAGTGCGCTCTCCACGCTGTTCCTGTCGGACGCGGGGATCTTGTCGCCCATGTCCTCCAGGGTCTTTTCCGTCTGGAACACCATCTGGTCCGCCTGGTTGCGGATGTCGGCCGCCTCCCGCTGTTTCTTGTCCTCGGCGGCGAACTGCTCCGCCTCCCGCACGGCCTTGTCGATGTCGTCCTTGGACATGTTGGTGGAGGATGTGATGGTGATGTGCTGCTCCTTGCCGGTTCCCAGATCCTTGGCGGACACGTTCACGATGCCGTTGGCGTCGATGTCGAAGGTGACCTCGATCTGCGGCACGCCGCGGCGGGCGGGGGCGATGCCGTCCAGGTTGAAGCGGCCCAGGGTCTTGTTGTACTGGGCCATCTCGCGCTCGCCCTGGAGCACGTGGACCTCCACGCTGGTCTGGTTGTCGGCCGCGGTGGTGAACACCTGGCTCTTCTTGGCGGGGATGGTGGTGTTGCGCTCGATGAGCTTGGTCATCACGCCGCCCATGGTCTCAATGCCCAGGGACAGGGGGGTGACGTCCAGCAGCAGCAGGTCCTTCACGTCGCCGGTGAACACGCCGCCCTGCAGGGCCGCGCCCAGAGCCACGCACTCGTCGGGGTTGATGCCCTTGAAGCCTTCCTTGCCGGTGAGCTTCTTGACCATCTCCTGGACCGCGGGGATACGGCTGGAGCCGCCCACCATCAGGACCTTGGAGATGTCGTTGCCGCTCAGGCCGGCATCGCCCATGGCCTGACGCACAGGACCGGCAGTGGCCTCCACCAGGTGAGCGGTGAGCTGGTCAAACTTGGCGCGGCTCAGAGTCAGATCCAGGTGCTTGGGGCCGGTGGCGTCGGCGGTAATATAGGGCAGGTTGATGTTGGTGGAGGTGACGCCGGACAGCTCGATCTTGGCCTTTTCAGCGGCCTCCTTCAGGCGCTGCATGGCAACCTTGTCGCCGGTCAGGTCGATGCCCTCGGCCTTCTTGAACTCAGCGGCCATCCAGTCCATCACGCACTTATCGAAGTCATCGCCGCCCAGACGGTTGTTACCGGCAGTGGCCAGAACCTCGATGACACCGTCGTCGATGTCCAGGATGGACACGTCGAAGGTGCCGCCGCCCAGGTCGTACACCATGACCTTCTGAGCGGTCTCCTTATCCACACCGTAGGCCAGAGCGGCAGCGGTGGGCTCGTTGATGATACGCTTGACCTCCAGGCCGGCGATCTTGCCGGCGTCCTTGGTGGCCTGACGCTGAGCATCGGTGAAGTAAGCGGGGACGGTGATGACGGCCTCGGAGACGGTCTGGCCCAGATAGGCCTCGGCGTCAGCCTTCAGCTTCTGAAGGATCATGGCGCTGATCTCCTGGGGGGTGTACTTCTTGCCGTCGATGTCCACCTTATAGTCGGTGCCCATCTCACGCTTGATGGAGATAACGGTACGGTCGGGGTTGGTGATAGCCTGGCGCTTGGCCACCTGGCCCACCATACGCTCGCCGTCCTTGGAAAAAGCCACCACAGAGGGGGTGGTACGGTTGCCTTCGGCGTTGGGGATAACGACGGCGTCGCCGCCCTCCATAACCGCCACGCAGCTGTTAGTCGTACCTAAGTCAATACCAATGATCTTGGACATAATGTGTTTCCTCCTAATATATGAAAAGATTGTTGTTTACAAATTTTATAAGGTTTATATTGTCACGCTGCGGATTGGACGCGCGGCCGGGTCGCTTTCGCTCCGTCTCGGGCTGGTCTCCGGGCCGCCCTGCGGCCCTGCGCTCGCCCTCGCTGCGCTCCAAGCTCCCCTGCGCGTCTATCCTCCGCGCTTCGTATCAGTTAGCCACCTTAACCATGGCAAACCGGATGACCTTGTCGCCCAGCTGGAAGCCGGCCTGGAACACGTCGCAGACGGTGTTCTCGCCGAAGTTCTCATCCTCCACATGCATCACGGCATTGTGCAGGTTGGGGTCGAAGGTCTGGCCCAGAGCGGGGATCTCGGTGATGCCCAGCTTTTCCAGCACAGTCTTGAGCTGGGTCATGGTCATCTCCACGCCCTTCTTGAAGGCCTCGTCGGCGGTCTCCTGCTTGAGTGCCCGCTCCAGATTGTCGTACACCGGCAGGAAGGCCACAGCCGCATCCGCTTTGGCGTCGTTCCAGATGGAGTCCTTCTCCTTGGCGGTACGGCGGCGGTAGTTGTCGTATTCGGCGGCCAGGCGCAGGTATTTGTCCTCCTGCTGGGCCACCTGATCCTTCAGGGACTCCAGCTCAGTGAGGAGGGGATCGGCGCTCTCGCTCTGAGCCTCGCCCTGGGGCTGGGTCTGCTCGGCCTGGGGTTCGGTCTGAACCTCAGCCTGCTGCTCCACCGGCTCCTGCTGCTCCGGAGCGGTCTGCTCCGCCTTATTTTCTTTCTTGCTCATGAACTAATGTTCCTCCTATTCCTGGTCGTTCCCGTCGCCGGGGGGAAGCTCCTCCTTGCCGAACATCCGGGTCAGGCTGTCGGCGAAATAGGACAGGCGGGCGGTCACCTTGGCGTAGTCCATCCGGGTGGGTCCTACCACCCCGATGACGCCCCGCATATTATCTCCAATGTCATAGCTGGCCATGACCACGCTGGTATCCTTCAGCGCCTCGCTGACGTTTTCCGGCCCGATGAGAATATTCATATTCTGGCCGTTCTCCATGGCCACCGGCAGCCGGGCTCCTTCGGGGCTCTCGGCCAGGTAGGTCATCAGGGGCTTGGCCTTGTCCAGACTGCGGTACTCAGGGTGTTCCAGCAGATGGGTGATCCCTGAAGTGTGGATGGTCTGGCTGCGCTGCTCCTGAAGCACCTCGATGGCGTACTGCACTACCATGGAGATCAGGTTAAATGCCCCAGGTGCGGAACGGGTTTCCATCTTGTCCAGGGTCTGTTCCATCTCCTCCACGGTCAGGCCTACAAAGGAGCTGTTCAAAACGGTGGACAGCAGCTGCAGCTGGGTGTCGGAGAGCTCATCGGACAGGTGGATGAGCTTGTTGCGCACCACCGAGTTGTCGGTCATCACCACAGCGATAAAGGCGTTTTCCTCTACCATCAGCAGGTCGTACCGCTTCACCGTCACCCGCTGCTTGGGCTGGGCCATGGTAAAGACGGGGTAGTCGCTGATCTGGGAGAGCACCTTGCCCGCCCGGTCGATGACCCGGTCCAGCTCCTCCATTTTCAGGTTCAGCGCGTCGTTGATGCGCTGGGTCTCCTGCATGGTCAGCTGGTGCTCACCCATGAGCTCGTTGACGTAGAGCCGGTAGCCCATGGGGGACGGAATCCGTCCGGCCGAGGTGTGGGGCTGCTCCAGATAACCCAGTTCGGTGAGGTCGGCCATCTCATTTCGTATGGTGGCGGTGGAGATGTCCAGTCCGGCCTGCTCTGCCACGGCCTTGGAACCTACCGGTTCCGCGGTGGAGATATAGATCTCAACAATGGCCCGCAGGATTCGCTTTTTTCGATTGGTCAGCTCCATACTCTCGCCTCCATTTCTCATTCTATGTTTTAGCACTCATTCTCCCTGAGTGCTAAAGATAATGTACCACCCACCTGCAAGATTGTCAATAGGTACTTTATGAATTTATTTTAAACAAAAAAAGCCCGGCATTTCTTTGCAGAAATGCCGGGATACTGCTAATTTGACTTACCGTTGTTTCCCAGTCAGATATTGAATGGCGGCCCGGTACCCCTCAAAGCCCATGCCGATAAAGGACTTCTCACAGGCCATCCCCGCATAGGAGATGTGCCGGAATTCCTCCCGGGCATTTACATCGGACAGGTGGACCTCCACCGCAGGCAGACCCACCGCCTTCAGGGCATCCAGAATGACCACGCTGGTGTGGGTATAGGCGGCGGGGTTGATGACGATACCGTCCATCTTCCCGTAGGCCCACTGAATTTTATCCACAATGGCCCCCTCGTGGTTGGACTGGAACAGCTCCACCTGAGCGCCGCACTCGTCTGCCGCCTGGCGGATAAAGGCCTCCAGGGCAGCAAAGTCCTGCTTGCCATAGATATCGGGCTCCCGAATGCCCAGCATGTTCAGGTTTGGGCCGTTAATCACCAACAGCTTCATTCCATCACCCTCTTGATAATTTCGTCCACGGTGTCCTCCACCGTGCCGTTGTTGTCCACCGTCACCTGGGCCATGGCCTCATAGAGGGGCGCCCGGCGGCGGTAGAGCTCCTCCCGGGGCACGCTCTGGGAGACAGGCCGACCGTCGGTGGGCAGCTTGTCAAGGTCCCGGCGCAGCCAGACCACCACGGAATTTTCCTCCATTCTGTCCCGGTTCTCCGGCCGGGTCACGATGCCTCCTCCGGCGGAGATGACCTGACCGGACTCCTTGGCGATCTGAGCCAGAGCCCGGTGTTCCCGGACCCGGAACCCCTCCTCCCCTTCGCTGGCAAAGATGTGGGGGATGGAGCAGCCCGCCTCTTCTATGATCTTCTCGTCCACATCGGCCAGAGGGCGGCCCAGCTTCTGGGCCAGCGCCTTGCCAATGGTGGTCTTGCCGCAGCCTGGCATGCCGATGAGGAGGATATTTTTCGTCTCCCGCTCCAGCTTGGCGGTAATGTCGGCCACCAGTTCGTCGGGCAGCTTTTTGCCCTGGAACCGCTCCGAGGCCGCTTTGGCCTGGGCCACCAGCATCCCCAGGCCGTTGCCCCAGATGAGCCCCCGGCGCTGAGCCTGGAGGAGCAGCTGGGTTTTCGAGGGGTTATAAATGAGGTCAAAGACACCCTCACACTGGGGGAACTGGTCCAAATCCACGGGGGAAACTCCGTTATTGGGGTACATACCCACGGGGGTGGCGTTGACGATGATCTGGGCGTCGGCGTGGCGGTCCAGATTCTGATAGTTATTCTCTCCGGAACGGGAGATGGTGATGATCTCCCGGGCTCCCAGCTTGGAGAGCACTGCCCGCACCGTGAGAGATGCCCCGCCGCTGCCCAGCACCAGGGCTTTCCGGCCCTCCACCTGGGCTCCGGCGGACTTTAACAGGTACAAAAACCCATCATAATCGGTGTTGTCTCCCAGCAAGGTACCGTCGGGGCGGCGGAGGATGGTGTTCACGCTGCCGATGCGCCGGGCGGCCGGGGTGAGTTCAGCACAGTACTCCATCACCGTCTTTTTATAGGGGATGGTGACGTTGAGGCCGTGAAACTCCCCCTTGCGCAGGAACTCCCCCACCTCCTCCGGCTCCAGAGGGATGAGCCGGTAGGGGTAGTTCCCCAGCAGGCTGTGGATTTTGGGGGAAAAGCTGTGGCCCAGCTTGCGGCCGATGAGCCCGCAGTCCATCAGCAGATCACCTCATTGTAAGTGCCCAGATAGCGGAAGTGCTCGCTCTCCTCCTCCAGGTCCCGGAAGATACGCTCCATCTCGGGGGCATACACGGAGCACTCCAGGTCGAAGTAGAACATGAACTCGAACTCCCGGTCAGGGAGAGGACGGCTCTCCAGCTTGCGCAGGTTGATGCCCAGGGCGTAGAACTTGGAGAGGACATTATAAAGGGCGCCGGGCTTGTGGGGCAGGGTCATCATCAGAGAGGTGCGGTCGGCCCCGGGATAGATCTCGGGATTCTTGGAGATGCAGATGAAGCGGGTGTAGTTGTTGTCCTGGTCCTGGACGTTCTGCTCCAGGAGGTTGAGACCGTAGAGCTCGCCGCAGAAGCGGGAGGACAGGGCGGCCACATCCCGGCGCTCCGACTGGGCCACCATCTGGGCGGCCAAGGCGGTGTTCTCCACCACGGTGACCTTCACGCCCTTCAGGGTGGACAGGTAACCGGCGCACTGGCTGATGGCCTGCTGGTGGGAGAAGATCTCCTTGATGTCCTCCTTTTTCACCCCGTGCTTGCACAGCAGGTTGTGGCTCACCTTCAGGCGGGCGGAGCGGACGATGGAGAAGTTGTGCTTGGTCATCAGGTCGTAGATGGCGTTGACGGAACCGGCGGTACTGTTCTCGATGGGCAGCACGCCGTACTGGCACATGCCGCTCTCCACCGCTTTGAATACGTGCTCAAAGGTATTGAAGTAGAGGACGGTAGGAGCCTTGAAGATGCTGTCGCAGGCGATCTGGGAGTAAGCACCCTCCACACCCTGGCAGGCCACGGTAGCCCGCTGGGGGAAGAGGTCGGGGGTGGTGTCCAGGGCCTTGCGGATGGTCTCATACACCTTGGAGGTCACACCGGAGCAGGCGTTCTGGTAGGAGCGTCCGGCGGCCAGGATGGTGCGGTACACCGACTGGGTGTAGTCGGCCAGCTCCTCCCCCGCCTGCTCGACTACCTTGCCCAGCAGGGCGCGCTCCCGGCCCGCGTCCAGGGTGGGCAGGCCGTTTGCCTGCTTATAGGCGGCCACCTCTTTGGAAACCTCCATGCGCTGCTTAAACAGGTCCACCATCTGCTGGTCGATGGCGTCAATTTTCTCTCTCAGATCCTTCAGTTCTTCCATCTTCAATCACTCCTTACCTATGGGTGCAATATTCTATGACTTAATAAGGTGGCGAAACGAAGTTTCGCACAAAGCTCTTTTGCGCGCGTGAGTCAAAACCGCAGTTTCGCCTCACGCGGCAAATTTGAATTGGCTTTTCCAATTCAAATTTGTAGTGATTGCACGTGAAAGAGCACCCTGACGGTTCCCTTTCACACTATCCCTCCCTCCGAAACCTCTTGCTTCTCAGAAGCGAAACGAAGTTTCGCACCAAGCTCTTTTGCTTACTTTTCTCTCGAGAAAAGTAAGTCGGTGAGAACGAGGGCTGTGACCGCCTCTACTACGGGAACCGCCCGGGGAACGATGCAGGGGTCATGGCGGCCGGTGACCACCAGCTCCTCCACCTGCTTTTTCGACAGGCTCACCGTCTGCTGCTGCTTGGCAATGGACGGGGTGGGCTTCACAGCCAGGCGGAACACCAGGGGCATGCCGTTGGTAATGCCCCCCAAAATGCCTCCGGCGTGGTTGGTCTCGGTGACCAGCTTCCTGTCCTTCACGGTAAAGGGGTCGTTGTTCTCCGAGCCCCGCATAGTGGCCACTCCGAAACCCGCGCCAAACTCCACGCCCTTCACCGCCGGGATGCCAAACAGGGCGGCGGCCAGGCGGTTTTCCATCCCGCCGAACATGGGCTCTCCCAGTCCGGCGGGCACCCCGGTGACCAGACACTCCACAATGCCGCCCACCGAGTCGCCCTCCTCCTTGGCCTGGAGGATCACTTTCCGCATGCGCTCCCCCGCCTTCTCGTCCATGACGGGGAAGGGCGCGCGCTTCAGGGCGTCCAACGTCTCCACACTCTCCCCCATGGGGTCGAAGGGCCGGTCGGCCTCTCCGGCGATGGAGGCGATGTGGGCGGCCACCTCAATTCTCCGGCGCTTCAGTATCTGGAGGCAGATGCCGCCCGCAATGCATAGAGGAGCAGTGAGGCGGCCGGAGAAATGTCCTCCCCCCGCCACGTCCTGGAAGCCGCCGTACTTCACCTGGGCGGTAAAGTCGGCGTGGCCGGGGCGGGGTTTGTCCCGGAGTTGGGCATAGTCCTGGGAGCGGGTGTTGGTATTCTCAATGAGGGCGGCCAGGGGCGCCCCGCAGGTCACATCGTCCACCAAGCCGCTGAGAAACTTGGGCAGGTCGGCCTCCTTGCGGGGGGTGGAGGTGGCGTTTTGTCCCGGAGCCCGGCGTTTTAAGAAGCGCCCCAGCTCCTCCATGTCCACTCGCTCCCCGGCGGGCAGGCCGTCCACCACTACCCCGATGGCCGGGGAATGGGACTGTCCAAAGACGGACACGTGGATGTGTTCACCCAGATATGAGGCCATGTACTTCTCCTCCCAACGCAGTGTAGTCCTCCCAGAACCGGGGGTAAGATTTTTTCACGCACTCGGCCCCCAGGATGGTCACCGGCTCTTTGCAGGCCACAGCGGCCACGGCGGCCATCATGGCGATGCGGTGGTCGTTACAGCCGTCCACTGTGCTGCCCTTCAGGTGGTCCAGCCCCTCCAGAATGAGGGTGTCCTCCCCCACCTGAGCCTTGGCTCCCAGGGCATTTAACGTGCGGGCGATGGTCTCCAGGCGGTCGCTCTCCTTCATGCGCAGCCGCCCGGCATTGACAAAGCGGGTGGTTCCCTTCCGCACCGCCGCCATGACGGCCAGAGGGGGTGCCAGATCGGGGCACTGGGACAGGTCAATGTCCACGTCTCCGGGCCGGGCCAGAGTCCAGTAAAGGGTCCCAATCTGCCGGTCTCCCTGGACGGAATCGGGATTGAGCCCCTGTATGTCCACCTGAGCTCCCAGGAAGTTGGCGGCGTACCAGAAGGCAGCGCCCGACCAGTCGGCCTCCAGGGTCAGGTCCCGGGCCTGATAGGTCTGGTTTCCCGGCACCAGGAAGCCGTCCTCCTGTTCCTCTACCTTTATATCAAACCCGCGGAGCATATCCAGCGTCATATCCACATAGCCCCGGGATTCCAGAGGCGTGGTGAGGACGATCTTGCTGTCTCCAGGCAGCAGAGGTAGGGCATAGAGCAGTCCAGTGATAAACTGGCTGGACACATTGCCGGGAAGGGCATAGACACCTGGCTCCAACTGACCCGCCACAGTCAGGTACGCCCCCTCCTGGTTCCACAAAATCCCCTTTTCCTCGAACAGGCGGATGTAGGGACCCTGTGGCCGCTCCATCAGCCGTCCCCGGCCGGTAAAGTGGCCGCCGCCCCGCACAGCCAGAGCCACCGGGATGAGAAAGCGCAGAGTGGAGCCGGACTCGCCGCAGTCCAGCAAAGGCAGCCCATCCGCCTGTGCGGGATGCCCGCTTTTCAGAGCGGCTACGCAGTCCTGAGTGGCCTGGATATCTTCAGAAACCGCCAGGTTGGAGAGCTTGCCCTCCCCCTGGGCCAGCATGAGGGCAAGCACCGCCCGGTGGGTCTGGGACTTGCTGGAGGGCGGGGTGACCGCTCCCTTCAGCGTTCCCGGCAGAATGGTCACATTCATGTCAGTTTCCTTTCCACATGGGGGCCAGAGCCTCCAGCAGCGCTTCCCGGGGCATGGCGTGTGGGACGGCCTTTCCCAGCTCCTCCAGCACGATGAGGCGGATGTCGCTGCCGGCGTTCTTCTTGTCCAGGCCCACCGCCTCCACCAGGGTGTCCCAGGGACAGGGGATGGTGAGGGGCAGCTGATACTTCTTTAATATATTCTGGATGGTCTCGGTCGTTCCAGCGGGAGTGATGTCCATCTGCTCCCCCAGCCGGGCGGCCACGCACATGCCTGCGGCTACCCCCTGGCCGTGGGTCCAGGTCTCGTAGTGGCCGGCCAGCTCAAAGGCGTGACCAATGGTGTGGCCGAAGTTGAGGACCATCCGCTCGCCGGTGTCCCGCTCATCGTTGAGAACCACCTTGCGCTTGATGTCGCAGCAGGTGTGGATGACCTCCTCGATGTGCTCCATCACGCCCTCTCGTCCGCCCCAGGCGGCCAGCTTGTCAAAGAAAGCCTGGTCCCGGATACAGCCGTACTTGATGACCTCGGCCATACCATCGGAGAAGGTACGGTCAGTGAGGGTGGTGAGCACTTCCGGGTCAATGAGCACGCCCTTGGGCTGCCAGAAGGCCCCGGCCAGGTTTTTACCCGCGTGCAGGTCAATGGCCACCTTGCCGCCCACGGAGGAGTCCACCTGAGCCAGGAGGGTGGTGGGAATCTGGATGTAATCCACACCCCGCAGCACCGTGGCGGCGGCAAAACCTGCCAGGTCGCCCACCACGCCGCCGCCCAGAGCAATCACGGCGTCGGTGCGGGTGAGGCGGGCGGCCATCATGGCCTCCCACAGCTCCTGGAGCTGCTCCACACACTTGCTCTCTTCCCCGGCGGGAACGGTGTGGAGCACGGCGGCAAAGCCGGCCTTCTCCAGGCTGTCCAGCACCCGCTGGCCATAGAGGGGACCTACCGTGCTGTCGGTGACCACAAAAAGGGCCTTAGCCCGGGGCAGCACCGCCTTGCACCACTCTCCCACCTGGTCCAGGAGCCCACGCTCAATTTCAATGTCGTAGGCCCGGCCGGGCAGGTCTACCGTCAGGATTTTACTCATTGTCCATCCACCTTCTCTTTGCAGATCCGGCCCTCCGCCAGGAGGGTACAAAGCCGGTCGCCGTTGCCCTGCTCCAGCGCCTCCCGGTACTCCTGGAGGCTGCCGATCATCTGGTCCAGCTCCTGGAGCAGGAAGGTCCGGTTCTCCAGAAACAGGTCGGTCCACATGTGCTCGTTGAGCCAGGCCACCCGGGTCAAATCCATGTAGCTGCCCGCCGAATAGCCCTTATGCATCTGAGCTCGGGGGCTCTTTACATAGGCGTTGGAGATGACGTGGCACATCTGGGAGGTGTAGGCGATCATCTCGTCGTGGTGCTCCGCGGTGGTCACCGTCAGGTGAGCAAAGCCGGCAGGGGTGAGGAGCTTTTTCACCCGGTCCAGCAGCAAAATATCGTCGGCCTGGGGCGGGACCACTACCATGGGCGCCCCGTCAAACATATCCGCCTTGCTGTTGGCAAAGCCGGAGAACTGGGTGCCCGCCATGGGGTGGCCGCCCACAAAGGTGAAGCCATACTGCTCCGCCAGGCGGAAGCCCACCTTGCAAACCTCCTGCTTGACGCCGCAGCAGTCCATCACCAAAGTGGTGCCGGGGATGTAAGGAGCCATACGCTCCAGATACTCCATGGTCACCTCGGGGTACAGGGCCACCAGCAGCAGCTCGCACTCCCCGATGGTGTTCTCGTCCAGGTCGCCCGCCAGCACCCCCTGGAGCTTGGCAAAGTCCTGGACCACCCGGTTTCCGTCGTAGCCGTACACGGTGGCGCCGCTGCGCTCATAGGCTTTGGCCAGGGAGCCTCCGATCAGCCCTAAGCCTGCAATTCCAACTACCATGCCTGCCTCCTTACTCCTCGCTCAGGGCGGCGGCACGCACCCGGCGCACCGCCTTGGCCACGTCCTCAAACTGCTCGGGCCGCAGGGACTGGGCGCCGTCGCACAGGGCGTGGGGCGGATCGTTGTGGACCTCGATGATGAGGCCGTCGGCGCCGCAGGCGGCGGCCGCCATGGCCATGGGCTTGACATACCGGGCCACGCCGGTGGCGTGGCTGGGGTCCACCACCACAGGCAGATGGGTGAGCTCATGGAGGACGGTAACGGCGGACAGATCCAGGGTGTTGCGGGTGGCAGTCTCAAAAGTACGGATGCCACGCTCACAGAGGATAACGTTCTCGTTGCCGCCGGCCATGATGTACTCCGCGCTCATCAGCAGCTCCTTGAGGGTGTTGGCCAGGCCCCGCTTGATGAGGATGGGTTTCCGGGTCTTGCCCAGCTCCTTCAAAAGCTCAAAGTTCTGCATGTTCCGGGCGCCCACCTGGATGACGTCCACGTCCTCGAAGAGAGGCAGGTGGTTGGCGTTCATGATTTCGGTGACGATGGGCAGTCCGGTCTCCCGCTTGGCCTCCAGCAGCAGCTCGATGCCGTCGGCCTTCAGGCCCTGGAAATCATAGGGAGAGGTGCGGGGCTTGAACGCGCCGCCCCGGAGCATGGTGGCTCCGGCAGCCTTGACGCTCTTGGCCACCGAAATGATCTGCTCCTCGCTCTCCACGGAACAGGGCCCGGCAATCAGGGCGAAGTTCCCGTGGCCCACTTTCAGCTTCTGCTCGCCAACTTCGATGATGGAGTCCTTGGGATGGAACTTCCGGTTGGCACTTTTAAACGGCTCAGAAATATGCTTGACCCCCTCTACAATGTCCAGTCCGGTGATCAGGTCGTCATCCAGCTTGCTGATGTCGCCGATGACGCCGATGATGGTGGCGTAGTCTCCCTTGGAAACGTGGGTGCGCAGGTTCTGGGCCTCGATCCACTGGATCAGATCCCGTACCCGCTCTTCCTTGGCGTCCTGTTTTACAATGATAATCATAGCTGTTCTCCTCCTTGCTTCACCGGGCAAATGAAAAAGCCTGCGGTGAAGTGTCATTCACCGCAGGCCTAAAACTTCCCTATTCCCCGCTTACGCGAAACTGGGGAGCCCATTGTTTGCAGCAAAAAACACTCTTACCTTTTTGAACCAAAAGCCAAAAAAGTAAAAGTAGCCAAAAAAGTAAGCCGCAAACTGCTTCATCATGAAATTTGGCTCCTTTCCTCGTTCTCGCGTTGGGTTGTTTTTATGGTAGCACCGGCTTTTCTCCCTGTCAATCATAAAACAATAGGATATTTTCACAAAATTATATCCTTGTCAAGCCTCCGGCTTTTGCGATTTTGCCGCCATTTCCAGACATAAAAACCCCCGGGTCTTGGCAGACCCGGGGTAAAAGAGAGGGGAGAGGAAAACCGATGAGAAATCGGTAGAACGTAATATTACCAGCTGTATCCGCTGAAGGGCCAGCCATAGGAGCCGCCGGACTGCTGCTGTTGCTGTTGCTGCTGATTGGACTCCTGCTGGACCTGATTGGCAGCCTCAGTCTGCTCATTCTTCTCGTCGAAGGTAATGGAGAGGGTGATCTTATCGCTGCCCCGCAGAACCGTCAGAGTGGCGGTGTCGCCGGCCTTGTAGTTGCTGGACAGGGCGGCAGTGAGGGCGGAGCTGGAGTCGATGGCGGTGTCGTCAATGGCGGTGATGATATCGCCCTGCTGCAGGCCAGCCTTCTGGGCGCAGGAGCCGTCCGCCACGCTCTCCACATAGGCGCCGGCGCTGATGCCGTAGCGCTGCGCATACTCAGGCACGGAGGAGACCTGAACACCCATATAGGGCTTGCCGGTAACGTAGCCGTGCTCGATGAGATCTTCGATGATGTCCTTGACATCGTTGATAGGAATAGCGAAGCCCAGGCCCTCGGCAGACACACCGGAGGAGGACTCGGTCATTTTGGCGGAGACCACACCCACCACATTGCCGTAGCTGTCAAACAGGGGGCCGCCGGAGTTGCCGGGGTTGATGGCACAGTTGGTCTGCAGCACGTTCAGGGTGGTGGAAACGGTGTTGCCGTTGGCATCCTGGCTGGAGGTGGTGATGAGCCGGTCCAGGGCGGAGACGATGCCGTCGGTGAGGGTATAGGTCAGCTCGCCCAGGGGGTTGCCGATGGCGTAGACGCTCTCGCCCACCACCAGCTGGCTGCTGTCACCCAGGGTGACGGCCTGCAGGCCGGTGGCGTCGATCTTCAGCACAGCGATGTCGTTATCCTGCTCGCCGCCCACCAGCTGGGCGGTGTACTTGGTGCCGTCGGCAAAGGAAACCTCAATGGTGACGGAGGAATCGTTGGCCGCGTCCTCAATCACGTGGTAGTTGGTGACGATGTAGCCGTCCTGGGTCAGCACAAAGCCGGAACCGCTGGCGGCGGAGGTGGTGGTCTGGCCGAAGATGTTCACCGTGGTGTTCACGGTAATGCCCACGCAGGAGGCCAGGTTGGCCGCGTAGAGCTGCTCGGGAGTCATAGGCTCCCCGTTATTGTTGTTGACCATCGTCTGTACGGTGGGGCGATTTCCCTCATAGATCACGGTTCCGCCCCGGCTCAAATTCTGATACAGGGCTGCACCGCCCACGCCGGCGCCGCCGCCCACGATGGCACAGGCCAGCACCAGGGCTACGACCTTCTTGGAAAAACCTCTGCCCGGCTTCTTCCGGTTCTCGGGTCCTTCCGGATTGGGAACCGCGGGGGTGGGATCAACATATTCTCCAAAGCTTCCCCGGTAGCCGTCATTCTCGCTATTATAAAAGTTGAACTCGTTGTTTTCCATAACTGCTTCACTCCTCTATGGTCTCTTAGAGGTCCTCCTCCGTTCGACTGGGGCAAGTATAAAGGAAAAATATGAAGAAACCATGAAGAAAAAGCATGCGTTTTTTGAATTTTCCCAAAACAAATTT
>ENA-UEYL01001922-UEYL01001922.1-human-gut-metagenome-genome-assembly--contig:-NODE-1922-length-16507-cov-4.825441_pt1 | contig 16507 bp, 15 predicted proteins | sample MGYA00242941_ERZ507946 | MGnify/ENA primary metagenome ERZ507946 (study PRJEB26167, sample SAMN06115482) | human gut metagenome | host: Homo sapiens | place: China:Guizhou | collected 2015-03-11...
ACGGGCAGGCCGATGTTGGTCATCTCGGCCAGGTTGGCGCCCTTGCCGCCCAGCAGCTCACGCATGTTGGCGTTGCCTTCGGTAAACAGGTAACAATACTTTTTGCTCATTTTCATTCCTCCGTTTTGTTATCACTGCCCATAGGGCAGATAAACGATTAAATACGCCAGGAAAACGATTGTCTAAATTGACTATAATATTATAATAGGAAGTAATCTGGAAAACAATTCATAAATATGATAATAAAGTGAGAAAAAATGTGCGATTCTGACGAAAAACGCTTGCCGGCTGCCTTCATTGTCACCCCGGTCCTTGCGGAAGATTGCTTCCTTTTTTCCCGGGGATATGGTATGATAGGGCCGTTGAGGCGGCTGAAAGCCGCCGGTGGAAAGGAGTCCGACCATGAATCCCTTTGGTTTGCCGGAACAGGACCCGGCGGTTGTCCGCATTCGGGAGGCTGCTGCCCGGGATACGCTTTCCCATGCCCTGCTCTTTACCGGCGGGGAACCCATGCCGGCCGCCCGCTTTGCCGCGGCGGCGCTGGAGTGCGAGGGGGAAGGAGCGCGCCCCTGCGGCCAATGCGCGGGGTGCCGCAAGGTCCTGGCGAATATTCATCCGGACGTGATTACGGTTCAGGATGAGCAGCACAAGAATATTGCGGTGGACGTGGTGCGTGCCGTGCGGAGCGATGCCCACATCCGGCCAAACGAGGGACGGCGGAAGGTCTATCTCTTTCCGGACTGCGGGGTGCTGACGGAGCAGGATCAAAATGTGCTGCTCAAGGTCGTGGAAGAAGGGCCGCCGTACGCGGCGTTTTTGTTCTGCGCCCAGAGCGCCGCGCAGATGCTGCCGACGCTGCGGTCCCGGTGTGTGGAGCTCAAGCTTCGTCCGGCGCAGGAAGCAGTTCCGTCAGCCCAGGCCCGGGAGGATGCGCAGGCGCTCTGCCGGGCGGTGGCATCCCGGCGCCGGGGAGCCGTGACCGCGGTGGCCGTGGGGCTGGAACGGCGGCGATTGACCCGGGAGGATCTGGCCGCGCTGCTGGAAGAGTGCCGGGAGGCGTTTGCCGCGGCGCTTTTGGCCAGGGAAGGAGTTTCCGGCCCGGCGTCCCAAACAGCGGCGGCAGCGGTGAAAAACTTGACAAAAACGCAAATTATGCGCACAATAGAGCTGTTGGAGCGCTATCGAAAAGAATGCAGTTATAACGTCGGCGCCGGCCATGTGCTGGGCGCCCTGGCGGTAGAATTGGAGGGTATCCTTTGACTGAAGTCATCAGCGTTCGCTTTCGGGGCGGATGCAAGAATTATTATTTTGATCCCAGGGGAGCCCAGGTGAAAATGGGGGACCAGGTGATCGTGGAAACAGCCCAGGGACCGGAGTTTGCCACCTGTACGGAAGGGAATCATGAGGTGGACGAGTCCGCCATCGTCAAGCCGCTGTGCGCGGTGCTGCGCATGGCGACGGACAATGACCGGCGCACCGTGGAGCAGAATAAGAAGAAGGAGAGCGAGGCCTTCGACATCTGCGAGCGCAAGATTGCCGATCATGGGCTGGAGATGAAGCTGGTGAATGTATCGGCCAGCTTTGACGGCAATAAGATCATTTTCTATTTCACCGCGGACGGACGGGTGGATTTCCGGGAGCTGGTGCGGGATCTGGCGGGCGTGTTCCGCGCCCGGATCGAGCTGCGGCAGATCGGCGTGCGGGACGAGGCCAAGATGATCGGCGGCCTGGGGATCTGCGGGCGGCCTTTCTGCTGCTCTCAGTTCTTGGACGGATTTTTGCCGGTTTCCATCAAAATGGCCAAGACCCAGAATCTGAGCCTGAACCCGGCCAAGATTTCCGGCACCTGCGGCCGGCTGATGTGCTGCTTGAAGTACGAGCAAAACGCCTATGAGGACGCTGCCAAGCGGATGCCCAAGGTGGAGTCGTTTGTGCAGACGCCGGACGGACCCGGCAATGTCAAGAGCGTGGATTTGCTGCGGGAGACCATGAAGGTCAGCCTGGACAGCGCCCCCGAGCCGCTCAAGACCTATCACGGCTGCGAGGTATGCATCCTGCGCAACGGCAAGGGCAGCCGGGAGGGTATTGAGATTCCGGAGCGGCCGGCCCGCTATGTGGAGGAGCATGCGGAAGAGGAATTCCTCACGCCGGTCATTACGGCGACCCCCTTTTATGTGGCGCCGGAGCTGGAGGATGCGCCGGTCCGGGAAAAAATGGGCATGGAGGGCGAGGGAAACAAGGCCCGCCGCCATCACCGGGGCGGACGCCGCCGCAGCGGCGCAAAGCCTGCCGGGGAGGGACAGCCCCCCGCACCGAAGCAGGAAACCCGGGGCGGAGAGGAAAAGAAGGGTAAGGCCGCCCGGCCCGGCGGTCCCAAGCCTCAGCAGCCCAAGGCTTCCCAGCCCGCGCAGCAGCCGGCCAAGGCCCCTGCTGCGGAGGGAGAGGAGGCCAAGCGCCGCCGTCCCCGGCACCGGGGCGGGCGCCGCCGGGGCGGAAAACCCGGCGGGGAGGGCGGATCGTCCGCACCCAAGAGCGAGTAATGGCGTCAAAAGCGGCCCGCCGTCCCACGTTCGGGCGGCCGGCCGCTTTGTTCATCAGTTCAATGGCATGGGAAGGAAAAGGAGAGAGAACAGTCATGGGAAGATTTGACGGTGTGCTGTTGGCCAGCGACTTTGACAATACCCTGATCTATACGGAGGAGGCTCTGCGTACGGGGAAGCCGGTGCCGCCGCTGTCGGAGCGGAATCGGGCGGCGCTGGAGCGGTTTATGGCCGAGGGCGGCCGGTTTGCCGTGGCAACAGGCCGGGCCCTGGCGGCCTTCCGCAAGTACGCGCCCCTGGTGCCGATGAATACCCCCGGCATCGTGTGCAACGGCGCCGCCTTGTACGACTTTGCCCGGGAGGAATATCTGGAGACCGCGACCCTGGACGCCAGCGCCCGGGAACGGGGCCAAGTGGTGCTGGACCATTTTCCGGAGGTGGCGGTGGAAGCGTATCATATCGACAATGTGATCCACGCGGTACATCCCAACGAGTATACCCGCCAGCATGAGCGCATCACCCAGGTAATGGTGACGGAAGCCCCCTCTTTGCCGGAAGTTCCGCTGCCCCTGGGCAAGCTTCTCTTTGAATCGGACCATGAGACGCTGGAGCGGGTTCGGACGTTCCTGGACGAGCAGGGCTGGAGCGGGGATTATGAGCTCATTTTCTCCGGCAAGACGCTGCTGGAGATGACGGTTCGGGGCGCCAACAAGGGCGGCATGATCCGCCGTCTGGCCGACCGGCTGGGCATCTCCATGGACCACGTGTACTGTGTGGGCGATGAGGCCAACGACATCTCCATGCTGACCGCCGCGGCCCGGGGCTTTGCGCCGGACAATTGTGTGGATGCGGTCCGCGCCTGCGGCGCCACCATTGTCTCCCATGCCCGGGAGAGTGCCCTGGCGGATGTGGTGGAGATCCTGGAGGGGATCTACCGCTGAAATAGGCGGCATTTGAGCCGCCGCAACCTGAAGTTGCGCATTTTCCGCGCCGGTGTTCTGGACACCGGCGCGGTTTTTTGCTACCGTGAAAGCAGGAAGGAGGGACAGAATATGACCTTCGGAGAGAAACTGCAAATGCTGCGTGCCCGCCGTGGCCTGAGTCAGGACGCCCTGGCGGAGGCGCTGGAGGTAAGCCGTCAGGCGGTGAGCCGGTGGGAGCGGAATGAGACGCTGCCCGAGACGGAGAAGGTGATCCGCCTGAGCCGGTATTTTTCCGTTACCACGGATTATTTGCTCTTGGATGAGGTGCAAAGTCCCACGGGCAATGGAGGAAATAAGCGCAGCCCCGCGGCGGGGCTGGGCATGTGGTTCTCACGCCGCGGCTGGCTGCTGGGTGTGGGACTGGCAGTGCTGGGAGGAGGGTGGCTGCTGCGGCTGATCACAGGCGGCTGGCCTTATATCAGCATGCTGGCAGAGGGGAGCCTCACCTGGTTCCAGGCGGCGGTGCAGTATGGATTTGCCTGTTCGGATCGGATTGCGTCGGCTGTCGGTCTGATCATAGCAGGGGGAGTGAGCGCATATTGGGGCCGCAGGCAGCAGGGGAGACTGCGATGGTATCATCTGGGATGGACGGCGGCGGTTTGGAGCATCAGCAGCTTGGCGGCCCAGATTGCTGCGAGCGCTGCGCGGCTTGTAATTATAGAGTCCCAGGAGGGACTCCTGGGCCAACTGTGGCTGGCGAAGGGCGGTGCACTGCTCTTCGGCCTGGGTACGGCCCTGCTGGGCGCTGGGATCGCCCTGCTGGGACCGCGGCTGGACCGTCCCGACAAAAAAGCGGATGCCGCGCAGGCGTGCCCCGGTTCCGGCGCAGAGCCCTGACATCCGGCGGAAGAAACTTGCCGATACTCCCTCTGGCGGATCGTGTTTCGGCGGATGATTACCCTGGCTGCGGCCAGGGTAATTTTTTTGCATGGGGGTCTTGACAAATAGCTGAAATGTGTTATTGTATTAATCACTTAAGACAATAACACACGAAAGGAGCGGGACAGCGGATGCAATGGCAGTTTTCCAATGAGATGCCCATCTATTCGCAGCTGGTGGAACAGATTAAGATCGGCATCGTTTCCGGCATGTTTCCGCCGGGAGAACGATTGCCGTCGGTACGGGACCTGGCCACGGAGGCCGGCGTGAATCCCAACACCATGCAGCGGGCCATGACGGAGCTGGAGCGGGACGGCCTGGTATACAGCCAGAGGACCGCGGGACGGTTTGTAACGGAGGATCATGCGGTGATTGAAGCGGCGAAACGGGACCTGGCCCAGCGGCATATTCATGCCTTTTTGGCGGCGATGCTGCGTCTGGGCTACGGACGAGAGGAGATTATTTCCCTGCTGGAGCAGGAACATCAGGAGGAGGGAACGAACCATGGCGGTTCTGGAGTGTAAGGATCTTTGCAAACAGTATGGCCGGATGCCGGCGCTGGACCATGTGAGTTTTGCCGTGGAGCCGGGTCACATTGTGGGACTGCTGGGCCCCAACGGCAGCGGAAAGACCACGCTGATCAAGCTGGCCAACGGCCTGCTGACTCCCACGGCGGGCAGCATTTGGGTCTGCGGAACGGAGCCGGGGGTGGAGAGCCACGCCCAGGTCAGCTACCTGCCGGAGCGGACGGCGATTCCCACCTGGATGTCCACGGAGCAGCTGTTGGATTTTTACCAGGATTTTTATCAGGATTTCCGCCGGGATGCGGCGGAGGAGATGCTGCACCATCTGGGGATTCAGCCCCGGCAGCGGATCAAGCAGATGAGTAAGGGTACCCGGGAAAAGGTACAGCTCATTATGGTCATGAGCCGGGCGGCGAAGCTGTATCTGCTGGATGAGCCCATCGGCGGCGTGGACCCGGCCACCCGGGACTATATTCTCTCCACCATCATCGGCAACTACAACCCGGAGGGCGCCGTGATGATTTCCACCCACCTGATTTCCGACGTGGAAAAAGTGCTCGATGAGGTGCTCTTCCTCAATCAGGGACAGCTGATGCTCCAGTCCTCCGTGGACGACATCCGGGAGGAAAAGGGCATGAGCGTGGATGCTCTGTTCCGGGAGGTGTTCAAATGCTGAGAAAATTGCTCAAGCACGAGTTTCGTGCCACGGCGCGGATTATGCTGCCGCTGTACCTGGTGCTGCTGGTCACGGCGGTGGGCGCCAACATTACAACGCAGGGGCTGTCCAATTCTTCCTACCAGATTCTGAGACTGCTCGGTGCGCTGCTGGCCATGGCCTTCGGCGTTGCCATTATCGGTGTTTGCGTCATGAGCCTGGTGGTGATGGTCCAGCGGTTCTATAAGAACCTGCTGGGAGACGAGGGCTATGTGATGCTGACTCTGCCGGTGAACCTGCACCAGCAGGTGTGGAGCAAGCTGATCGTTTCGGCAGTGTGGTTTGCGGCCACCTTCCTGGCGGTGGTGCTGGCGGCTCTGATGGTGAGCTTCAATGTGGGCAGCCTGACGGTGTTCTTCCGCGGCATTGGGGAACTCCTGGAGCAGCTGACCGCTTACTACGCCCTCAACGGCGCGGCGATGGCGGTGGAATTTTTGGCCATGTGCTTTTTCGGCTGCTGTGCCATGTGCCTGCATTTCTATGCGTCCCTGGCCGTGGGCCACAGTTTCCCCACCCACAAGATGGCCTGGTCTGTGCTCTGGTTCTTCGTGTTTTCCTTTGCCGCGCAGTTCCTGTTCGGCACGGCCATGGTGGTTCTCGACGAAACCGGCCTGGCGGAGTGGATGTTCCGGACGGTGGATGCCTGGGTGCTGACGCCCATGGCGCAGATGCATCTGGCCTTCGGGATGATGATTGTGCTGTGCATCGTCTACGGAGCCGTCTTTTATGGTGTGACGGTTGCCTTCCTCAAGCGGCGGCTGAATCTGGAATAAGAAAAAGAGAGCCCATAGGGCTCTCTTTTTTTATGCTTATTCAGCGGTATAGACCTTTTCACCCGCGCTCCATACCGCCCGGACGGCGCCCTGCTGGCGCAGGTAGACGCACCGCTCCAGCCGTTCCGCCGGTGTGAGCGGATGGGGCTGGGGGAGGGCATCGTCGGCCACCACCATGGCGTGGAGCGGATTGCCCGGGGCAAAGCCCGGGGCCTCGCCGAAGAACGCGGCACCGGCGGAGGTGCCCAGGTACCAGCCCTCCGGCACGGTGAGGAAATCCGTCTGCCAGTTGTCCAGCATGCGGCGGGCCTTGGAGGCGCGAATGGAGGAAGCCACCACGTCGAACATATTCAGGTGGTCGCCGCCGGCAATGTCACTGCCCAGGGCCACTTGGACGCCCTCCTGGAGCATAACCCGCACCGGCGCGGTGCCGGAACAGATATTCTGGTTGGAGTCGGCGCAGTGGACGGCGGTGACGCCGGCCTCCCGCATGGCCTGCCGCTCCCGGGCGTCGGACCAGACGCAGTGGGCCATGACCGTGCGGCTGTTCCACAGACCGAATTTGGCATAGGCCTCCCAGTACTGCTTGCAGTCCGGGTGGAGCTGGCGGACCCATTCCATTTCGGCCTGATTTTCCGACAGGTGGGACTGGATGGGCAGGTTCCGTTCCGCGGCCAGCTTGCCCAGAAAGGCGAGTACCTCGTCGGAGCAGGAGGGGATGAACCGGGGAGTGAGCATGGGCTTTACATGGCGGAAGGCGGCGGATTCCTCCAGCCACTGCAGAGTCTCCCGCATGGATTCCTCCGCGGTTTCCTCCAGCACGCCGGGGAGGGCATTGCGGTCCATGTTCACCTTGCCCACATAGCCGGTGATGCCGGCCCGCTCCAGCTCCTCCATCAATATGACGGTGGCGGGGCGGTGGAGGGAGGAGAACATGCACACCCGGGTGGTGCCCCCGGCGATCAGCTCCCGGGCAAGACGTCGGTAGACTGCCCGGGCATAGTCCGGATCGGCGAAGCGGGCCTCAGTGGGGAAGGCGTAGGCATTGAGCCAGTCCAGCAGGGGCAGGTCCATGCCCATGCCCAGCATGGGATACTGGGGTGCGTGGAGATGGAGGTCGGCGAAGGTCTGGAGAATCAGGTCCGAGCCGAAATCCTCCACAAAGGCTCCGGCATACTGCTCCGGCAGTACCGGGTAGACGCCCTCAATCCGGCCGTCCCGGGCCACCAGGTAGCCGTTTTCGGTGATCTCCAGCTTTCCCAGTGCGGGAGCGGAGACAATGGTGCCCTTGAGAATTGTGACAGACATACGATCACCTCATTGAAAATCAGTTCGGAGCAAAAGAAAAAGAGCGCCCGCCGGCAGGGCCGCTGCCGGATGGACACTCATAGCAGAGCCGTTCGGCGGCCCCGTAGAAACTTTCGCACCGTTTTGCGAAACTATATGAGCAGATGAGATTGTATCTGTATCATACCATATCCGCCGGAGGAGTGCAAGCCCCCGGCACCTTTCCGGCAGCTGCGGCTTATACTGGCATACGGGCGGTGCTCCGTCCGAATTCAGATGAGGCGTTGATGAGGATGCTGCAATCCATTGGCTGGGCCGCTCTGGGCACCGGCTTTACCTGTTTGATGACGACGTTGGGGGCTGCCGTGGTGTTCTTTTTCGCGGGGGTGCCCCATCCCCATACCCGGCGGGGCATGCTGGGGTTTGCCGCCGGGGTGATGACGGCGGCGTCGGTATGGAGCCTGCTGCTGCCCGCCATTGAGCGGGCCGGGGAGCTGGGCGGAATCCCGGCCTGGCTGCCGGCGGCGGCCGGAATGGGACTGGGCGCGGGCTTTTTGTCGGTGCTCGATGCTCTGCTTGCCGGCCTGCGCCGGGCGCAGGGAGACGAATCCTGGCGTCAGGACGCACTGCTGATGACGGCGATCACGCTGCACAACATTCCGGAGGGAATGGCGGTGGGTCTGGCCTTTGCTCTGGCGGCCACCGGTGAGGGCTTTGCCGCCGCGTCGGCACTGGCGCTGGGCATTGGTATTCAGAATTTTCCCGAGGGGGCGGCCGTGGCCCTGCCGCTGCGCCAGGAGGGGTACAGCCGCCTGCGGGCCTTTGCGGGCGGAACGCTTTCCGGCGCGGTGGAGCCGCTGTTCGGGATCCTGGCCGTGCTGGCGTCGGCCTGGGCCACCCCGCTGATGCCGTGGCTGTTGAGCTTTGCCGCCGGCGCCATGCTCTACGCCGTGGCGGCGGAGCTGGTTCCCCAGGCCCACAGCCGGGCCGGAACCTGGGGATTTGTGGTGGGGTTTGCCGTGATGATGACCCTGGATGTGGCGCTGGGGTAAAATGGCAAAACCCGGGTACATGCAAGGGCGCGGCCATTGGCCGCGCCCCTGAGACTGTCGAAAAAGCGGCAAAGCCACTTTTTCGAATGGATGGCAGCCTGCTGCGCGCAGAATCTGCCTGCCAAAAGCGGACAGATTCCACACTTGCAGGCTGAGAGGTGTTTTCAGTCACGTACATGTCGCGGCTGAAAACGGATTTTACTTTTTTCGCGCCTGCGGGCGCGAACTCTGCGAGGCTTTTGCGGCAAACTGCAAGGGCGCGGCCAACGGCCGCGCCCCTGATTTTAGAGGAGCGCTTCCACCGGCAGGCCGGTCAGATACCGGCGCAGCACGTCGAAGGCGTGGTTGGCGGCCAGGCCCCGGATCCGGTCCCGGCGGCGCCGTCCGGAGTCCATCTTCCGGCAGAAGGTGCCGGTGGGGGTGTCCAGACCGATATAGACGATGCCCACAGGGGTGCCCCGCTCGTCGGGATCAGGGCCTGCCACTCCGGTGACGGAGACGGCCAGATCTGCCCCGGTAATCCGACGGGCCCCCTGGGCCATGGCCCGGGCGGTCTGCTCCGAGACGGCGCCGTACTGATCCAGAATTTCCTGGGGAACGCCCAGTACGGCGGCCTTGATTTCCGTCCAGTAGCTGACCACGCCGCCGCGGAACACGGCGGAGGCGCCGGGCAGGGCGGTGATGCGCTGGGCCACCAGGCCGCCGGTGCAGCTCTCGGCGGTGGCCAGCGTCCAATGTCGTTCCTTCAAAAGAGACAGGCATACGGACTCCAGATTCTCCACGTCCACTCCGTAGACGATATCCCCCAGGGCGGCGCGGACCTGCTCCACCACCGGGGTGAGCATGGCCTCCGCCTGAGCGGCATCAGCGGCTTTCGCGGTGGCCCGCAGCCGGACCTCGCAGGGCTTGGCGTAGGTGGCCAGAGTGGGATTTTCCATGTGGGACATGGTCTCATGGAGCAGCTGATCCACGGAGGATTCCCCCATGCCGAAGGTCATGATATCCCGGGAGACAATCACCTCCCGGGAAAGACGGCGCAGATAGGGGACGGCGCAGCGGCGGAGCATGGTCTCCATCTCGTGGGGCGGACCGGGCAGCATCAGCACATGGACGCCGTTGCAGGAAAAGGCGCAGCCGGGAGCGGTGCCCACGGGATTGTCGAACACGGTGCAGCCCTGGGGCAGCATGGCCTGCTGGGCATTGTTTTCCGGCATGGGGACGTGGAGGGCGGACTCATAAAAGACCCGGATCTCCTCCAGAATGTCCGGGTGGAGGACCAGAGGCTGGTCAAAGGCGGCGCAGATGGTCTGCTTGGTCAGATCGTCATAGGTGGGGCCCAGACCGCCGGTGGTGATGAGAATATCCGCCCGGCGGCGGGCGATGTCCAGCGCCTCCCGGAGCCGCTGGGGATTGTCTCCCACCACGGTGTGCCAGAAGACGTTGATGCCCAGGGCGGAAAGCGCCTGGGAGATGGTCTGGGCGTTGGTGTTGGCAATGTTGCCCAGGAGCAGCTCCGTACCTACGGCGATGAGCTCTGCGGTGTGTGACATGAATTCAGGACCTCCTGAGGCCGGAAAGCCCGGCAAAATCGATTCCCGGGCGGAGGGCCGCCCGGGATGGGGAAACGTGGGGATGCCCGCGGGATGGAAGGCCGGCCGGGATGCGCCGGGCTGTCTGCATGACCCGGGCGCCCGGCGGCTGGACCGCGGAGAAGCTCAGATTCTGGGCTCGTCGGTGATTTTGACCCGGATCCAGGTCTCGCCGGAAAGGGCCTCGGCTACCAGGGCGTCCACGTCCAGGGCGGCCTCGGCGGCCCGCACGTCCTCCAGCGCCGGACGGGTGGCCGGGTGCCGGGGGGTAAAGACGGTGCAGCAGTCCTCATAGGGGAGGATGGAGGTCTCGTACGTGCCGATTTCCCGGGCAATGCGGATGATCTCCACCTTGTCCATGCCGATCAGGGGACGCAGCACCGGCATGGAGACCACGTCCTCCGTCACGCCCAGGGCCAGCATGGTCTGGCTGGCCACCTGGCCCAGGGATTCGCCCGTGACCAGGGCGCCGGCCCCGGCCTTTTTGGCCACGGCCTGGGCAAGGCGCATCATAAAGCGGCGCATGATGAGGGTGAAGTACTCCTCCGGGCACTGTTTGCGGATCTCCTCCTGAATCTTGGTGAAGGGAATGATGTGGACGATCATCCGGCCGCAGTAGCCGGTGAGAAGCCGGGCCAGCTCCAGAACCTTGTCCTGGGCCTGCTGGGAGGTGTAGGGCGGGGAGACGAAGTGCACCATCTCCAGCTCCACGCCCCGGCGGGCCATCATCCAGGAGGAGACGGGGCTGTCCAGTCCGCCGGAGAGCAGGCTGACGGCGCGGCCGCCCATGCCCACGGGCAATCCGCCGGCGCCGGGGACGGAGGGAGCGTGCACATAGGCGGCGGTTTCCCGGATCTCCACATATACGGTGAGATCCGGATGGTGGACGTCCACCGTCACATTGGGGAACCGCTCGGCCAGTTCACCGCCCACGGCCTGGCTGAGCTGGATGGAGGTCATGGGGAAGGCCTTGTCCGCCCGCTTGCTCTCCACCTTGAAGCTGCGGGAGCGGGCAAAGGCATCGGCCAGATAGGTCTGGGCAGTGTCCACAATGGCCTCCACGGTCTTGCCGCAGGGGACGGCCCGGGCCACGGCGGCCACGCCGAAGATCTGGCGGGCGGCGGCATATGCGGCCTCCATATCGCACGTGTCGCTCTGGGGTTCGACATAAATGGTGCTCTGCCGGACATAAACCTGGAAGCTGCCGCAGCCCTTGAGGCGGCGGCGGACGTTGGAGACCAGCTTGTCTTCGAAGGAGCGGCGGTTGAGCCCCTTGAGGACCACCTCGCCCAGCTTCAAAAGCAGCATCTCATTGGTTTGCATCATGAAAAAATCCTCCGGATGTAGAAAAATTCATTGTTTGCATTATACAATATTCTCATCAGAAGAAAAAGCCCCTCTTGTCCGGAAAATTTCCAATAATGCGGTAACCTTTTGCCGCGCAGGGGACTCATAATAAATGACCGGTCTAAAAAAGAAAGGAGCGCCGCGGAACATGGAGCAAACACGTATGGATAAAGAGACCTTCTGCGCCCAGGTTATCCGGCATCAGGAGGCCATGTTCCGTGCCGCCAAGGCGATTTTAAAGCAGGATGAGGATGCGGAGGATGCCGTACAGGAGGCGATCTGTGCCGCGTTCGCGGCCCGGGATGGGCTGCGGGATGTGCAAAAGTTCAAGCCGTGGATTCTGCGGATTCTCACCAATAAATGCTACGATGCGTACCGGAAAAAGCGGCCGTCCGTGGATCTGGAAGAGGTCCAGGACTATTTGCCCGCTTCCGGGACGGATCCCACAGACCGGTTGACGTTGTGGCAGGCGGTTATGAGCCTGAGCGATGATCTGCGGGCGACTGTGACGCTTTACTATTATGACGGGCTTTCCGTCCGGGAGATCGGAACCGTTCTGGGAATCAGCGAGGCGGCGGTCAAGACCCGGCTTTCCCGGGGCCGGGGGCGGCTGCGGCAGCTGTTGAGAGAAGAGTGAGGTGCAAATATGAAGCGCAATGAGATCGACGAGCAGTTTGATCAGGAGCTTCGCGAGCGGGCGGAACGGGAGGGGGCTCCCATTCCGGAAGGTTATGCCGGCCGGGTATTTCAGACTTGTGCCGGACTGGAGGAATCATCAATGAAAAATCAACAGAGAACGAAGAAGAGCGCCTGGCGCTGGGGCGGTGCGGTTGCGGCCGCATTGGCGGTATTGGTTGCGGTGCCGAATCTGTCTCCCACTGCGGCGGCGGCCATGTCGGAGATCCCGGTGCTGGGAAGTCTGGTGGAAATTGTCACGTTCCGTGAATACAGCTACGATGACGGCCACAACATTGCGGATGTGGAAGTGCCGGAGCTGAGCGGCAGCCAGGCGGCGGATGAGATCAACGACCAGGTGCAGGCATATACGGATCAGCTGATTGCCCAGTTCCAGGCCGATTGCGAGGCCACGGGCGAGGGCTATCAGGGGCTGGATATCACCAGCTCCGTGGTGACGGACAGCGATGAGTGGTTTACGCTGCGCATTGACGCCACCAAGACCCAGGCCAGCGGCTATGAATTCAGCCGGTTCTATCATATTGACAAGACCACCGGTGAAACCGTTACCCTCAGCGGCCTCTTTGCGGACGACGCCAATTATGTGGAGGTGCTGAGCGCGGAGGTGCTGCGTCAGATGGAAGAGCAGATGGCGCAGGACGAGAGCAAGGCCTATTTCACAGAGGAATTTACGGCCATTGACCCGGAGCAGAATTTCTACTGGAATACAGACGGGGATCTGGTGCTGGTGTTCGATGAGTACTCCATTGCGGCCGGATATATGGGCATGCCGGAGTTTGTCATCCCCGCGTCCGTCTATGAGGGACTGCTGAAGTGAGAAGAGGACTGGTTTGCCTGGTTTTGGCAGCGGTGCTGATGGTCGGCACAGCCTGCGGAGCCAAGCAGGCAGATGCCGCTCAAGACCAGCAGACCCTCACCGGCACACTCGATGAGGTCAAAAGCTTTATGTTTGTGGTCACGGATGACCAGAACAGCGCGTACGTCTTTCCCACAGAGGAAGGCGACACGCCGCCGGGACTTGCGGATGTGTCGGCGGGAGACCGGGTTACCGTCACTTATACCGGAACGCTCTCGGAGCTGGACGGTTTGGATGGAACGGTGGTTTCCGTGGAAGCGGCAGAATAAGAAAAACGGGACGGTAAAAACCGTCCCGTTTTTTGTTATCCCTTCAGAATGTCGGTATTGCGGTATTGGATGGCTTCGGCCAGATGGTCCGGAGCGATGGCCTGGGCTCCGTCCAGATCCGCAATGGTCCGGGCCACCCGGAGAATGCGGTCATGGGAGCGGGCGGAAAGCCCCATGCGGTCAAAAGCCTGCGACATCAGGGCGTCCCCGGTATCATCCAGGGCGCAGAACCGTGCGATCTGATCCGGCGTCATCTGAGCGTTGCAGGAGATGCCGGTGCCCTGGAACCGGGCGGCCTGGATGGCCCGGGCCTGATCCACCCGCGCCTTTACGGCCGAAGAGGGCTCCGGTGTTTGCTTGCGGCGCATGGTCTCATATTCCGCCGGCGGAATGACCACGTGTAGGTCAATGCGGTCCAGCAGGGGGCCGGAGATCTTCTCCACGTACCGGGCCACCTCCCGGTCCGAACAGGTGCACCGGCCGGAGGGGTGGCCCCGCCATCCGCACCGGCAGGGGTTCATGGCGCACACCAGCTGGAAGCGGGCGGGCAGATGCAGCGTGCCTCCGGCCCGGGCCACGGTGACCTCGCCGTCTTCCAGGGGCTGGCGCAGGGCCTCCAGAACATCCCGGTGAAATTCCGGAAGCTCATCCAGAAACAGCACGCCGTTGTGGGCCAGGGAGATTTCTCCGGGCCGAAGCATGGGGCCGCCGCCGGTGAGGGCCGCGGCGGAAGCGGTGTGATGGGGGCTGCGGAACGGGCGCCGGGTCAGCAGGGGGTGGAGGGGATCCGTCAGTCCCGCCACAGACCACACCCCGGATACCGCCAGGGCCTCCTGGCGGGTCATGTCCGGCAGAATGGAGGGCAGGCGCTTGGCCAGCATGGACTTGCCGGCGCCCGGAGAGCCGATGAGCAGCAGGTTGTGGCCGCCTGCGGCGGCAATCTCCAGGGCGCGTTTTCCGTTTTCCTGCCCCATGACGTCCTGCAGATCCGGCAGGGGAGTCCAGTCCTCCTCGGGCTCCCATACGGGAGCGGGGGAGAGGGAAGCTTCGCCTTTGAGATGCGCGGTCAGGGCGGCCACGTCCGGCACGCCGTAGACTGTCAGTCCCCCGGCCAGAGTGGCTTCGGCGGCGTTTTCCGCGGGAACGAACAGTGTTTGGACGCCGGCTTCCCGGGCGGCCAGTGCCATGGGCAGGATGCCGCTGACGCCCCGCAGAGATCCGGTGAGGGAGAGCTCGCCCAAAAACGCGGCGTGTTCCGGCGGAGGGGGCAGCTCTCCGGAAGCGGCCAGGATTCCCACAAAAATGGGCAGATCATACAAGGTCCCGGCCTTCTTCTGCCCCGCGGGGGCCAGGTTGACCGTAATCCGGCTGACAGGGAAGCGGGCGCCGCAGTTTTTCACCGCTGCCCGCACCCGTTCCCGGGCCTCCCGGACCGCCGCATCCGGCAGTCCCACGATATCAAAAGCGGGAAGACCGCCGGAGAGAAAACACTCGGCCTTTACTTCATATCCTGCGATTCCGTTGAGTCCCAAAGACCGAATGGTCACCACCATGATGTGTGCCTCCTTTTTCTTCCCGCGCAGAAACGGTACGCTGTCAAAAGCTTACCACAAAAAGAAAGCTGAGGGAACACCCGGCTGAGAAAAAATGGAGATCTGCGGGAACGGGACACCTTGCCGGGGAAAGCGGCAAAAATTTGTGCAAAAAATAACAAAGGCAATATTTACAGCCGTGGGGACAAGTGTTATAATATTACCGCATGAAAATTCGGGGGGAGAGAGTCCGGATTTCGTGTTTGGCAAGATGCTGCCGCAGGCAGCAAATTATAGGAGGTAAGAGTTTATGGCAAGAAAGTTCAAGTCCATGGACGGTAACAACGCGGCCGCATATGTCAGCTATGCGTTTACCGAAGTGGCGGGAATCTATCCGATTACCCCGTCCTCTCCCATGGCAGACTTGGTGGATCAGTGGGCCGCCGCTGGTCAGAAGAACATTTTCGGTACCACCGTCAAGGTGTGTGAGATGCAGTCCGAAGCTGGCGCCGCTGGTACGGTCCACGGCTCCCTGGCCGCCGGTGCAATGACCACCACCTACACCGCCTCTCAGGGCCTGCTGCTGATGATCCCCAACATGTACAAGATCGCCGGCGAGCTGCTGCCCTGCGTGTTCCATGTTTCTGCCCGTACGGTTTCCACCCACGCGCTGAACATCTTCGGCGATCACTCCGACGTCATGGCCTGCCGCCAGACCGGCTTTGCCATGCTCTGCGAGAATGATCCTCAGGAGGTCATGGACCTCTCCCCCGTGGCGCATCTGGCTGCCATCGAGGGCCGCGTTCCCTTCATCAACTTCTTCGACGGCTTCCGGACCTCTCACGAGATCCAGAAGGTCGCTGCCTGGGATTATGACGATCTCAAGGAAATGTGCGACATGGACGCCGTGGACGCCTTCCGCAAGCATGCGCTCAATCCCGAGCATCCCAACATGCGCGGCTCCCACGAAAACGGCGACATCTTCTTCCAGCATCGCGAGGCCTGCAATCCCTACTACGACGCTCTGCCCGCCGTGGTGGAGAAGTACATGGACAAGGTCAACGCCAAGCTGGGCACCGACTATAAGCTCTTCAACTACTATGGTGCTGAGGATGCTGAGAACATCATTATCTTGATGGGTTCTGCTACAGAGCCAGCTCGCGAGGCTATCGACTACTTGAATAAGCAGGGCAAGAAGGTTGGTATGGTTGCAGTTCACCTCTTCCGTCCATTCTCTGTTGACTTCTTGAAAAAGACTATCCCAGCTACTGTTAAACGTATCGCTGTTCTCGACCGTACTAAGGAGCCAGGTGCAGAGGGTGAGCCATTGTACCTCGACGTTAAGTCAGCTCTCTACGATGACGAGCGCAAGCCATTGATCGTTGGCGGTCGCTACGGTCTCGGTTCTTCTGATACAACTCCAGCTAAGATCGTTGCTGTATTCAAGAACCTCGAGTTGCCACAG
>ENA-UEYL01001926-UEYL01001926.1-human-gut-metagenome-genome-assembly--contig:-NODE-1926-length-16484-cov-3.640032_pt1 | contig 16484 bp, 7 predicted proteins | sample MGYA00242941_ERZ507946 | MGnify/ENA primary metagenome ERZ507946 (study PRJEB26167, sample SAMN06115482) | human gut metagenome | host: Homo sapiens | place: China:Guizhou | collected 2015-03-11...
ACGGGGGTGAAACCGTTGCGCCAACAACTTATCCAGGTGGCTCGTCTGAAAGATATGGATAGCGAGGCGCATGATGGGGCAGGTCTTATCCGGCTGAATTTCGACTTCGGCACCAATACGGATCTTGCTTTTATCGAAGTGAATGAGAAGATTGACGCCGCCATGAACTACCTGCCTAAGGATACAGACCGTCCTAAAGTAGTAAAAGCAAGTGCTACCGATATTCCGGTATTCTATCTCAGCCTCACCCTGAAGAATGACAGCGCTTACGGACAAACGGACGAACGTGCTTTCCTCGATCTGTGTGAATTTGCCGAAAGCGTTATCAAGCGGCGTATCGAGCAGCTGACAGAGGTAGCCATGGTGGATATCACAGGATTGGTGGAGCGCCAGTTGCAGATTGTTCCCGATGAAAATAAGCTTGCCGTACTGGGACTTTCCATACAGGATGTAGAATCTGCTCTTGCCCAAAATAATGTGGAACCGGGAAGTATGACCGTACGTGATGGATATTATGAATACAATATCAAGTTTTCCACTCTGTTGCGTACGGAAGAGGATGTGAAGAATATTCTTATTAACAAAAACGGACGCATCATCCGTCTGGAAGAGTTCTGCCGGATAGGTATTGTTCCCGTCAGGGAAAAAGGCGTATCCATGAGCAATGGTAAACGGGCAGTGACATTGGCCATTATCAAGCAGGCGGACGAGAATATGGATGACATGAAGCAGGCCATTGGCGGCACCATGAATTATTTTCAGAGTGTATATCCTGACATTGAATTCAGCGTTAGCCGAAACCAGACAGAGCTTTTGGATTATACTATCTCCAACTTGCAACAAAACCTTTCGTTGGGCTTTCTATTTATCTGTATCGTAGCCGTACTCTTTCTGGGGGATGTCAAATCTCCTTTCATCATCGGACTGAGTATGGTCGTTTCCATTGTGATCTGTTTTCTCTTTTTCTATTTGTTCAAGATGTCACTGAACATCATATCCCTGTCCGGATTGATTCTTGCACTGGGTATGATGATTGACAGTTCCATCATCGTAACTGAAAATATTTCTCAATATCGGGAAAGAGGATACTCGCTGAAACGTGCCTGTATTACGGGTACCAGTGAGGTGGTTACTCCGATGCTCAGTTCCTCGTTGACTACCATTGCGGTGTTTGTACCACTGATCTTTATGAGTGGTATTGCCGGAGCCATTTTCTACGATCAGGCTTTCTCGGTAACCGTTGGATTGATGGTTTCTTACTTTACGGGCATCATGTTGCTGCCGGTGCTCTATATGCTGGTTTACCGGACGGGACTGCGCAAATCATGGTTCTCGCGTATCCGAATCAATAATCCTATAAAGGATCATACACTCGATCGTTTCTATGATGCCGGGATTGATTTAATATTTGCTCATAAAACGGCAAGCGTATTGTTCTGCATAGTTTCCGTGCCATTGTGTGTATTCATGTTCTATTTCATAGGAAAAGAGCGTATGCCGGAAATAGATCAGAACGAGCTGATAGCCCGTGTGGAATGGAATGAGAATATCCATGTGGACGAGAATCGTCGCAGGGTAGACAATTTATTTGAGTTGTTTAAGACAGAGACTATCGAACAGACTGCCGCCGTCGGACAACAAGACTATCTCCTGAACCGGGAGCAGGCTCTTTCTTCTTCGGAAGCAGAACTTTATTTCAAGACAAAGAATCCCTCTGAGATAGTCCCTTTGCAGGAAAAGGTTTACCGTACCCTCAAAACGGAGTATCCGTTGGCCGTGATTTCTTTTTCGCCACCCGAGACGGTATTTGAGAAACTGTTTGTGACGGGAGAAGCCGATGTTGTGGCTGAACTCTATTCCCGCAACAAGGAAAAAGTGCCGACAGAGGATGAATTACGTAATCTGGAAGCTGAGTTTGCTACCCGTACAGGATATGCTCCCACGGGTATTGCCTTTGAAAATCAGCTGAATATCCGTATCAATAAAGAAAAATTGCTACTTTATAATGTTTCGTATGACGAGTTGTATCGCATACTGAAAACAGCTTTCAAAGAAAACAGCATAGCTACTCTTCATTCTTACCAGCAATATCTGCCTATCAGCATTGTGGGAGAGGAACAAACGGTAAACAGTATCTTACAGGAAACACTCGTTCCGACACGGGCGGATCAATATGGTGTTGAATATCTGCCTTTGCGTGAGCTGGTATCAGTGGCGCCGGCGGAAGATCTGAAAGCGATTACCGCAGGACGTAACGGAGAATATGTTCCGTTCCGTTTTTATGAAGTAAAAGAGGCGGAACCGCTTATGGAGCAAGTGAAGGAAGTGGTGGATGCTACCGGCGATTGGGATACCGCTTTTTCAGGAAGTTTCTTCTCTAACCGGAAGATGCTGGATGAACTGGTGGTTATTCTGTTTATTTCCATTCTGTTGATGTACTTCATTCTGGCGGCACAGTTCGAGAGTTTTGTGCAACCTCTTGTAGTGTTGTTGGAGATACCGATAGACGTAGCATTTGCCCTGGTACTGTTGTGGATATGCGGACATACGCTGAATCTGATGTCTGCCATCGGTCTGATCGTTACGTGTGGTATTATCATCAATGACTCCATCCTGAAACTGGATGCGATTAATGAATTACGTAAGACGGGGATGCCGCTTCTGGAAGCTATCCATGAGGCGGGGCGGCGCAGGTTGCGTCCCATTATCATGACTTCGCTCACCACCATCTTTGCCATGGTACCGTTATTGTTCTCTTTCGATATGGGATCGGAATTGCAGAAGCCGCTTTCCATTGCCATGATTGGGGCGATGTTCATCGGCACATTGGTCAGTCTGTTCATCATTCCGTTGATATATTGGTTTATTTACCGGGATAAAAAAGCTTGATATAATGAAGAAATTTGGTTTAATTATTCTTTTAGGACTTTCTCAGGCGCTTCCGTCCGTCGCGCAGCAACAGCAGGTAACGCTGGACTTGCAGCAGACGATTAAGATGGCGAACGACAGTTCGCTGGAAGCTTTCCGTACTAAAAATATGTATCTTTCAGGCTATTGGGAATATCGTACCTATAAGGCAAATCGCTTGCCGAGCCTGACGCTGAATATGACTCCTGCACAGTATAACCGTGACATTACGAAGCGTTATGACTCCGAACAGGATTTGGATATTTACCGTAGCCAACAGTCTTTCTATGCCTATGGCAACCTGGCAGTCAGGCAAAACTTTGACCTGACGGGTGGTACTTTTTATCTGGATACTGAGTTGGGCTATATGCGTAGTTTCGGTTCCAATCCCTACACGCAGTATACCAGTGTTCCCGTTCGTTTAGGTTATTCGCAAAGTCTGGTAGGTTATAATCCTTTCCGCTGGGAACGAAAGATTGAACCGCTGAAATACGAGAAAGTAAAGAAAGAATATATCTACAATGCTGAGCAGGTATCCGAGCAGGCCACTACCTATTTCTTTGCACTTGCCATGGCGCAGGCTGAGTATGACTTGGCAAAGGAGAATGTCGTTTCTTCCGATACGCTTTATCGTATTGGTATGCAACGTCTGAAGATAGCCTCTATCAGTCGTGCCGATCTTCTGACGCTGAAGCTGGACGTGGTGAATGCCCGTAACACTTTGCAGAATGCTGAAAGTTCATTGAAACGTGCCATGTTCTCGCTGGCTTCTTTCCTCAATCTGGAAAAGAATACAGAGATACGGCTTCTTCTCCCCAGTCGTCCCGGAGAACTAAACATCCCTGTAGATGCTGCCTTGGATGCCGCCCGTTCCAACAACCCGAACTTCCTTGGATTACGCCAGGACATATTGGAAGCAGAACGGAATGTAGACAAAACCAAGAAAGAATCCCGCTTCAACGCCAGTATCAACGCCAGTGTCGGTTTCAACCAGGTGGCGGAGAAATTTGGCGAAGCCTACAACCGTCCTATGCAGCAGGAAATGGTATCTGTCAGCGTCTCCATTCCTTTAGTGGACTGGGGAGTGCGTAAAGGGAAATATAATATGGCCCGTAACAATCTGAATGTAGTAAAGACCTCTTCCCGTCAGAACGAAATCAGCATTGAAGAAGAAGTCATTATGACCGTAAGTGATTTCAATGTCCAGCAAGACTTGGTGACAAGTGCCGAAGAAGCCCTCGACCTTTCCATCCTGGCATACAATGAAACCCGCCAACGCTTCATCATCGGTAAGGCGGATATCAGTAGCCTTACCTTGTCATTGAACCGTCAGCAAGAAGCCCAGCGCAACTATATTTCAGCCCTGAAAAACTATTGGCTGAACTATTATAAAATCCGCAAGCTGACCCTGCACGATTTTGCCAGCGGCTTCTCTCTTTCTGACAAATTCGATTATAGTCACTAATCACTAATAGTCAATCACTATGAATCGCCTTTCCCCTTTTACCCTCATCGTCACCTTTGTCTGTCTGGCACTGGTGGGTTTGGCCTTGGTTCCGATGCTTCCGGTCAAGCTGAATCCGTCGCGCACATTGCCGGGCTTTACGGTGCGCTTTAGCATGCCGGGCACTTCGTCGCGGGTGGTAGAGATGGAGGCGACAAGCAAACTGGAGTCCATGCTGGCCCGCATCAAAGGGGTAAAGGGAATGTACTCTACTTCAAGCAATGGCTACGGTTCCATTACGGTAGATCTGGATAAACACGCTGATGTGGATGCGGTACGTTTTGAGGCTTCTACTATTATCCGGCAGACATGGTCGCAACTGCCTTCCGGAGTCAGTTATCCGTATATTGACATGAAGGTGCCCGATGCGAATACAGCCCGTCCGTTCTTATCATTCACACTGAATGCACCGTCCACGCCTATACTGATACAGCAGTATGCAGAAGAACATATCAAGCCGCGTCTGGCTAAGTTGCAAGGCATTTATAAGATAGATTTAAGTGGTGCTACCCCGATGGAATGGCGGTTGGAATACGACAGTGAACAATTGCGGACGCTGGGAATCAGCATTTCTGATATTCAACGGGCCATCCAGTTACATTATAATAAAGAGTTTCTGGGAACGCACAACATGGATACGGCCGGTGGTAAGCAGTGGATACGTCTGGTCTTGATACCGGATGGAGTCAGCGGGCAATTTATTCCTTCGGACATCACGGTGACTGCTTCGGACGGCAAGATTATCCGCTTGGACGAGTTGGTGACTGTAGCGCGTATGGAAGAAGCCCCCCAAAGCTATTACCGTATCAATGGTCTGAATTCCATTTATATGTCTGTCACGGCCGTAGAGACTGCTAACCAATTGCAACTGAGCAATGAAGTGATGCGGGAAATGGAAGCAATACGTCTGACTTTGCCGCCCGGCTACGAGGTGCATACCAGCTATGATGCCACGGAGTATATTCGCGAGGAACTGAATAAAATTTATTTCCGTACGGGGCTGACAGTACTGATCCTGCTGGTATTCGTCTGGATTATTACGTTGAATCTGAAGTATCTGTTGCTGATCGTTACCAGCCTGGCTATCAACATTTCCGTGGCGGTTATTTTCTATTATCTTTTCGGGCTGGAGATGCAACTGTATTCATTGGCAGGGATTACTGTGTCCTTGAATCTTGTGATAGACAGTACCATTGTGATGACGGACCACATTTTGCACAGGCGTAATCTGAAAGCTTTTATGTCCGTACTGGCGGCTACCTTGACCACAATGGGGGCTTTGGTTATTATCTTCTTTCTGGATGAGAAAATCCGGCTGAATCTGCAAGACTTCGCAGCTGTGGTGATTATTAATCTGGCGGTATCTCTTTTCGTGGCTCTCTTTTTTGTTCCGGCCATGATTGATAGAATAAAGCTTGTCAAGAGGCAGAGCGTGAAACGCTGGGTGCGGAGTCATATACGTATTCGCAGGCTGACTGTTTACTTCACGCATTTCTATCAGTTGCTCATCCGCTTTCTTCTGCGCTGGAGGGTGGCGGTGTGCATTTTGCTCCTGCTTGGTTTCGGGTTGCCTGTTTTCCTTCTTCCTGAGAAGTTGGAGGGTGAAGGCAAATGGATAGAACGGTATAACAAGACGTTGGGCTCCTCTACTTATAAAGAGAAAGTGAAACCCGTGGTGGATAAGGCTTTAGGTGGTAGTCTTCGTTTGTTTGTGCAGAAAGTGTACGAAGGCAGTTATTTTAGTCGCAATGAAGAAGTGGTGCTCTATGCGAATGCGAACTTACCGAATGGAAGTACGCTGGAACAGATGAATACGCTGGTGAAACGTGTGGAAACTTATCTTAGCGGCTTCAAGGAGATTAAGCAGTTTCATGCTTCTGTCTATAATGCACGCAGGGCCAATCTTCAGATTTATTTCAAGAAAGAGTATCAGCATAGTGGTTTCCCTTATACGTTAAAGGCGAATCTGATTGGTAAAGTATCTGAGTTAGGAGGTGGTAGCTGGGATGTATATGGCTTGCAAGATCAAGGCTTCAGTAATGATGTTCGTGAGAGCGCAGGTTCTTATCGCATCAAGATGTATGGCTACAATTATGACGAGCTCTATGCATGGGCCGAAAAGTTGAAGGAGGTATTGCTTTCGCACCGTCGCATCAAGGAAGTGTTTATCAAGTCGGAATTTTCCTGGTGGAAAGACGATTATCAAGAGTTTTACTTCAATCTGAATAAGGAGCGTATGGCTCAGGAGGGGATTAATGCCCAGCACTTGTTCTCCGCTATCCAGCCGATATTCGGCAAGAATATGCAGGTGGGTTCGGTGGTGACGGAAAGCGGTACGGAAAGTATTCGACTTTCTTCCCGACAGTCTCACGACTATGATGTATGGGCTATGCAGTTTTTTCCTTACGGGGTGGATGGCGGAAAGCATTATAAACTTTCCGAGTTGGCTACGGTAGAGAAGGGGCAGATGCCGCAACAGATAGCCAAAGAGAATCAGCAATATCGTCTTTGTCTGCAATATGAGTATATCGGTTCGTACGAGCAAGGCAATAAAATACAGAAGCGGGATTTGGAAGAGTTTAATAAATTGCTTCCGATGGGGTATACTGCTGAATCGGATAGCCAATCGTGGTCATGGGGTAAGAAAGATAACAAGCAATACCTGTTGTTGCTGGTTGTGATTGCCATTATCTTCTTTACAACGAGTATTCTGTTTAATTCTCTGAAACAGCCTTTGGCTATTATCTTTGTTATTCCGGTATCTTATATAGGAGTGTTCCTTACATTCTATTGGTTCCGCTTGAATTTCGACCAGGGAGGCTTTGCTTCGTTTGTGCTGCTTTGTGGTATTACGGTAAATGCCAGCATCTATATTCTGAATGAGTATAACAGTATCCGTAGCCGCTTTCCCCGGCTTTCTATGCTCCGGGCATATACAAAGGCATGGAATGCAAAGATACTGCCTATTTTTCTTACGGTAGTTTCCACCATTCTGGGTTTTATCCCGTTTATGGTGGGGACGGATAAGGAAGCTTTTTGGTTTCCGTTGGCTGCGGGTACTATTGGCGGATTGGTGATGTCTATTATCGGCATTTTCTTCTTCCTGCCGGTATTTAGTTTGAAGAGGAAAGAGGTTTGCAAATACTCTAAAAGACGTGTCGCACTTAAAAGTTGAATTCAGCTTTAGCCTTAATATTTATTTTTTGTGAAATCATCCTACACCGTACTCTTTTAGTAATGCTTAAAAAATAACTTGGTACATAAGCAAGTGCAGCGAGTCGGCTTATAAATGATAATTTACCAGCGTAGCGCTGGAGCAAGGTTCTCCTTCGGCGTGCAAGTAATCTTTCAGACACGGATGACACGGATGACGCGGATTCTTTTTTCCTTCGGTGTGATATGCCGGTATGTATAGCGCAGCTTTAAAAATCCGCGTCATCCGTGTCATCCGCGTCTAAAAGATTAAAGTCCGCGTTCGTCCGCCTTATCCGTGTAGTCCGCGTACCCATTCCCTCGCCGCTAAATTATCATTTATGTACCAAGTTATTTTTAAAACGTTGCTTAGTACTATAAAGGAAGAAAAAGTTTCCTGCGGAGGAACTATTAGTTTCAAGGGATGAAACCGTCAGTTTCTCGGTGTGAAACTACTGGTTTCAAGTAATGAAACTGTCAGTTTCACGCCGGGAAACTAATTGCCGCCTATTGCACTTTAAAGATAATAAGGCGGGCTATCATTTCTTAATCTATTTATAAGCTGTCTGATATCGGGTTGTGCTTTTGAGTTTCTTTCCGGGAACATCGTGCAGCTTCGGACGGGTTGGACGTATATTATAGGTATTCATCCACTTTTCAAGGACATCACGAAGTTTTTGCAGTTCCTGGCTATAGGCATTTTCCATGATCAGGTTTCTCATTTCTCCTCTGTCATGCTGCATATCAAACAGTTGCTCACGATATTTTCCTTTATCATAAAGCACATATTTGTAGCGCTCAGTGCGTACTACCCAGCCTCTTGTCTTGCTGCCGTCAAACCGTGTTTCGGTGATGATGTATTCCTGATGCAAGGCCTGTGGATTACCTTCTTCCACAACTTTCCGGAAAGACTTTCCGGCTGCCCCTTCCGGCATCTTGGCACCTGCCCAGTCGCATACGGAAGCGAAGAAATCTATACCGTTGCTGATAAGTTGAGGCAATACTTTGCCTGCATTCTTCTTGCCGGGCAGGGTTACGATAAGAGGAATGTTGATAACTTCTTCATATAAAGCAGATTTCTGGTTCCAATGGTGAGCCCCTATACCATCTCCGTGGTCACTGGAGAAGATCACTACTGTATTCTTCCAAAGATCGTTCTTATCAATGGCATCAATAATTTTTCCGATCTCCTTATCAACTTTTTCTACCAAACGATAATAGGTATAACGGTACATACGCCAGTCTTCGGGAGTAAAACCGGCAGTCGGATATACATTATAATTGTTTGCCCTTTCGCTTTCAATGACATCGGCATCGTAAGGATTCTTGGCGAAATTGGCAGGTACTCCCGGGCAGTCCCGTATATCAGGCGTATCGATATTTCCATAAGGGAAGTTTTGACTCCGTGCGTATTCGCAGATATTGTGTGGATTGTCATAAGAAGCTACCAGGAAAAAAGGCTTTTTATGTTTGCGTGAGAGGTATTCGGCGCAAGCTTCCGCCAGTCCGTCGTCACTATGTTTGTAAATGTTGTCGAAGCCGTATTCTTTGTCGGGGACATCAAGAAGAGGAAGATGCCATTTACCGCCATAAGCACAATCATATCCGGCATTCTTTATTAAGGTGCCTAATGTCTGTGTCCTGAGCGAGTCGGGTATCGGTGAACCATTGACTGACAGTCCTACTGCATCCGGATAATGCCCCGTAAACATGGCTCCACGTGAAGGACCACTAAGCGGAGCAGTGCAATAAGCATTATTGAACATTATGCCAGCCGCTGCCAATCGGTCGAGATTAGGAGTGTGTAGGTCCGGATTTCCGGCACAACTCATGGCGCTGGCTGTCTGTTGATCCGTGAATATATAGATGATATTGGGACGTTCGGCCGCAGAAGCCGCAGAAGAGCATAGCAAAGAAAAAAATGCCAGATGCTTCATTGGAATTTGTTTTACCATATTAGTAACTTTCATGATTTAATATTCGGTTTTATATTTCAGGTTTCGGTAAGGAATCAACCAGTCTTTTCTCTATTCTCTTTCCGCCTACCTGATCGACGATAGTCGTAGCACCCTTATTCGAATTATAGTTGAAGTCCAGTGAAGCACCGTTCTGCGTATTTTCTATGTGCAGGAACGCTTTGCCTTCACTATCCAGATTACATTCAATGTCCCATCCTTCTACTGTAATGCGATTTCCCTGATGATTTATCACGGCATCGATACGGTTGTTTCCATGTACATCGATTATATTGAGAAAAAACACTTTATTGCAAGGAGTTGTCGTTGCCATGAAATGATAATGATTAGGAAGAGCCTTGCCAAGACGCTTTTTCCAGTCAAGGGCGGCTACAAAGAATGTATCCGTTTGTGCATAAGTCATCTCCTGTGAAGAATATAAATGAGCTATCGATATTCCATCCGCTTTATTCTTACCCAGGATGCGCAATCCTCCTTCTTCCTTACCCACCTCCATAGGCAGTTCCACCGTATGTAGCAGATAGTTCCATTCTACCGGTTCTTTACCTGTCAGTTCGTCGTAAACAACAAATAAACCCGAGCGTCCGAGCTGAACGATATGTCTTCGGAAGAATTCCAACTTATTTTCATCCCAACCTTTCTCCGGTGTAAATTGAGTACCGGATAAACGTCCGCGTTCCAGCCACAACGGAGAAACTACTTTCCCATAGGCGTTGGAGGCATCGCCTACAACGTAAGAGATTTCTTCACCTTCATAGTAGCGGGGAATCCAACCATAGCCTTCTGTTCCTATCTTCTGACCCATACCGTTTACTAATATGGAGTTATGGGCACGGGTATTCCGGTAGGCATACATACAATGATCATCTGTAAATCCTGTACGATGCCCGCTGCTATAAAAGATAGCCTTACCCCCAAAGAAGGTGTTGAAAGCGTTTTGATTGGCCAAGGCATGGGATGTGGAACCATAAGGACTGCTTCGGAAAGAAAGCATGGCATTGTTGGCATGATGCCCTATGTCGGTATTCATCAGGGCAGTGCCTGCTTGTTTGAAGACTTTGGCTTCCGGTAGTTCCGACAGATGTTTGCTATAAGCAGGCCTTTCCTTCGGGGTTGTGCAGCGATACCAGGTCAAATCTGCCGGTTTGGCTTCGAAAGCCTTCGACAGGATGTCAGGGTCTTCCTGCATAATTTCGTGTACATAAGCAGCTGCCCACGGATTGTTACATTCGCGTGCCAGGGCATCGGCATATCCTACGCGCCCTCCGTTCGGGCTGCGTTGTCCTTCATGTGAGTTGCCATGACCTCCGGATTTGGAGAAGGGAGGTTGCTGATAGATAACATATAAGGCATTGTTGTTATACCACGGATCTGCAAAGAAGTTGAAGCCGGATATGCGTGAGAAAAAGGCCGGCACTTCTATCAAGGTACGTATATTTACATGGAAATAGGCATCTCCATTGTGCCAGCCACCATCCTTATGCAGGCCCGGAAGGCGTGAAATCCATTCATTATAACAGTAATCTGTCCATACGGACGCTTCCGGTATTTCACCGACCGTAGCGAATGCCGCCATCGTCAGGATACGGAAAGTCATCTGCCACACATGGTTGTCTGCAATACGGTTCTCCAGGTGGTTCACGTATTCATTATAGAACTTGTCTCCAATTCTGCGGATGTTATCCAACAGCAGTTGTTTCTCTTCCGGTGACAGTAAATTATAAAATCCGTCATACGCGGATGTACTCATCGATAATAGGGTGGACAGGTTAAAGTCGCCTGCAAAGTATTTGCTTTTTTGCCAGGAAAGAATTTCACTCAGGCGGTTAATGCCTTCCCGATAATACTTCTCGTCTTTTGTCAGCAAATAAGCACGGACCAATGCTTCCACGTTGGCCTCTTCTCTGTCTACAATCTTACGGCTCTCGCGGATGAGGGCTGATTTACGTTGCACAATGTTGGTCAACGTAACTACATTCGTGGTATCTATCTCTTCCTGAAGATGCTTCAACGGACGGGAGATGCATTGGGAAGCCTTGTCCATATAAGTCCGGGCTTCCGGATTATTATTATTTTTCGCTATTATATTTTCCCAGTCATCTGCATCCAGTAACACACGCGGGTGATGGGAAGGATATCTCGCCAAGACTTTTTCTAAAGTCGGAGGATTGAATTCCGGTGTATCTTTATCTATATAGAATTGGTAAACCGGCGACCATTCTTCAGTACCTTCGGGGGTAACGTAAGCATGCTGCCAATACCATTTTCCTTGTGCCAGGCACTGGAAAGGATTGAAGAAAGCCCAGGCACGTTCACCGGTAAGGACATCTTTCCGGAAATTCTTGTCTTGGGAGATACGAATCCGGTAAACTACTTTTGGCTTTTCATCTACTTGTCCCGGAACTCCATCCAACACCGGACCTAAATGAGGGAATTTGTCCGGCCACATGAAACGCGGTGGATTCACCTTGACGTATGTGCCATCGGCAGGAGAGGGAGTTGCGCGGACTTCATGCATCAATGTTTCTTCGGAAACCTTTATCACGGCAGGCTGCTCGGAACTGCCGCATGCCATTAACAGGCAGAGGACGGATAAGCCCAATATTATCTTTTTCATCTCAGAATCTTATTTTTGTTTTTTGAAGGTAACCAGCTCTTTCAAGCTAACTGTCTTATTATTAACCAAAGGATGTGCCCAGAAGCCGATAAACGTAATGTATCCCATGAAAATCAGAATAAGCAACATGCCTGTTCGCAACGAAGTGGCGTCGGATACCAGGCTGACGAGCAGCGGACCACCTGCACCTCCCACTATTCCGGAACAAAGGATGCCTGCAAAAGAACCGTGATTCTGGGTTACTGTATTCAGGGCAAGTGAAAACACTATGGAGTACATCATGGAGATACAAAAGCCTATTGCAGGAAAAGCCCACACCGCTATTTCCGCGGAGCCGAATAATGCAATTAACAGCAAACTCATGGAAAGTATGCCCGATATTTGCAGCAAACGCTTACTGTCTATCAACTTCAGCAGGAACATGCCAAACAAACATCCGACAGTCATTGAACCCCAGAAATAACTGATGCTTTGCGCACCCACGGTCTTCGGATCAATGCCATGATACTGCTCCAGAAAAGTACTCATAAAAATAGAAACTCCCTGCTCCGTACTGACATAACAAAAGATTCCCAGGAAGAAAAGCCATACATATCTTTGACGGAACAATTTCTTGTAGGAAGCTGAAGAACCGCTGCGTTCATCATCTTTCAGTTCAATGCGCGGGAAGTGGACCAACGACACAATGAGCAGCATAATCAGCAATAACACTGTGAATACCCAATAAAGGGAAACCCAGGGAAGAGTGACCGGAGTGATGTCCGCCAAAATATCAAGCAGGAAATTCTTTCCCGGCTGATAGACTCCCGGTGCCAGCGCATGTATTAACCAAGTATAAACCAAAGGACTGATAAACGATGCTACTCCAAACACAAACTGTGCCAATTCGGCTATGAATGCGTAGTTCTCTTCTCCACCGACAACACGCTGCAAAGGGTTAATTACGGTCTGCAACATGGCCATTCCCAAGCCGATAATAAAGGAAGACACCAGTAATATCAAATAGAACGGGAAACATGCAAACAAGACGGTTCCGATAAATGGCATAAGGAAACCGGTAAACAGCACCGGCTTTTCTCCATATTTATCTATCAATATGCCTGCCGGTATCGACATGATGGCATAAGCCAGGAAGAAGGAAGTCGGGATAAATCCCGCCATTGCCAGATCCTTCAGCTCAAAGTTATGGATAATGTCAGGAATTAACGGTCCGAGAATGTTTGTAATGAATGAAATGGTAAACCAGAACATCATGATCAATGCCAGCATACCCCATTTCTTGTTATTTTTCATAATAATTCGTTTGTTTATAGAATTAGTGATGCTGCACCGATAAGACCGGCTTTATTGCCCAATTCGGCTGCTACAATCTTGGTATTCAGGGCACAGTCTGCTATTACGTGTTTTTTGACTACCGCCCTTATTTTCTCTAAATAGAAACTGCCGGATTCTGCAACACCTCCTCCTATCACAATCCGTTGGGGACTGAAGATATTGACAAAGCCGGCAATTCCTCTGCCCAAATAGTAAAAGTGTTCGTTCATGCACTCGACAGCGAGCGGGAAATTTTCATGATACAGGCGAACAATCAATTCCCCGTTTATCTCCGTATCAAAACTTAAATTCTGCTCTTTCGCCAATGCGCTAAAACGTCTTGTCAAGGCGGCAGTCGAAGCATAATGTTCCAGGCAACCGATTGCCCCGCAGGCACAACGTTCACCGTTGGCAATCAACGGTACATGCCCCAATTCCGTACCCCGGTTAGCATATCCATTGAACAATTTACCATCAATGATGACAGCTCCGCCGATACCGGTTCCTACAGTCAGAAACACCACATGAGTGCAACCTCTTCCTGCACCATATTTCGTTTCTCCCAGTCCCATCAGATTGGCATCATTTCCAACAACTACCGGTAAACTCATCTGTTTCTCCATAAGGGAGGCTACATCTATGTTTTCCCAGCCGACAATATTTTCCGCACCTCCCAGTACGATACGATTTGTTTCATCTACAATTCCCGGTGTACCGATCCCTATGCCCAGTACGGTCCAGTTCTGTTTTGCGGCTTCATCTTTCAGCAAGGTGGCAGCCTTTATCAGTTGTTCCATCACTTTTGCAGCTGAGACAGAAGCAAAAGAGGGTAATTTTCCCTCAAAGAAAGAATTACCCGCTTTATCTACCAAAGCATATTTTATAGATGTACCACCTAAATCAATGCCAATTGCGTATTCCATAATTTATTACATCAAATAAGGAAACATTATGTTCTTTCCACCCATATAGGAGAGCTCCATGCCCATTGCTGGTCACGCTGGCGAACTCTGATATAGTAATAGTCCGTATCTCTTTCGGGTTCAGTGTCTTCCATATAATGTTCAACCATAAAGCAACTTTCCGGCATTGCACGGTTGAATAGGATAGCTTCACTAAGCCATCCGATCATGAAATGGGAGCGGGAACCTTCCAGAAGTTCGCCCAGTGAATGTTCAAACTTCTTGCCGTTGAACTCTGCCGTAATCATACCGTCTTTAGGCATAGTGACATCCAGAATGACGGCCTGCATGGCGGGAGTGGTGGTATTCGGATTCTTGGAACTGTACATGTCCAACTCCGTATCCTTGTCCGTAACAGACACAATACGGTTCACCTTTGTCTCAAACTCGGGTTCTCCCGGTTGCGGAGAAGTGAAGGCAGCGCCACGGAAACAAGGTTCCACAGCATTGATAGTTCCTTTGCTGATAGATAGTTTACCTTGCCAATGTACATACTGCTCTTCACGGTTCCATCCAAAATCAATCTTTACCTTACAACGTACCATGTCTCCTTCTGGCATTTCGGGCAATAACGGACCACTTAAACGGGCTATGCATTTCCGATTCTTGACAATGTCTATGTAATCGATGCAACTGCCGCCTTCCACATTCAAATAAATACGGCGACTGTTACCCCGTACCACATCGCCCGGAAAAGCGTCGTTCAGACGAAAATCTATATTGATCTTATCACCGGTAGCGCAACAAACGTGACGGTTCTTCATTGCATCCCAGATCTTATCACGGGTCAATGACTCTGCCAGTACACCTATACGCCCATCGCCATAACTGCCCGGATATCCGGCGTGCTGATCTGTAGAGCCCATAATACCGAATTTCTTGCCTTGCTCCAATCCACACTGAATTGTACCTTCCCATTGGCGAGGTCCCATATCGTGCAGATAATTATAATCACCCTGATCGCTCTCAGCCAATCCGTGGCGGGAATACATCTCTACGAACGGAGTCTGGTCTCCTTCCGTAAAGAAGTTCCAGTTATATCCGCGATAGCCCGTCTGGTAACCCATGTGATGCGGAGTTATAAATACTTTATGTCCGCGGGCTTTTTGTTTCCAGTCTTCAATGGAGGTACATTCCACCAACGGCGCATCCAGGTCATAGTTCAGGGCCACATGATCTCCATGTTCCATGCTGTGTGCCTCATAACCTACAAAGGCAAGAAATTCTCCTTCCTTATTGTATTCATTGGTCATGGCTACGTATTTCTCATAGCCTCCCTCGCGCAAACGCTTGAAAGCATGGTCGCGGGTGATGTAAAAACATGGCGCACCGCCGTCGAGCGCTTTCCTTATGGCCGCGTCCATGCTCAGACGGCTTCGGCCGGCACATCCCTCACGCTGCATGCGACACACTGCCGCAAAGAAATCTCTGTTCCTTTTCTCAAAATTTTCCATAGTTCCCGTAATTTTTTCATTGGAGCCTCAGGGCTTTCACCGCTGATTGCAACAGCTCCTTTCCCGTTTGTGATTACGCGGCCGGTGTTTTTTCCCGGCCGCGTTTGCAAAGATAAGCCCATGCATGGGCAGTTTTTATTCCCCCATGTGTTAATTTGAATTTAACAAATCCTGTCCGAATTCAGGATAGGCCTGCAACCATCGGAGCATCAGGGCATCGCGCACGCCGGTAAAGTGTGAAAAAGTTTTCAACAGGTCGCCCACGGCCACCGAGGCATTCTCCACCTCCATGCTGTAACGCTCCGCGCCCACATTGCCGCTTCCTGCCTTTCCCATGAACGTACGGCTCACGCCCGACACATCCTCGAACATAGCAATCTGCGTCTGCAGCAGCTGATGCACACCAAGGTCGGCCATCGGCGTAACCACCTGATGAGGCTCAGCCTCGCCGGCACGCGGCGCACGATACGGGATGACACCTCCGGGGTCGGCCCAACGGCGCGCCACCTCCTCCCACGTGTAGTCCGGAAACTTGCACCCTTCCGGAAAGAGCAGAAC
>ENA-UEYL01001935-UEYL01001935.1-human-gut-metagenome-genome-assembly--contig:-NODE-1935-length-16444-cov-4.819332_pt1 | contig 16444 bp, 12 predicted proteins | sample MGYA00242941_ERZ507946 | MGnify/ENA primary metagenome ERZ507946 (study PRJEB26167, sample SAMN06115482) | human gut metagenome | host: Homo sapiens | place: China:Guizhou | collected 2015-03-11...
GCTTTGAAACAGACGGTCCACATCGTCCATGTTGTCCTGATGCACGATGGTGGTGAGCAAGTTGTAGCCGTGACGGTTGGTGATGTCGATGGCGAAGGCAATATAGTCGTAAAAGAATTGAGAGCGGGAGATGGTATACTCATCGTGGTTGGCAGCCAGGTCAATGATAAAGAGCCCCAGAACCTTGCTTTGTTTGCCGACCAGATTCCGGGCCGCCGCATCCGGAAAATAGTTGTGTTCGCGAATAACGGCCTCTACACGGCGGCGGGTCTCATCCGAGACGTTGGCGTGTCCATTTAGAACCCGGGAAACCGTGGTTCTGGACACATGGGCCAGTTTCGCGATTTCAGAACTGTTCAAGGGCACTCCTCCTTTGAGCGGGAACTATGTTTCTTAACTAAGATTTTACCGATTTTCGAGGGGTTGTCAACCGAGTTTGGAAAGAGAATGAAGGGTAGAGTTGAAATCTTTACATTTTCTTGAACAATTTGCACAGAAAATGAAAAAGAAAGATAGAAATTTAGACGGTTGACACAAATTGAACACGTGTAGTATAATCAATTGCAGAAAAAGGTAAGAGTTGTAAATAAATACAAAGACAGGCAGTAAAACTGAATATATCTGGGGAAAATGGCGGAATAGAACATCAAAAATGCGCCGCTATTTTTATGCCGAAAGTGGACACGTGTTTCAAATGCCCGGCGGAATCCGTTGCCGGACAGAAGAAATAAATGCAGAAATGCAGAAAAGGAGAGGTACACTTCATGGAAAAGATGAAAAGACTTCTTGCACTGGTAATGATTATGGCTTCTGTTGCAGGGTTGAGCGCCTGCGGCGGCTCCAAGGATGCTCAGACGGATGATGCGCAGGGCGGCGATGATGGCGATGCCGCTGAGAAAATCGTCATTCAGGTCGGCTACGGCAACAACCCCGGCGAGCCCACGGACCTGGCGATGCAGAAGTGGCAGGAACTGCTTGCGGAGCGCAGCAACGGCACCATGGAGCTGGAACTCTTCCCCTCCAGCCAGCTGGGTTCTCAGGCTGACCTGACGGATCAGATTGTCATGGGTGAGCCGATTATTTCCATCAGCGACGCATCGTTCCTGGCTGAATACGGTGCCCCCGAAATTGCCATCGCATCCTGCCCGTACATCTATAATTCCTGGGATGAGTGCTGGAAGCTGATCGAGTCCGACTGGTGGGCTGAGCAGGAAGCACTTCTGGCTGAGAACGGCATCCACATCCTCACTGCCAACTGGGCATACGGTGAGCGCAACATTATGACCACCAAGCCCGTCCGTTCCATTGAGGACATGCAGGGTCTGATTATCCGCACGCCGACCACGCCCAGCTACATGAAGGCATTTGAGTACATGGGCGCGGCCCCCACTGCGCTGGCTCTGGGCGATGTGTACACTGCAACCCAGCAGGGCACGGTGGAAGGCATGGAGAACCCCCTGGCAACCCTGTACGGACAGGCCTACTATGAAGTGGCCAAGTACATCACTCTGACCAAGCACGTTCTGATGCCCACGCAGTGGATCTGCAACGAGGACTTCTTCCAGAGCCTGACGCCGGAACAGCAGCAGTGGCTCTGCGAGACGGGCGACGAGGCTGGTGTGTATAACAATCAGCTGCAAGACGAGATGTTGGCGCAGTACATGGAGGACATGGAGGCCAACGGCGTTGAGATCATCGATCTGAGCGATGAGGAGCGGGCCAAGTTCGTCGAGGCGTCTGCTGCGGTATATGAGGATCCCGTGATCACGGCTGATTGGCGCGACGGCCTGTATGACTACGTTCGTAGCCTGATGGCCTGATTTCCGGCGGGAGCCGCTTGCGCTTGCGGTGAATAAGGAGGGACAAGTAGATAGACTTGTCCCTCCTTTTATATTCGAAAATGATGCAAAAAAGGCATTGAGTGACGGATAGAAAAGAAATGGAGGAAGCGTGATGAAGGAGATCAAGATTACCGGAATTTCTGTAGAGGACCGGCGATTCCCCCTGGAAAACGGCGCCGGATCCGATGCAGTCCATACTGTTCCTGTTTATGCGTATGCGGTGTGCCGTCTGAAGACGGATACGGCGCTGGACGGTGTGGGCATTGCGTTTACACTGGGCAGCGGCAACGATTTGGTGTGCAAGGCGATTGAATATCTGAGCGAGGAGCTGGTGGGCCGGGAGATCCATGAGCTGATGGACGACTTCGGCACGGTATTTGCATCCCTGACAGATTCCCCCTGCTTCCGGTGGCTGGGCCCCCATAAGGGCGTTGTGCATTTGGCGCTTTCCAGCATTACCAACGCCTGCTTCGACCTGTGGGCCAAGGCGGAGGACGTGCCTTTGTGGAAGCTGCTCATCGATCTCAAGCCTGAGCAGATCGTGCGGTTTATGGACTTCCGCTATGTGGAGGATCTGATGACCAAGGACGAGGCTCTGGAGATTCTGCGGGCCGGCTGGCAGGGCCGGGAGGAGCGCGAGTCCGTACTGCGCACGGGCTACCGCGGATATGACACGTCCGTGGGCTGGTTCAACTACCCGGACGATCTGGTGGTGGAAAACACCAAGCGTGCTCTGGAAAAGGGCTTCACCGCCATGAAGCTGAAAGTCGGTTCCGCGGATCCGGAGCGGGATATCCGCCGCGCCGAGCTGATCCGGAAGACCGCCGGCGACGCCGCCACCATCATGGTGGACGCCAACCAGCAGTGGACGGTTCACAAGGCTCTGTATGTCATTGACAAGCTGCGCAGCATCAATCCCTACTGGGTGGAAGAGCCCACGGATCCCGATGACGTGCTGGCGCACCAGACTCTGCGGCGGGCGTTCCATCCCATCCGCATCGCCCTGGGCGAGCATGTTCCCAATAAAGTCATTTTCAAGAACTATCTGCAGGCCAACGCCATGGATATCAACCAGGTGGATGCCGTCCGGGTCGGCGGTATTTCGGAATTCATTCTCATCAGCCTGATGTCCAAGAAATATGGCGTACCCGTCATTCCCCATGTGGGAGACATGGGACAGATCCATCAGCATATGGTGCTGTTCAACCACATTGCGGTGGGCCATCCCAACCTGTTCCTGGAGGCGATCCCGCATCTGCGTCAGTACTTCAAGTATCCGGTAATGCTGGAAAACGGCTACTATGCTGTGCCGCAGGTTCCCGGAAGTACCTGTGACTTTGTGGATTGAGAGAGGGAAACACAATGAAAGCAACATTGATTGATGAAAAGGATAATGTGGCAGTGGTTCTGGGTGCGGTAAAGGCCGGGGAAGAGATTACCTGGTTCCGGGCGGGCGTTCCCTGCTCGGCGACAGCCCTGCGGGATGTGCCCATTTATCACAAGATTGCGGCGGCTCCCATTGCCAAGGGGACGCCGGTCATTAAGTACGGCGAGCATATCGGCATCGCGGCGGAAGATATCGCCATGGGCGACTATGTCCACGTGCACAATGTGCTCAACAACCGGGAAGCACTGTAAAGGAGGCAGAGAGATGAACTTTTGGGGTTATCGCAGACCGGATGGACGGGTCGGCATTCGGAATAAGGTTTTGATTCTGCCTGCATCCGTGTGCGCAGCGGATACTGCGCGGCTGGTGTCTTCCCAGGTAAAGGAGACGGTGACGTTCCACAATCAAAACGGCTGTTCCCAGGTCCCCAGTGACCAGCAGCTGACTATGGACGTTATGGCGGGCTTTGCCGCCAATCCCAATATCTACGGGACCATCGTGATTTCCCTTGGCTGTGAAAACTGCCAGATGGATCTGGTGGTGGATGCCATCCGCCAGAGAACCAACAAGCCCCTGCGGCAGTTTATCATCCAGGATTGCGGCGGCACCATTGCCACGATGGAGCAGGCGGTGCGGGCAGCCCGGGAGATGGTGGAGGAGGCGTCCCTGCTCAAGCGGGAGTCCTTCCCCATCAGCGAGCTGATTCTGGGCACGGAGTGCGGCGGATCGGATATGACCAGCGGCCTGGCGTCCAATCCCCTGATCGGAAATACCTGTGACCGTCTGGTGGACCAGGGCGGCACGGCGGTGCTCTCGGAGACCACCGAGTTCATCGGCGCCGAGCATATTCTGGCCCGCCGGGGCCGGACGCCGGAAATCCGGGACCGGATCTATGACATTGTGCACCGGTATGAGGACGCGCTCAAGCTGGTGGGCGAGGATCCCCGGCTGGGCAATCCCTCTCCCGGCAATAAGGCCGGCGGCCTGACGACTTTGGAGGAAAAATCCCTGGGCTGCATCCACAAGGGCGGACATCGTCCCGTGGAAGAGGTCTATGACTACGGCAAGCAGATGGAAGCGGGCAAGGGCCTGGTCATCATGGATACGCCGGGCAATGATCCCTCTTCTGTGGCGGGCATGGTGGCCGGCGGTGCGCAGATCGTGGTGTTCTCCACCGGACGCGGCACGCCTACCGGAAACCCGGTGGCTCCGGTCATCAAGATTACGGCCAATCCCATTACTTACGGAAAGATGAAGGATAACATTGATGTGGACGCCAGCGTGCTGCTGGAGCATCCCGAGCAGATGGACGCCGTGGCAGATGCTCTGCTGCGGGAGATTGTGGAAGTGGCTGACGGCAAACTGACCAAGTCCGAAGCGTTGGGCTTCTATGAGATGGCGATCGCCCGGGTGTGCAACTACGTGTAAGAGCCGGGAGAGAAGGAGGATTGAAATGCAAAAGAACAAGGCCCTGAAGGTGCTGGGCAACCTGGATATGGTATTTGCCGGCGTTCTGATGGTGGGCCTCATTGTCCTGACATTTGTGGGTGTTATCCGCCGTTATTTCCTGCGGGATCCCATTACCTGGATGGAAGAGGTCCAGATGCTGCTGTTTTTGTGGGTGGTATTTCTGGGAGGAAGTGCCGCGTTTCGGACGGGGTCGCATATCGCCATTGAAATTGTGGTGGATGCTCTGCCCAAGAAGATCGGAGGCTTCATTGAGCGGTTCGATGTATTGCTGGAACTGTTGATTCTGGGATATCTGTTTATGCAGGAGTGGAGCTATTATTATCAGCTCATGGAGGCTGGTAAGGTGACGACTTTGCTGCGGATCCCATACAGCATTGTGTATCTGGTGGTGCCGGTAGGCGGTATTTTGATGATTGTCAGCATGCTGTTTGCAGCGTACCGGCAGTTTATCGCAAAAAAACCCTTGGGAACGGAGGAGACTGAGGCATGAGTGTTGAAATTGCAGTTGCATTGATTGTCATGTTGGTGCTGCTGTTCATGAAGGTGCCGGTATTTCTCTCCGTGATCGCGGGCAGTGCGGTATACTTCTTCATGAATCCGGCGGTGGGCTCCATGATTCTGGCACAGCGGCTGGTTTCTGCTGTGCAAAGCTCGTCCCTGTTGGCCATTCCGTTTTTCGTCTGCTCAGGCGTGTTCATGAACTATTCCGGTGTAACCCGCCGGATTATGGCCCTTTGCGATATCCTCACCGGACGGCTGTGGGGCGGCTTGGCGCAGGTAAACGTGCTGCTGTCGACCCTGATGGGCGGTCTGTCGGGCTCCAGCCTGGCTGACGCAGCCATGGAAGCGCGGATGCTGGTGCCCGAGATGGAGAAAAAGGGCATGAGCAAGGAATTCTCCTCGGTGGTTACCGCCGCTTCGGCTATGATTACCCCCCTGATTCCCCCGGGAATCGCCATGATCCTGTGCGGCTCCCTGGCCAACGTCTCCATCGGCAAGCTGTTCGTTTCCGGCATCGGTGTGGGCCTTTTGCTGTGCGTGGGCGAAATGGTCACGGTGTCGGTGATCTCCAAGAAGCGCGGCTATGCCCCCACCCGGGATCATCGTCTGACCTGGAAGGAAGCAGCGCCTGTGGTGAAGGACTCCATTCTGCCTATGTGCCTGCCGGTCATCATCATCGGCGGCGTTCGTCTGGGTATCTTTACCGCTACGGAAGCCGGCGCGGTAGCAGTGGTGTACTCCATTGTGCTGGGCCTGATTTACCGGGAGCTGAATTGGGCGACCATCAAAAACGGCCTGAAGGAGACCATCCTCTCTACCGGCGGCATCATGCTGATCATCGGCGCCGCCTCTGCACTGTCCTGGATCCTTACCAAGGAACGGATCCCGCAGATGCTGACGGAGGCCATGCTGGAAGTCAGCGCCAACAAGTATGTGTTCTTGCTGCTGGTGAACCTGTTCCTGCTGATTGTGGGTATGTTCATCGAAGGCAATGCGGCCATGATTATCCTGGTGCCGCTGCTGTTCCCCATTGCCATGAACTATGGCATCAACGAGATTCAGTTCCTCATGGTGTTCATCTTCAACATGGCCATCGGTTCGATGTCTCCTCCCATGGGCACGCTGATGTTTGTCGTCTGCGGCGAAACCAAATGCAAGCTCAAGGACTTTATCATTGAAAGTATCCCCTTCTACATTGTGCTGATTGTGGAGCTGCTGGCTCTGACGTTTATTCCGTTCCTGACCACCGGACTGGTGGATCTCATCTATTGAGAAGTGTTCTCCCGATCGCTGCCGTGCCGCCGCCAATCCATTGGCAGCGGCACGGCTTGCTCTTGCGGGGCGAAGCGTTCTGGAGTACAATTAAAGTATCTTGCAATGCGGGAGGCAACCATGACGACAACTGATATCAAGCCCGTCCGCCGGGGGCGTTTGGCCGGAACTGGAGATTGGCGGCAGCAGTATGCAGCTTTGCGCATCAGCGCGGAGGAGGCTGCGGCACAGATTCACAGCGGCGATGCTGTGGCAATGCCGGGTGCTGCCAGCTGGCCGTATGCGGTGGATGCGGCGCTGACACGCCGTCTGCGGGAAAGCGGCGGGAAGATTGAGCTGGACGGCTTGTTTACCCCCACCGACACCGTGCTGCTCCAGCCGGAGAACCGGGATCTGGTGGAATATTATGTGAACTTTCTCTCGGGGGACCGGGCCCTGATTCCCCAGGGAAACGTTCATTTTGTGCCGACCCACCTGAGCGAAGACGGCGCCTGGATCTGTGCACGGCATCCCCGGGTGACGGTGATTACGTGCACACCTCCGGATGAAAACGGCTGGATGAGCCGGAGCATCTCTGCGTCCCATCTGGACCGGGATGTGCTGGAGCAGAGTGAGCTGGTGATTGCGGAGGTCAATTCCAATCTGCCGGTTCTGAGTACGGATGGGGAGTACCACCATCTGGTCCACGTCTCGGAGGTGGACGTCATTGTGGAAAGCGACCATGCCCTGGCGGAAAATGTTCCGGCCCCCATCACGGAACTGGACCGGCAGATCGCCGGACACATTGCAGAAATGGTGCCGGATGGGGCCTGCATCCAGCTGGGGCTGGGGGGGCTGCCCAATGCCATCGGGGAATGCCTGGCCTATGCGGGGAAGAAAGACCTGGGGATGCACACAGAAGTGGTCACCAACTGCGTCATGGAGCTGATGCGCCGTGGTGTGGTCAATAACAGCCGCAAACAAGTCTGCCCGGGCCGTACAGTGGGGACGCTGTGTGTGGGCGACCGGGAGTTGTGGGAGTTTTGCGATGGCAATGACCAGCTGTGCTTCCGGGAAGTGAAATGGGTGAACAATCCCCGGGTGATCTGCCAGAATGACGGAGTGGTGTCCATCAACAACGCGGTGGAGATTGACCTTACCGGCCAGGTCAATGCTGAGAGCATCGGGGAGCGGATGTACTCCGGTACCGGCGGACAGCTGGAGTGGGTTACCGGCGCCCAGTGGTCCCGAGGCGGAAAAAGCATCATTGCTCTGCGGTCCAGCTATGTGGATAAGCAGGGGGTACGGCATTCCAAAATCCGCCCGCAGCTGACACCGGGGAGCATTGTGACCACGCCCCGGACTATGGTGCAGTATGTGGCCACGGAGTATGGCGTGGTCAATCTGAAATACAAAAGCACCCGGGAGCGTGCCCGGGCGCTGATCTCCATTGCCCATCCGGATTTCCGGCGGGAGCTGGAGCAACAGATGCCGTTATAAACCATCCCCCTGTCGGACAGGCGTCCGACAGGGGGATGGTTGTTAAAAAGTCAAAGTTTTACACCGTAGAGTGTAAATCGGCTGCCTGCGCTGATGCTGCTGCCGTCTTCGGCGATAAAGTTGAGTGTCTGAATTGCCTGGGAAGTGGCAATATGCGGTTTTACGATGGAATGTAAGGTGTCTGAAGTGCTGGAAAGGTTGCTGCTATAACCAACATAGCTGCAGGAACAGGCGATGACCGTGGCATATAATTCCAACCGGCAATATGTGTAGCTTGCGACTTCGTTGGAGGGACTGCAGGAGGGGAAAAAGGCCAGATATGGCCGGTCGATTTTGTCGACATAATATCCGTCCTCCCCCAGGCTGTTGACCCGGAGATAGACCCGCTCTGCCGAGGTAATGACCTGGGGAATCAAAATCAGGAAGGCCATGTTCCGGTAGCTGGAATCCCGCATATCCAGGTCAACCTGTGTGGCTGCCTGCGAGGTCACAATGCTCTGAAGCTTTACGATGGGACAGGCGGATGATATTGCTGCGTCGGCTGCGGCAAAATCCTTCCGGATGGATGCGTCCGCAGCGGCAAATTCTCCGCGGACAGCGGCATCGCCGGAAGCGCGGGCGGATTGCTCGGAAGCAATGGCGTTGAGCAATTCCTCCCGGGCGGAAGCGGTTGCCTGATTGGCGGCGGTATCACCGGAAGCCCGGGCCTGCCGTTCGGTCTCCAGGGCGGCTTCCAGGGTAGAAGTGGCTTGGGAAAGTGCGGCGGCATTTTTCTCCAGTGCGGCATCAATTTTTGCGTTGTCGCTGTTGAAATCGACCCGCATAATCCGGTCCTCACCATCCCATTGATTGAGCTGATAATTTGCTGTTTGCTGCATAAAAACCTCCTTGAATCATCTGTATACGCAGAAGCCTCATAAATAGGAGGAATAGAGCGGAATATGGCACATTTCCATGCAAAAAAATCAAAAGTCCCGGCTTTTTTTAAAAAGTCGGGACTTTTTGACTGGTTATTCACTTAGAAGGGAAGCAAGCACTCCCTGAGCGGCTTCGCCGGGAACGTCCTGGAGTGTACGTGCACATGCAAGCAGGGCGGCATTGCCCTCATCCAACGTAATGGGTGCCATCAAAATTTCATTGGTTTCATCCATCAATGCGCCGGTAGATACAATTCCGGCGATATAAGCTTCCATATCGTCAGCGTCCAGTGCGTCAAAGATATTCTGGAAGAGATGGAAGGCACTGTTCCAGGCATCGGGATTGGAACGCTCCTGAAGCAGTCCGGTCTGAATGGCGTCGTAGAAACCGGTGAAGTCCCGCAGAGGCAGATAATAGTAATTGGCGACCTGATAGCATGCGTCATACTCTTCCGTTGCCAGCAGCTGCTGGGCATATTTTTCTGCCATGCCCCGTCCGACAGCGGTATCAAAACGCAGATAGTTGGCCATCAGATTGACCTTGTAGTCGGAGTCGTCATAGACATCCAGGCGATCCATGGTTTCCAGGGAAGAGAGAAATTCCTCGGAAGAAATGTTGTTCGGATCCAGCTTTTCCAGCTGATCTGCAGCCAGCAGATGGCCGGCCAGGAGCAGAGCGAAGACACCGATCAGGCCCCATGCTGCTCCGGCGGCAATCCGGCCCTTTGCGGGACCGGAGACCGGCGCTGCGTCCGGTGCGCTGTTCCAGAGAATCAGCACGGCAAAGAGAACAAAAACGGCGGATTGATAAATCTGGGTGGACCAGACGACCTCCGTCATGGAGTGGGCCACCATCATGGTCAGGCACGCTGCCAGCATGGCCAGCAGCGGGTCAGCATCCTTGCGGCGGCGCGTCAGCATCCAGACGGCGCTGCCCAGCAGCCCCACAAAGGCGGCCAGGCCCAGCACGCCGGCCTCGTCCATAATCTGAATGAACTGGTTATGGATATACTTGGATTCATAGTAAAAACTCTGTACGGAGGTAAGCTGACCCTCTACGCCGCCGACGCCCCATCCGATCAGGGGGCTTTCCTGCCACAGCTTCAGACCGTCCCGGAAGAAGACCAGACGCTGGATGAAGTTCTGGTTGGCCCACAGACCCTGGAGACGGTTCGCGGCAAATTCGGGCAGCAGGGTATAGCCCAGGGGCAGCTGCGTTCCGTCGGACAGGGTGACGCTGTGCAGGGTGCCGGTTCCGCTGAGCTGGAACCAAACGACCCGGCTGCCCTCTGGTACGGTGAAGGCAGCGTCAGAAAGAGAACCCTCATAGAGAACGGTGTTGGTGTGCATCATCAGCTCCGCTTCCGTCTGGCTGTATATGACTGCCTGCACGTCATCGCCGTCGCAGGTGACCGTATACTCACCTGCAGCGGGGTAAATTGCCCGGGAAATGGGAACGTCGCTTTCCAGCGTCAGATCCCCGGTGAGATTGTATGCCAACACACCGTAACAAACAGTCACAGCCACCAATGCCACGGCGATGATGGCAACCGCCTTGTCCCGCCCCTTCAGAACGGCCAGGAGCGGCTGCCCTGCAAAGCGATCCAAAACCCAGATGGCCGGACCGCAGAGAACGCTGAGCAGAATGGGAATCAAAGCCGCAGCGCCGCTGATGCCCAGGAAGGGCGTGGCGGCAAAAGAGCAGATCACGGTTGCCAGCACAGACTCCAGCATTAAGATCAGCAGGGACAGGCGGTTGCCCTTCCCGGAGCAAAGCAGGTAGATCAGGCATGTCAGACCAAAGGAGGCCATGGCACCCATGGAGAAGGAGAGGAAGAAGGCCAAGGCCTCCATGCCGAGGCCCACAAACAGGACAAACCGCGTGCGGGGGGTCTCCTCCGTACGGATCAGATACAAAGAGAGAATCAGACCGAAGGCCAGCAGACCGGCGGAAACGTTGGCATTGCTGAAAATACCGGTAATCCGCACACCGGTTTCATATCCCATGGTTTCCAGAGGATACCCGGCTTTGAATAGTGCCATAACCCAGGAAAAGCCCCGGGAAAGAAGCTGCAGGGACGATGCGTCAATGCACAAAAGGGCAATGACGGCCAGCACGCCGTCCAGTGTTTTCAAAAGACCGCGCAGATGCTCCCGCTTCACACGGGTCAAAACCAGAGTGAAAATCGAAAATGCTGCCAGGGTTTTGGCACTTTCCCGGGCAGCATAGAGGCCAAAATGGCACCAGAGGCCGGAAGCAAGGCAGACCAGAGAATAGAAAAAGACTGCCGCAGTCAAAGGGGAGAGGCGATTGCGCAGGTTGGCCACAGGCACACGGCCGATGGAAAAGAGAATGGCTACCACCGCCAGCACCACAGCGGCAAAACGGCTGGTGCCGGTAATGGAGAAGAACAGCAGCACGGGGAAAAGCCAGGGGAAAATCCGACCCAGAATGTCGGTTCGGGAAGCGGGGACGGGCTGAGGGGTACGAGCCAAAATCAATCACTCCTTGTCAGTTGTGGAAAATGCGGGGGCCCGGAGCGGCTGCGCGGCGGGCACCAGGGAAAGATACTGCTCCATCACCTGGGGCAGGACGGTGTCCAAGGCATAGGGCTGCACTGCGTCGTGCGCGGCGGTGCCCAGGGCGGCGGAAAGATCCGGCTCCTGGAGCAGCCGCTTTACGGCAGAGGTGAACGCGGCGGTATCATCGAAGGGATACAAAAGACCGGTACGTCCTTCTTCCAGCAGGTCGGTGTGGCCTTTGACGCGGCTGGCAATCACAGGAAGGCCGGCATACATGGATTCCATCACGTTGAACGGCAGTCCCTCGGAACGGCTGGAGGTAACCGCGGCGTCAGCCAGAGCATACAGAGGCGCCATGGGAGAGACGAAGCCCGGGAAGATGACCCGGTCTGCTACTCCCAGGGCGGCGGCCAGACGGCGGCACTCCTCCAGCAGGACGCCCTGGCCGGGCAGCAGCAGTTTTACCTGCTGCGGAAGAGACGGCAGAGCGCGGATCAGCATGGACTGATTTTTGCGTGAGGAAAATTCGGCGGCATAAAGCAGAACAAAATCTTCCGCATCAAGACCGTATGTACTCCGGGAGCATCCCCCCGGGGGAGCATCCAGCTTGGAGAAATCCACTCCGATGCCGGGGACCCATGCGATCCGGCGCCCCAGATGCAGCCGCTGGGCGGTGTGATAGTCCCACTGATTCATGGCCAGCAGCAGGTCGGTCTGGCCGGCGGTCAGCCGTTCGGCACTCTCCAGAATGGTCCGCTTCCAGGCGGGCGTTTCATCATCAAACAGGTATCCGTGGACCATGTTGATCACGGGCGGCCGTGGGTGCACGCCCGCTGCTGCCCGGCGGGTAAAAAAGGCGGCCAGGGAGGTATGGGTGATGACCAGGGTGTAGGCCTGCTGGCGCATCAGGCGCCGCAGCCGGGTCTGGGCCCGGAAATTGGCGGGGGAAGACATGCGTTTTTCAAAGGGCAGGGCAATCACCCGGTCCGCGTCCGGCAGATCCGGCGGCGTGCCGCCGCAAGCTACATCGACTTCCCACCCCAAAGCACGGAAAGCGCGCAGATAGGGGAGGTGAAAGGTGCGGATATGGGAAAAGGTAGAGGCGGTGAATAAAATGCGGTGCATCATGGCAGACCTTTCTTAACGGAAGTCGGGAACACCGACTATTATATTTGACACGGTATACGATTTCAAGTAGAATAAAGCTGGATTTTTGTTGAAACAGGTGGAAAAACACCATGATAAAAGAAAATCAAAGACTTTTGAACCAGCTCAATGTGCTCTCCGACGGGGCGTTGGTTCTTTTATCCATATTGCCCGCTTACTGGATTCGATTCTGCCTGTTTGACGGCACACCGTCGTTTCCGCTGCGCAGTTATCTCTGGCTGGGAGCCATCGCCATGGTCTTGTTTTTGGCAACCTATGCCATTGCGGGCCTGTATGCGTCCTATCGGGCGGTTCGCTTCCACCGGGAGGCGCAGACGCTGTTTTTGGCGACCATCCTGGACATGCTCATTCTCATTACGGCTTTGTTTGTGTTCCGGCTCAATGAGATGTCCCGGTGGCTGCTGGTGTTCTATTGCGGCATTGTCTACTGCGTATTGGTGTGCAAGCGGGCGGCACTGCGGCTGACTCTGCGTCACTACCGCCGCCTGGGCTACAACCAAAAGCATGTCTTGGTCGTGGGGGACGGCGAGATGGCGGCGGCCTATGTCCGCCGGGTTCGGGAGGACCGGGATCTGGGCTTTTTGGTAGATGGATATGTAGCCAGCCGGACCCGTCTGCCCAATGTCCGCCGGTTGGGCGGCTACGATCAGCTGGAAGAGATCCTCACGGAGCGCAATCCCGACGAGGTGATTGTGGCCATGGCGCCGGAGGAGTACGCCCTGACGGGAAAGGTCATCAACATCTGCGAAAAAACCGGAACCAAGATTTCCCTGGTGCCGTTTTACGCCAAGTATATGCCCTCCAACCCCCAGGTGGACAACATCAATGGCCTGCCCATGATCAATCTGCGCCGGATTCCGTTGGACAACATGGCCAATGCCTTTATAAAGCGGGCCATGGATGTGGTGGGGGCACTGGTGCTGATTGTGCTGACCTCCCCGCTGATGCTGATCGCGGCGGTGGGCGTGAAGCTGTCTTCTCCGGGACCGGTGCTGTTCAAGCAGGAGCGGGTGGGGCGGAATAAGAAGCCTTTTTATATGTACAAATTCCGTTCCATGCGGGTCAATGCTTCGGAAAAAACCGGATGGAGCCGCAACGAGGATCCCCGCAAGACTCCTTTCGGCTCGTTTATCCGCAAATTCTCCATTGATGAGCTGCCGCAGTTTTTCAACGTGCTCAAGGGAGATATGAGCTTGGTGGGCCCCCGGCCGGAAGTGCCGTTTTATGTTGAACAGTTCAAGGAGGAGATTCCCCGCTATATGGTCAAGCACCAGGTCCGCCCGGGCATCACCGGCTGGGCGCAGGTCAATGGCTACCGGGGGGATACCTCCATTAAAAAGCGGATTGAGTATGATATTTACTATATTGAAAACTGGAATGTGTTTTTTGATCTCAAAATCCTCCTCATGACGCTGACCCGCAGCATGAACAGCGAAAAGATTGTCCATTAAACAGACGGCGGAACCCATCCATTGGTTGGGTTCCGCTGCTTTTTTGTATAATCCGGTTCCAGCGGCACACACTGAATGTACCATCAAAAAAGAGGAAGTGTGACCATGCCGGAGAGAATTGTTATCGCACTGGGCGGCAACGCCCTGCAGTCTGGAAACAGCGCGCCTACTGCTGAGGCGCAGCTGGAAGTGGTGAAAAAGACCAGTGAACGCATCGCCGAGATCAGCCGGCGGGGATATGAAATGGCGGTAGTCCATGGAAACGGTCCCCAGGTGGGCCGGATCGTGCTGGCCGGAGAAGCGGCCCGGGATGTGGTGCCGCCCATGCCCTTTGACGTGTGCGGCGCCATGAGCCAGGGCTATATCGGCTACCACATTCAGCAATCGCTCAAGTATGCCCTGAGCAGCCGGGGACGGAATTACCCGGTGGTGACACTGGCGACGCAGGTGGTGGTGGATCGGAACGACCCCGCGTTTCAAAATCCCACCAAACCCATTGGCGCGTTCTATTCTCAGGAAGAAGCCAGAAAGCTGGAGCAGGAAAAGGGCTATGTCATGCGGGAAGACGCCGGCCGGGGTTGGCGGCGGGTGGTGGCTTCGCCCATGCCCCGTCGGATTGTGGAGATCGGCGCCATTCGCCTGCTGTGGGATCACGCGGTGGTGATTGCCTGCGGCGGAGGCGGCATTCCCGTGGTGGAGAATCCGGATGGAACCCTGGAAGGTGTGGCGGCGGTGATTGACAAGGATTTCGCCGCTGAGCTGCTGGCCGAAGAGGTGGGGGCAGACGCACTGCTGATCCTTACCGAGGTGGAAAAGGTGGCCATTCGGTTCGGAAAACCGGACCAGGAGAATCTGTCGCACCTGAATCTGGCGCAGGCGGCGCAGTATGTCCGGGAGGGACAGTTTGGCGTGGGCAGTATGCTGCCCAAGGTGGAGGCGGCCATGAAATTTGTCCGGGCGAATCCGGACAAACGGGCCATCATCACCAGCCTGGACCGCTGTCTGGATGCTCTGGATGGAAAGACCGGAACCGTACTGACCTTTGCCTGAGAACGACTGAAAATTCCCGGACCGCTCAAGCGGTCCGGGAATTTTGGCATATGGAAACACGCAGCTGTGAAACGTCAGCTGTGGACGTATTTGGATACCTTTCGGGCGGCGGTGGGCTGGGAAATTCCCAGCTCCTTGGCAACCCCTACGGTAGTGCCCCAGCGGCGGTACGCATCCCGGATAATTTCACCCTCATAGGCATCCATTCTCTGCGCCAGGGTGCCGGATTGGGCCTGAAGGACGGCGGGGGCCTGGCTGGCGTATTCCGGCGGGAGGGCGGTGACGTCAATAATGGGGTCCTGCACGGTGATGACACTGCGCTCGATCAAATTCTCCAGCTGACGGACATTGCCCGGCCAGTCGTATTGCTCCAAAAAACCCAGAAACTGAGGAGAAAAGTTCAAATCCTTGCCGTATTCCCGGCAGAATCGGGCCAAGAACTGGTGAGCCAAAGGGAGAATATCTTCCTTGCGCAGCCGCAGGGGCGGAATGTGAATCCGGATGACATTGAGCCGGTAAAAAAGATCGGAGCGAAACAGGCCGCGCTGCACTTCTTCCTCCAGATTGCGGTTGGTAGCGACAATCAGCCGGAAATCCAGCGCAACCCGCCGGCCGTCGGAAAGACGCTCAACGGTTTTTTCCTGAATCAGCTGCAGCAGCTTGGACTGAATATGCAGAGGCAGCTCTCCGATCTCATCCAAAAACAAGGTGCCGTGGTTGGCCAGTTCAATTTTGCCGATTTTCCTGCCGGAGGTGCCGGCTCGGGCGTCCTTCTCGTAGCCGAAGAGCTCGGACTCCATCAAATTTTCGTGGAGCACTGCGCAGTTGACTTCGATAAAGGGACCGGATGCCCGGTCGCTCATGGAATGAATGGCTTTGGCGATGGCGGTCTTGCCCACGCCGGTCTCGCCTGTAATGAGGATATTGGCTTTGGTGTTGGCCGTATTCTGCATCAGGGTCCAAAGTCTTTGCATGGGGCTGCTTTTGAAGACCAAGCTGGTGGCGGTGGCCCGGGTGCGCAGCTCGGCAATTTCCTGGGTGTACTGCTGAATGGAGTCCCGCAGATTACGGTAATTGCTCTGCATGGAGCTGATCTGCTCCATGGAGACGGTATTAAAGCACACGGCGTACTTGAGCGCTCCGCCGTCGTCAAAAAGCGGAATGCCGATGGTGGTCACGTTTTTGTGAATGTGATTGATGGTCTGCGTGGCGGTGATCTTTTCCTTGCGGCGGATGACCTCAGCGGTAATGCAGGGGGAGAACGTTCCGTCAGCCTCCAGATCAAAAGCGGACCGGCCGACAATGGAGTGGGGAGCAAATCCAAAATTGCGTTCGTAGGTTTCGCTGACCCAGAGGATGGTGCCGCCTGCATCGGAGAGCATCATT
>ENA-UEYL01001936-UEYL01001936.1-human-gut-metagenome-genome-assembly--contig:-NODE-1936-length-16441-cov-2.999572_pt1 | contig 16441 bp, 14 predicted proteins | sample MGYA00242941_ERZ507946 | MGnify/ENA primary metagenome ERZ507946 (study PRJEB26167, sample SAMN06115482) | human gut metagenome | host: Homo sapiens | place: China:Guizhou | collected 2015-03-11...
CGAGGAGAGCATTGCGGGGCCCTTCCGCTATCATACGGGAACGCTGCGGTTTTATAAAAACGGCCGGGAGATCCCCCTATCCTCCAAGGAAAACGCGATGATGAAGCTGTTCATCGACAATGTCAACCGCATATTCTCCAAGGACATGCTCTATGACATGATCTGGGGCGGGGCGATCATCGATGAAAATGCCATCATGGTCTATGTGAACCGTCTGCGGCAGAAAATTGAGGATGACCCGTCGAAACCCCGGTATATTCAAACGGTCCGGGGGCTGGGTTACCGTTTTTTGGTTTGACGGCAGATTCTGCGGAGATACCGGCCTCCGTTTGCCGGAAAGAACGGGATCCGCAGCGTGCGCAATGCAGAAAAAAGACACGCTTTGCAGCGTGTCTTTTTAAGTATCCGCACAGCCTGTGACTTCCCGGCCGCCTGTGCCGGAAAGCCTGCCGGCAGAGAGGTCATACATGACCCGAGGAATATGCCTTTGATTGGTCCGCGTTTCCCAGCATGTGGACGATGGAGGGGAAGAAGAAGCGGGCCATCTCCTCGGGGCTGGTGGTGTCATGCTCCAAAAGCCATTCCAGAGTGGTATTGAACAGTGCGCCGATATACATGTAGAGCTGGTACTTTTCTATGGAGGAAGAGGGCATGGTTCCCTCAATACTCTCATGGAACCGGTTCAGCTCTTCCAGAAAGACGAACGCAAATCCGGAGCGGTACAGGTCCAGAATGTAGCTTCGATAAGTATGAAAATATTGAAAGCTCAGAAGAATATTTTCATAGGTATAAAAGCTCTCCTGTCCCGGCGGGATTTTGCTGCGGAAATCGTCCAGCACGTCCCGGATCAAGGTGACCAGCACGTCTTCCTTGGAACAGTAATTCCGGTAAAAGGAGGCGCGTGCCACGCCGGCCCCCTCTACCAGCTCCGTGATGGTGATTTCAGAGAGGCTCTTTTTCTGCATCAGGGCAAAGAGTGTATGGGTGATGTTCTTTTTTACACGGAGATTGGCGGCTCTTCGTTTATCCATACCGGTACCCCTTTGAATATGAGACATAAGTGCAAAAATTGTCTCAGTGTCGGGAATTGATGCATTTGCGCTGATATGATACACTTGTCTCGTATTTTATCATGATTTCCGGCATTGTCAATGGAGGAAAGCGCGGACAGGCGGCGCGTAAGCAGCCGCTTTGACGCAGGACCATTTTGCAGGAGCCGGGCGAGATCAAGAATCCAAATGGAAAGGCAGCTATCGAGAGATGAAAGTGGCGATTGCAACCGATACAAACAGCGGCATGACCCGGGAAAGGGCACAGGCGCAGGGGATCTATCTTTTGCCCATGCCCGTGATCATAGAGGATAAGATGTACCTGGAGGGGACGGATATTACCAGCGCACAGCTGTATGAGGCCATGCATCAGCATCAGACCATTTCCTCTTCCCAGCCGTCCCCGGGGCAGATCCTGGAATTCTGGGACGGCATTTTGCAGGATGGATATGATGAGATCGTCTATATCCCCATGTCCAGCGGGCTGAGCAATTCCTGCTGCAACGCGATCCGGTTTTCGCAGGAATACGGGGGCAAGGTCCAGGTGGTGGACAATCACCGGATCTCTGTCACCCAGGAGACATCTGCCCAGTGTGCCTGCATTCTGGCGCAGCAGGGGCTCCGTGCCGCACAGATCCGGGAATACCTGGAGCAGCGGGCCTATGACGCCAGCATCTATATCACGGTGGATTCCATGGAGTATCTGAAAAAGGGCGGGCGGATCACGCCGGCGGCGGCAGCATTTGCCGCTGTGCTGAGCCTGAAGCCCGTACTGACCATCCAGGGAGACAAGCTGGATGTCTACGCCAAGGTACGGGGCATGAAGCAGGCGGAGGCGAAAATGATCGACGCGGTCCGGCAGGATCGGCTGACACGCTTTGGAGATGTCCCCGATTCCCAGCTGCGGGTGGAGACTGCGGGAACGTTTGAGAGTAAAGAGCGGGCAGAGCAGTGGCGGCAGTTGGTACAGTCAGAGTTTCCCACCATCCCCGTCTCCTATGTGCAGCTGCCTTGCAGCATTGCCTGCCATGTAGGGATCAATGCCGTCGGAACAGGAATCGTGAAAAAGAAAGTCTGATAGAGAGGGAAGGGGAGCTATCTCCCAAACGAATCGATCAATATGGTGGAGCAAAGAAAAATACAGCTTTTTGAAGAGGAGGCTGTCCCCAAGGCGGTGTTTACCCTGGCTATCCCGACGATCCTCAGCTGCCTGGTGATGGTCATCTACAATCTTGCGGATACGTATTTTGTGGGGATGCTGAATGACCCCGTTGAAAACGCCGCGGTCACGCTGGCGGCACCGGTGCTGCTGGCGTTCAACGCAGTAAACAACCTCTTTGGAGTGGGCAGCTCCAGCATGATGAGCCGGGCGCTGGGCAAGCGGGAGTATGAGACGGTGCGCCGCAGTTCCGCATTCGGCTTTTACTGTGCGCTGCTGAGCGGGATCTTGTTTTCCATTGGCTTTGCGGCGCTGCAGCAGCCGGTTTTGAACCTGCTGGGAGCGGACGCGGAGACCATGGCGGCTACCAGTGCCTATTTGAAGTGGACTGTCATCTGCGGTGCTGTCCCCGCGATTTTGAATGTGGTCATGGCGTATCTGGTGAGAGCGGAGGGCTGCGCGTTCCATGCCAGCGTCGGCACCATGAGCGGGTGCCTTCTGAATATTGTGCTGGATCCGGTCTTCATTATGCCGTGGGGACTGGGGATGGGAGCGGCAGGCGCAGGACTGGCAACGTTTCTATCCAATTGCGTGGCTTGTGTCTATTTCCTCGTGCTGATGTTCGTACGGAGAAAGCGCACCTATATTTCTCTGGATCCAAAGGCGCTCTGCATGGAAAAGGGGATTGTATACGGAGTGTGCGGCGTGGGGATCCCCGCAGCCATCCAGAATCTGCTCAATGTCACCGGCATGATGGTGCTCAACAATTTCACCGCCTCCTTTGGCTCCGACGCGGTGGCGGCCATGGGCATCGCCCAGAAGATCAACATGGTCCCCATGTATGTGGCGCTGGGACTGAGCCAGGGGATCATGCCCCTTTTGAGCTATAACTTCGGCAGCGGCAACATCCGCAGATTCAAAGCGGTCCTCTGGTTTTGTATGCGGGTGGCGGTCGCGTTCATGGCGGCGGTCTCCGTTGTGTACTTTTGCAGCGCTAAATGGCTGGTGGCACTGTTTATGGACAATGAGTCCATTGTGTCCTATGGTTACCGGTTTTTAAGAGGGCTCTGCCTGGCCATGCCGTTTTTGTGTACGGACTTTCTGGCCGTTGGTGTATTTCAGGCTTGCGGTATGGGAAGGCGGGCGCTGAGCTTTGCCATCCTGCGCAAGATTGTGCTGGAGATCCCGGCGCTGTTTCTCTGGAATGCGCTGTGGCCCCTCTATGGGCTGGCTTACGCCCAGCCTACGGCGGAGATCATTCTGGCGGCAGCGGCGGTGGTTACCCTGCGCCGCCTGAGCCGCGAACTAGAGGCAAGAAAATCGATGGCGGGGAATGGCTAACATTTGCGGAGCTTGGAGGAAGAGTCGAAATGACCAAGAATTTTGCCCACCGCGGTTACAGCGGCAAGTACCCTGAAAATACCATGCTGGCGTTCCGCAAGGCGGTGGAGGTTGGCGCGGACGGCATTGAGCTGGACGTGCAGCTGACAAAGGACGGCGTGCCCGTTATCATTCATGACGAGCTGGTAGACCGGACTACCGACGGAAAGGGCCTTGTAAAGGATATATCCTTTACCCAGCTGCGTCAGCTGGACGCGTCCTATATCTATGCCGGACAGTATGGCGTGAACCGCATCCCCACATTGCGGGAGTACTGTGAGTTCATTCGGGACCTGCCCGTCATCACCAACATTGAGCTCAAGACCGGTATCTTTGAGTATCTGGGCATCGAGGAAAAGGTGCTGGATATGATCCGGGAGTTCCACCTGGAGGACAAGGTCATCATCTCCAGCTTCAATCACTTTACTATATTGCGGATGCAGAAGATTGCGCCGCAGCTCAAGTACGGCTTCCTCACGGAGGCGTGGATCATTGACGCAGGAAAGTACTGCCATACCCACGGCGTACCCTGCTACCATCCGAATTTCCGCAGCCTGACCCACGAGGCTGTCCGGGAGCTCAAGCAGTACGGCCTGGAGATCAACACCTACACGGTGAACACCGAGGAAGACGCCCGCGACCTGATCGAAAAGGGCGTGGACATCCTCATCGGCAACTATCCGGAGATGGTCCGCTCTGTGCTGGCTGCCGCATCGGACCTCAGTGCATCATAAGGATCGCCCCCGCTTTTCAAAAAATCGAAAAGCGGGGGCTTTTTTGTATGCCGGCACAAAAAGCGCTTGACAACGATCTTCTACAAATATAGAATACAATTAGATACTACAAATGTAGAACAGGAGGTGCCGTTATGTCACAGGAGATCCGCAGGCTCCCGGACGCGGAGCTGGAGGTCATGCAGGCCGTGTGGGACTGCGAGGTGCCGGCGGAGCGCAGCGCGATCCAGGAGCGGCTGAAGGACACCCATCCCGTAGCGCCCACCACGCTTTTGACAGTGCTGGGCCGTCTTGCGGAAAAGGGCTTTTTGGAGATCGACAAGACCCACCGCAGTGCCCGGTATACGCCCCGGATCACCCGGCAGGCGTACCTTGCCAGCCAGAGCCGCCGCTTTTTGGACAAGCTCTGCGGCGGCAGCCTGCCCGCCTTTGCCTCGGCGCTGTGCGACGGGGGACTCACCCGGGAGGAGCTGAACGAGCTGCGGGCGCTGCTAGAGGAGGATTCCCTATGATCGAGATCAGCGGAGAGACGATTATTCGGGGCTTTTTGGTGGCAATCCTCAGTGGTGCCATGGCCTATGCGGTCTACACGGTGGAAGCGAATGGTGCATATCCGGAGAAAAACAAGCAGCGCTATCGCCCGCTGATTGCGGGTTATATCTTACCATTGTATCTGGTGACTCTGGGTGGGATGAGCGCTGCGTTCGGGAGCGAGGAAATGCTCCAGAACATCCTGTCCATATGCTTTTGTGTCTTTTTACAGATCTGCCTGTACTATGCCGTGCTGCTGCCGGTGCTGCCGCTGCTGCGGCGACGCATCAGCGCCGTGGCCTGCGCCATGCTGTGGCTGGTGCCAAATTACCTGTACATTGCTTTTAATGGCCTCATGGAGCTCGTCCGGCCCCGACTGGTGCTGCATGCCTCTGCGGAGTTGCTGAGGCTCCTGTTTTTGGTGTGGCTTGCAGGCGCCATAGCGGTGCTGGGGTGGAAGATCCTCTCCCATCTGGTGTTCCGCCGGAAGCTGCTGCGGGAGGCCCAGGAACCCGGGGAGGCGCTTTTGGCCCAGTGGAGAGAGGAATTGGAGCGGGCCAACGTGAAAAAGCCCAAGTGGAAGCTGGTGATCTCCCCCCAGGCCACCACGCCGCTTTCCATCGGCCTGTTGCCCCGTACCACACGGGTGGTGCTGCCGGAGCGGGCATATTCCCGGGAGGAGCTGACTTTGATCCTCCGCCATGAGATCGTCCACCTGAGCCGCATGGATGCCTGGGGCAAGTTTTTCCTGGCATTCTGCACGGCCATCTGCTGGTTTAACCCGCTGATGTGGGTGGCCATGCGAAAAAGTGCCGACGATCTGGAGCTCAGCTGCGATGAGGCCGTGACGGCGGAACTGGACGAGGCAGAGCGGCGCCGGTATGCATCGCTGCTGCTGGACACCGCCGGGGACGAGCGGGGCTTCACCACGTGCCTTTCTGCCTCGTCCAAAGCCCTGCGCTACCGGCTCCGGGGCATCGTGCACCCTCTGCGCCGCACCTCCGGGGCCCTGACGGTGGGACTGGTGTTTTTCATCTTGTGCATGAGCTGCGGCTATGTCTCCCTGGCGGTGGACAGCGGCACCGTGGGCGATCAGGTCTGGCCGGAGCAGGATACGGCGTATGCCATCACGGACGTGGAGCGGCGGATCAATGGCCGGTGGGTGCCCCAGATCTGCCTGGATGAGACGGCTTTCCGGGCGTACCTGGCGGCCCTGCCCACCTCCGATGTGATGGGGAGGTACAGCTACTCCGAAGATATCTGGGCCCTGCGGTTCGACCTGAAAGAAGAATCGGCGCACTGGGTCCGTCTGACGGACGATCTGATGGAGACATGGCCCCGGGATAAAGCGCAGTTTGAATATGCATATCTGCCCCAGCGCATCGACTGGGACTACATGGATACGCTGCTGCTGCCGGAGCCGGAGCTCACGGTGAGATACATGGAGTCTGCTCCGGAGGGAGATCGGCTGGAGCTGAGCTATGCCGCCACGCTGACGGAACTCACCAACCTCACCCAGGAAAAAGTGCTGGTGCAGGAGAATGTGGATTCGGAGTACCTGTCGGGCTTTAGCAATGGAGCAGTCACCTGGATGGACTTGGACTTTTTCTGGCCGCCGGCAGAGAACTTCACCGTGGAGGTGGTGCCTCTTTCCGAAGGGGAACCCTATACGCTGACCATGGATGCGCAGGATACGGTGCTGCCGGTGACGGTCCAGCAGGCCCGGTATATCGTCCGGGCAACGCTTGCAGGAGAGAATGGTACCCGTTATCAGGCGGAGTATCAGTTTATCCTGCAAAACAAAGAATAGAAAACAGTAAAGCGCCGCCCGGTTGGGCGGCGCTTTGCTTTATGAAAATTCCCGCTGATGGGCCTGGAAGAACTCGTAGAATGTACGCACGTTCTCCAGTTCGGTCCAGCGGCACCGGGACACGGGAACACGGTCCAGGTCGTAGATCTCCGCGTCCTTCAAAGAGAGCAGGAACGGCGAGTGGGTGGCAATGACCAGCTGGCAGCCGTAAAAGCGCACGGAGTCCTCCAAAAACTGCTTCAGCTCCAGCTGAAGCTGGGCGGAGAGGCTGTTTTCCGGCTCATCCAGCAAATACAGCGCCTCCTGCCCAATCTCCCGGGTGAAGTACAAAAAAGCACTTTCCCCGTTGGATTTTTCGGGGACATCGTTGGTGATCCGGCTTCGCACGTACTGGGAGCCGCTTTTACGCTGGGCATCCACTGTGTCCCGCAGAGCGTCCAGATCCGCCAGGGAGCCAAAGTGCAGCTCGGCATGGCGCTTTTCCGCGTACTCCGCCAGCAACTCCCGGCGCCGGACGTCGATGCCCTCGTTCATACAGCGCAGATCCAGCAGATAGTCGAACACATCATCACTGGTGATGACCCGGCTCCGCTGTCGGCCGGTGGAGGTAAAGGCAGCGGCGGTCTCCGATGCGCACAGATGCAGGTAGTCGTCAAAAAAGGCGCTGCGGTTGTAGACGGCCTTCCGGGGCAGAGACAGCGACTGGCCGATCAGGTTCAAAAGCGTGGTTTTACCGCTGCCGTTGCCGCCGCACAAAATGGTGATGGGCGCAAAAGTCAGAGTTGGCACCTGCTTGGGCGGAAAGAACCCAAAAGGATAGCGGCTGCCGTAGCAGGTGCGTTTGGACTCGGGCGCATTGGCCAGAAAATGCCACTCCGCCGCCTCCGCCGGCAGCTGAAATCGCCGCAGATAGAGCATCTGCATCCCTCCTTTCCAAAAATGCCGTCAAAGAAAATCCCTTTACAGTGTAGCATATCCCGCATCAGGTGCCAAGAAGAATTTGAAATCCGCACAAAAGGGACAATGGTCTGCTATTGACAGACAACCGTATGATAGCTATAATACAGTTAGAAAGTGTACTACGGAGATAATACGGTTGGGGGAGGTGATTGCCGTGATCTCCTTTGCAGAGTTTGTGCCCCGGGAGGGGAGCCCCCTTTATTTGCAGCTGGTGCGCTACGTGCAGCGGGGCATCGCGGCAGGCACCATCCGTCCAGGAGACGAGCTGCCCTCCCGGCGGGCGCTGGCGGCGCTGCTGGGCGTGAATCCCAATACCATTCAAAAGGCCTGCGCCCTGCTGGAAGAGGAGGGTATCATCGCCTCCCACACCGGCGCCAAAAGCGTGGTGACGGCGGACGAGACCGTGCGTCGCCGATTGACGGAGGAACTGCTGGAGTATGACGCATCCGCCCTGGTGCGGGGCCTGAGACAGATGGGCATTACCCGCGCCCAGGCGGTGGAGCTGGTGGAGCGGCTGTGGGATCAGGAGGAGAGCATATGAGACGATATACTTCTGTTTTGATGCTGGGGACCCGGGGCGTAGTCATGCCCTTGATTGTCGTTTTGCTGCTGATGAGTGCGGCAGAGGCGGGGCTGTTTTTTCGGGTGCGCTCTGATTTTGCAACCCCTTGGAGCATACAGTATGCGCTTTTGGCGAGCCATGTGGTGTGGGCCTACCGGACGGCCCTCGTTTTGCTGGCGGCAGCATGCTGCGTCCATGTGAGCGGCTTGGGCGGCAGCCGGGTCTACTACACCATGCACCGCCTGCGCCTCTCTGAGTGGACGGTGACGGTGCTGCTGGGCCTTTGCTATGCCGCGGCGTTTGTGGTGCTGTGGGCGGCCCAGGCAGGGATATTGACGGCGGTGACGGCGTATTGCGCCGCCCGCGCCGGCGCCGGGGCTCAAGCGGTGTTTTTGATTTCCTGGAACGACGACTTTTTCCACGCCATGCTGCCCCTGGGCCAGTGGACGGGATATGTGCGGCAGATGCTGATGGCATTGGGGATGGGCATGAGCTGCGCAGTCTGGTCCTTCTGGCGGCGCCGCAACAGCTTCGGCTATGCCGCGCCGATTATGGTCATCGCAGCAGCGGTGTTCACCGGCCTGGGCTCCCGGGACTTCGTGGTGGACATAAGCCTGGGCGTAGGGGCGTGCATCGTGGCGGTGTGTTCTTTGTATTTTGTAAGCGTGGAGGTGAGCCAGTGTGAAAGAACGGGTTAAGGCGTGGGTCCCCTACGGCCTGGAGGCAGATCCGGTGCTCCACCGCATGGCGGTGGGCCTTCTGGGCTGCGTGCTGGTGAGCCTTCGGTGCCCGCTTTCTTGCGCGCAGGGTTGGGATAAGCTCTACAAGCTGGAGGGCGGCCGGAAGGTGCTGCAGCCGGGAGTTACGATGCTGCCTTTTCGTGAATTGGTCTCCTGGAGCTTTCTGGGCTTCGGACTGTTCTTCGCCGCCATGGCGGTGCTGGCCGTCTACTATGTGCTCTATCACCGGCAGGGGGGCAGCCGGACGGATTACCTTATGCGGCGGCTGCCGGACCGGCGGGAGTACCTCCGGCGGTGCCTGGCGCTGCCGGCCTTGGGCTGCGCGGCGGCGCTGGTGCTGGCAGTCTTGCTGTGGACGCTGTATTTTTGGATGTATCTTCGCTTTACGCCGGCCGGGTGTCTCCCGCCGGAGCAGTGGACGGGATTTTGGAGGGCTGTATCATGATGGAATGCCGTGAATTGAGCAAGTCTTACGGGTTCAACAAGCGGGCGTTGGACGGTGTGTCGCTGACCTTTGGACCGGGGGAGATCGTGGGCCTCTTCGGAGAAAATGGCGCGGGCAAAACCACGCTTCTCAAGTGTCTGCTGGGGCTTTTGAGCTACAAGGGAACCGTAACGCTGGACGGAGAGCCCATTACCGGGAAAAATATCCACCGCCTGTCCTTTGCCACCTGCGAGCATTCGTTTTTTCCGGGACTTACGGCATCGGATCACCGGCAATTTTATGAGACCCATTTTCCCGCGTTCCGTGGAGAGCGGTTCCGCGCCCTCATGGAGTTTTTCGAGCTGCCCTCCGGGCGCTGCATCCAGCATTTCTCCACCGGACAGAAAAACCAGTTTGAGGTGATCCTGGCCCTGAGTCAGGGAGCGGACTACATTTTGATGGATGAGCCCTTTGCCGGAAACGATGTCTTCAACCGGGAGGACTTTTACAAGGTGCTGCTGGGCATCCTGGAGCCCCAGGAGACGGTGATCCTCTCCACCCACCTTTTGGAGGAGGTACAGAACTTCATTGGCCGGGCGGTACTCATCCGCCAGGGAAAAATCGTGGGGGACACGTCCATGGAGGCGCTGGAGGAGCAGGGCAAGGATCTGATGACCTACGTGAAGGAGACATACCACTACCGGGCGGACCGGGTCAGCCAGGCGCTGAACAGTCTGACCGGAGAAGAGTGAGAGAGGAGGTGGCCTCATGCGTGTTCGGCTTGGCATTTTGCTGGTGCTGCTGGCAGCTGCCTGCGGCGGGCTGGCCTGGGCCCATGCTTCGGTAAACGCCCAAAAGGACCAAGTGGACGTCCGGGTGACCACCGTGGCCGGGGATGTCTCTGCCGTGGAGGGGACGGAGGTGACGCTGGAAGCGTCGCTTCTGAACCGGCTGTTCTGGTCTATCCGCTGTGTGCCTGGGAAGGAGCCGGCAGTACAGACGGAGTTTACCCGCTATTGGAATGAACACCCTTTGTCCCTGGAGAGGGGCAGTGACGGCAGCCTGTTTGTGAGCCTCTTCAACAGCAACTGGTACGGAGATGAGAGTGAGGAGGAGCCGGACCGCTATGCCCTGGCCACATTGCTGGAGGCGGTGGCGGAGCGCTGCCCTGCCGGGACGGAGGATTATTGGGAAACCGTGCGCATGCGGGACTACTATGAGGAGTTCCCCATCTTTGTGGGGAGCATTGATTTCCTGTCCGGCGGCACCTATACGCTGCTGGACGGAAATGACAGTCTGGAAATGATGGCCCAGGACGCTTTGCGCCAGGTGTTTCACATCCCCGTGCCGGAGGATTTGATGGTAGAAGTGCAGATAGGAAAAGACCTGGACGGCGATGTGTTTTCTACCCATGTGAATGCAGGATGGGATCTGGATGCGGCTACTGTGGCGACAGAGCAGGGCATCTATTTCACCCTGGCGCCCTCTGATCCGGCGGTGACGCTGGACTTTTCTCAGAGCGCCGTGGAGCAGGGGCTCTACTTCCTGCCCATCCACCAGACCCCCTATACAGGGAATGACTTCGAGGGCGTGGATGGTCTGACGGTAGTCAGTATGGACGGGGCTCAGATCCGCACGGTGTGCCCGTCGCCGGGAGTAGAGAGCTCCTGGCTGGGCACCAGCGAGGATGGCACATGGATCTACTATGTGGCCCAGACGGGGGAGGAGACCACGCTGTGGGTGCTGGACGCCCAAAGCGGTGACATTGTCTCTCAGGCGGCGCTGCCCTTCGGCCCGGCGGATTTCCCGGATGGAGCATACCTGTCAGGGGCCATCGTAGATGAGGGACTGGTGATGCCCTACCGGCAGGACGACCAGTTTGTCTTGGTCACCGTGTCGGAGGAGGGAGAGGCTGCCGTGGCCTTTTCCGGTGACCTGCAGCCCTTGTTCCAGGAGGCCGATCTGGAGCAGACGGATCTGATCTACGACGGGAATCGGCTGGTGCTGACCGCTTACCAAAGCCGCAATTACAGCTTCTGCCTTGCGGCCTACACGCCGGAGGGCCTTGCCTATCTGGGGCGCTACGACGTGGGACTGGACCTGATCTCCAGCGGGGCTTGGCGGCTGTGGCGGGCAGAGGGAGAGGGAAATTCCCTGGATGTCCGGTTTGTGACATGAATATTGAACTGCGGTGCCCGGCTCTCCTGAGCCGGGCACTTTTTTGCGGCGAAAAGACCTGGGAGAAAAAATTGGAAAAAGGAAGAAATCCGGGGGAACTTTTTTGCCGATGCCTCCGTCTCAAAAACAAAACAGCCGCCAAAGGCGGCGAGAAGGAGGACACAACATGAAGAAGAGACTGCTGGCATTGCTGGCGGCATTGACCCTGGCTCTGGCGCTGACAGCCTGCGGCGGGGAGACGAATACAGAGGAGCCCAACGAGCCGCCCCAGCAGGTGCAGGATGGGGAGACGGAGCAGATGCCCTCCGAGCCGGTGGATGATGCCCAGACCGATGACCAGGAGACCGAGGGCGAAACCGACGGTCAGGAGACGGAAGCGGATGAACCGGAGACCCCGGAGGAGCCCGCCCAGGAGCAGCCCGCCGCCGAGGCCGGCATGCAGCTGAGCCGTACGGATTTCACGCTCTCCTCCGCCGGAAGCAAATATCAGCTCAAAGCCACCGGCGCCCCGGACAAGTGCACGTTCGTGAGCTCTGACCCGAAGGTGGCTACTGTGGCGGAGGACGGCACTGTTGTCGCTGTGGCGCCTGGCACGGCCACCATTACCGTGACCAGCGGTACCGAGAGCCGCACCTGCATCGTGCGCTGCAACTGGAAGGCCCAAGACAAGCCGGCGGAGAAGCCCGCAGAAAAGCCGGAGGAAAAGCCCGCGGACACGTCTGTGGATCTGAAGGCTTTCTATGACGCCACCATCGCATCGCACACCTTCCAGACGCTGCAGGAGTTCACCGGCGACGTGCTGGAGACCTACTATCCCGGCATGGGCGACATTGATACGAAGCAGTGCCTTATTATGGGCACCATGATGAGCATGAACAACGGCGAGTTCTGCCTGGTGGAGGTGACCAACAGCGCGGATGTGGACACGGTCAAGGGCATCTTCCAAAGCCGCATCGACTACATGGCGGAAACCGGCGCCTGGTACCCCGGCCCCACGGAGCTTTGGACCAACTCCAGCCGGGTGGTCTCCAACGGCAACTATGTGATGATGGTGGTGCACGAGGACTGCGACACCATCGTGGAGGAATTCAACGCGCTGTTCTGAGCGGCGCAAAAAAGGACAAAAACGGCAATGGGTCGTTTTTGTCCTTTTTATTTTGGGAAGGGTCGATGCAATCTGTATATTTCCGGAAATTCATGGCTTGTCAAAAGCTGAACAATCTTGTAAAATAGCCCTCAGAAATAAAAACGGAGCGATGGATATGCAGGAATTTTCGCCCAACGGCGGGAAGGTATCCCGTGAATTTTTGAATATGCTGGGGCAGAGCACCGGGGAGTACTACCTCTTTGTAGACTGCCGGGAACAGACGGTCTGCTTTTCCGAAAATATCCTGGAGGTGCGGGAGCTCTTTTGCCTGGAGGACACGGTATCCACGCTGGAGGACTGGCGCCGCAGGATGGACCCCCGGGACGGTGAGCGTTTTTCCGAGCTTTTTGCCGCCTTGCTGGGCGGGGAGCGGGATGCTTTTGATTTCAGCTATCGGTCCGGTTCGGGCAGGCGGCAAAACCGCTGTGTCCATGTCTGGGGCAAGTGCAGCCGGGACCAAAACGGCAGGCCCGACTCTATTCTGGGGCGCCTTTCATGTATGGGACGGGGAAGAGAGGAGACGGCTCTGCCTGCTTTCCGCAGCAGGGACTTGAAAAAGGAGGTCTCCCGCCTGCTCAAGGACGCGGTGCCAGGATATTTGCTTTTGGTGGGCGTGGACAATCTCAAATCCATCAACCTGAAAAGCGGCCGGGACTTCGGAGACGCTCTGCTGAAGACTGTGGCCCGGGTGCTGGGAGAAGAGGCGCCGGAGGGCGCGCGGATCTTTCGTGTCAACGGCGACTGGTTCGCAGTGAACCTGCCGGGGACGGATGAGCCGGCCGTGGAGGCGCTCTTTGAAAGACTGCGCGAGCGTCTGGAGGGACGCTGTACCATTTCGGGCGGGTGCGTCTCTTTTGTGGACTATCACGTGCCCGATGTGGACACGCTGCTGCAATACGCGGAGAGCTCCCTGGAATCCGCAAAAGCCAACGGAAAGAACCGTCTGAGCTTTTTCTCTCCGGAGGACTATGAGCAAAAGCTCAAGGCCATGGAGCTGCGGGAGGATCTGCAGCGGAGCGTGGAGCATGATTTTTCCGGATTTGCAGTGTGCTATCAGGTGCAGGTCCGCTCGGAGTCCTACCATGTCTACGGTGCGGAGGCACTTTTGCGGTATACGGCGCCGCTGCGGGGAGAGGTCCCGCCGTCGGAATTTGTCCCCGTGCTGGAACAGACGGGGCTGGTCTATCCCGTTGGACTGTGGGTCATGGAGCGGGCGCTGGAGCAGTGCCGCCAATGGCGCAGCGTGCTGCCGGAGTTTCATATCGGCGTGAACATGTCATACCGCCAGCTGCGGGACGCATCCATTGAACAGGATGTGCTGGAGCTGGTGCGGCAAAGCGGGCTGCCGGGCAGTGCACTGACCATTGAGATCACGGAGAGCATGCAGCTTTTGGACTATCCGCATCTCAACCGTATCTTCCACAGCTGGAAGGATCACGGCATCGAAATTTCCGTGGACGACTTCGGTACCGGCTACTCCAGCCTGCATCGGCTGCAGGAGATGGAGATCGATGAGATCAAAATTGACCGGTGCTTTGTCAGCAGCATTGAAAAAAGCGCATATAACTACCGCTTGCTAGCAACATGATCGAGCTGGCGGACAGCTGCAATATCCGGGTATGCTGCGAGGGCGCGGAGACGCAGACGGAGCTGCGGGTGCTGGAGGATCTCCACCCTTCGCTGCTCCAGGGCTTCTTGTTTTCCGGACCGTGTACGCCGGAAGAGTTTGCGGCCCGCTTCGTCCAACCGGGACCAGTCTTTATCCCGCAGGAACCCATGAAAATACAGGAGTCGCTGCCGAAAACCGGAGTGCTGCTGCCGGGGGAGGAGGAGATCGCGCGAACGATCCTGGAGGCGGAAAACGATATTTTCTACCTCAGCGACATGGATACCTATGAGATGTACTATCTCAATCCAGCCGGGCAGAAGCTCTTCGGTGTGCGGGACTACCGGGGACGCAAATGCTATAAGGTGCTCCACGGAGTAGACACTCCCTGTGACTTCTGCACCAACGCCTGCCTGCGCCAGGATTCCTTCCACATTTGGGAAAATCAAAACACCTACTGCGGACGGCGCTTTCTCCTCAAGGACAAGCTGGTGAACTACATGGGCAAGCAGGTGCGGCTGGAGGTGGCGCTGGATATTACGAAGCAGGAATATCTCAGCCCCACGGCCAAGGAGCGCCTGACATTTGCGGACAAAATCGCGGGATATATGCATGCCCTTGCGCACCATGCCGACTACGGAGAGGCGGTGTATCAGGCGCTGTCCTCCGTGGGAGAGTTTTACCTGGCGGACCGGGCCTATTTTTTTGAACCCAGCGGAAGGCAGGACGGCAGCTGGAACAACACCTTTGAATGGTGCGCCCCCAATGTCCTGCCCCAGCAGGAGAGCCTGCAGGAGGTTCCGGAAGAGGTAGTCCGCCGGTGGATGGAACGGTTTGAAACGGATCAATCCGTGATCATATACAATCTGGCTCCCCTGCAGGAGAGCGCCCCGCTGGAGTGGGAGATCCTGCGGCGCCAGGGGATCCAGCGGCTCATCGCCGTCCCCATCCGGGATGGAGGAGAGACCATCGGCTTTATCGGCGTGGACAATCCCCGCTATTCCATCCGGGATGATACCCAGGTGCGGGTGCTGGCCAGCTTTCTTCTGGCCCGCATCCGGCAGGACCGCAACGAGCACCGGTATCAGGCGCTGCTGCGCTCAGCCAATCAGGACCTGCTGTGGTCTTTGGGCGTTGGCTTTTGGACGCTGCAGGTCTGGAAGACGGAGCAGCGGCGGGAGATGATCGCGGATGATTTCATGTGCAGACAGCTGGGCATCCGGGAAACGGCCGGGCTGGAGGCGTGCAGTACATATTGGTACAACGGCATCGCGGAAGAGGACCGCGGAAGAGTGGAAGATGCGCTGCGGGAGATGGAGGAGACGGGAAAGACGGTCCAAACGGAATTTGCCTGGAATCATCCGCAGCGGGGAAGGATCCGCCTGCGCTTTTCCGGGATGCTGCTGGAGAAGACAAAAACGTCCTGTACGCTCAAGGGGTACTGCCGGATTCTGGATTCGTTCTGTCTTGCAGAAAAAAGCGTGGATGCGACATCTGCCGATACATGAATATAAAAAACAAGAGGACGCGGTTACCTACCGCGCCCTCTTGTTTTGTGCTTTGAAAATTAGTCAGCCGGCGGGAGATGCTTCCGTTCCGGCCCCCAGATGCGCCTGTGCCCAGTCTCCCAGATGCTGGTTGATCCATCTGGCGATGAGCCCTACCAGCAAGGCGGAGATCAGAGTCCCCTCCCGCACGCCGGTCAGGGCGCCGTAGAGGAGAAAGCCCAGCACGGCGGCAGAGAGCGCCATGGTCACATCCACAGCCACTTTGGTTTTGCCGAAATCCTTGTTCCAGGTAGTGGAAATGGCTTTGATGGTGCACTCTCCCGGCAGCATGACCACACTGGCGGCCATTTCCATAAAGACGCCGACGCCCTGCCGGTCCTCTGGGATGTAAGAGATGCCGGCTTCTGTGCGCTGGCGGATGGTGGCCTCCGTAATGTCGGTTCCACAGAGCTTGATGGAACCGCTGTGGGCCTTCAGCATACCGGCAATGGCGTCGGCCAGCTCGCCCTGCCCATTTCCGGAGACGCCGGCAATGGCAAAAATCTCGCCGCCCCGAATCCGGAAGGAAACGTCTTTTACCACATCGAATTTGTTGGCGTTACGGACAGTCAGATGGTCTACCTCCAAGATGGTGTCCCGATAGTGCGGAGAGG
>ENA-UEYL01001940-UEYL01001940.1-human-gut-metagenome-genome-assembly--contig:-NODE-1940-length-16414-cov-4.189508_pt1 | contig 16414 bp, 12 predicted proteins | sample MGYA00242941_ERZ507946 | MGnify/ENA primary metagenome ERZ507946 (study PRJEB26167, sample SAMN06115482) | human gut metagenome | host: Homo sapiens | place: China:Guizhou | collected 2015-03-11...
CCTATGCCCGGTGATCTGCATACCCACTCGTCCTGTTCGGACGGTTCTACCCCCATCGAAAAGCTGCCTTGGCTGGCGGCCTGCGCGGGGTTGGATTGGCTTGCCATCAGCGACCATGATACCAACCGCTCTGTGCGTTATGCTTACGCCCACCCGGAGCAAAACGGCGTAAAGCTGATCCCCACAGTGGAGCTGACCGCTTACGATTATAGGAGAGAACACCGCGTGCACATCCTGTGCTATTACCCGGACGATTGCGAAGCTCTGACCCGCCATACTGCAGTCATGGACAAACGCCGCTATGATGCGGTGTATCAGTCCTGCAAGGAGCTGGAGGAAATCTGCCCCCAGTTCAAAACTGAGGAAGCGTTGGAATTTGCCAAGGACCGCGGCACGCTGTACAAGGCCCATGTCATGCGTGTATTGTGGCAGTATGGGCTTTCGGATGGAATGTACAACACGGTGTACCGCAGCCTGTTCGGTCTGCGCCCGGTGCGCGGCAAGATCCTGCACACGCCGGTGTATGAAACCGTGGATACCATCCTGAACCTCATCCAAGAATGCCGCGGTGTGGCGGTACTGGCCCACCCCAGCGTTTACCACAGCATGCCTTTGGCGCGGGAGCTGATTGCAGCCGGGCGGCTGGACGGCGTGGAGATCGACCACCCCCGCAACACGGAGGAGGATAAAGCCGAGCTGGAACAGCTGGCCGCAGAGTACGGCCTGGTCGTGACCGGCGGCACCGACTACCACGGCATGAACACCAACACCCCGCACCCGGTTGGCACCTGTACCACCGCGGACGAACAGATCGCCCGCATCCGTGCGCTGGCCGAAGCGCGCAAAAAGTAAAGCAACCAACAGCAAAAAACAAAACGGAGCAAGAAAATAAAAAGGAGCAAACGATTATGACTTACGAACGCCGCAATAAGGGCACCTGCTCGGTGATGACCAAAGTAGAACTGAACCCTGACCATACCATTGAATCTGTTGAGGTGCTGGGGGGCTGCAACGGCAACCTGAAAGGCATCTGCCAGCTGCTGAAAGGCATGAAAGCTGAGGACGCCATTGAGCGCATGAAAGGCACCCTGTGCGGCTCCAAGCCCACCAGCTGCCCGGACCAGATCGCCATTACGCTGGAAGAGGCCCTGCAGAAGCTGTAAGCCCTGAATATTATTTGTAAGGAAGCGCCGATATGGATTGTTTTAACTACCCGCTGGATACCGAAACGCTGCTGCGCAAAAAGCGCCGCCTGCGCAAGGAACTGCTGGCCCAAAACCCGCACCCGCTGCAAAAGCGCATCGCCATCCTGGGTGGTTCCACCACCAATGAGGTGGCAGACCAGCTGGGCCTGTTTTTGCTGCAATACGGCATTCAGGCGGAGTTCTACCAGAGCGAGTATGGCCAATATTGGCAGGACGCCATGTTCGGCACGCCGGAGCTGGATGGGTTCCACCCCGATGTCATTTATATCCACACCAACTGGCGCAACATCATCAATTTCCCCACAACGGCCACCCCGCAGGCGGAAATTGACGCCATGCTGAATGCCGAGTACAGCCGCTTTGAGCAGATGTGGCAGGCGCTGGAAGCCAAATTCCACTGCCCCGTCATCCAGAATAACTTTGACCGCCCCAACTACCGCCTGATGGGCAACCGCGATATCTGGGACCCGCATGGCCGTTCCAACTATCTCAGCCGCCTGAACCAGCGCTTTTACGCCTATGCCGCCGCGCATGAGGATTTTTATATCAATGATATTGACTATCTCAGCGCAGATTACGGCCTGACTGCCTGGGGGGATGCGTTCTTCTGGCATATGTACAAGTACGCCATGTGCCTGGATGCGATTCCGTCTTTGGCAAACAGCGTGGCAAACATCATCAAATCCCTGTATGGCCGCAACAAAAAAGCCCTGGTGCTGGATCTGGATAACACTCTCTGGGGCGGCATTGTGGGCGATGACGGTGTGGACGGCATTGCCATTGGCCCCGAAGTGCCGGAAGGCCAGGTGTACGCCGAGTTCCAGAGCTACTGCAAAGCCCTGCAGACCATCGGCGTGGTGCTGGCGGTGGATTCCAAAAATGACGAAGCCAACGCCCTGGCCGGCCTGAACCACCCGGACAGCGTGCTGCACCCGGATGATTTTGTCTGCATCAAGGCCAACTGGGATCCTAAAGATCAGAACCTGAAAGCCATCGCCGCAGAGCTCAGCCTTGGCGCCGACAGCTTTGTGTTTGCTGATGACAACCCGGCGGAGCGTGCCATTGTGGCCGCCCAGCTGCCCGGCGTAGCCACCCCGGTGCTGGATGGTGCCGAAAACTACATCAAGATGCTGGACCACGGCGGGTACTTTGAAACGACGATCCTTTCCGGCGACGACCTGAAAAAGACCGCGCAGTACCATGCCCGCGCCCAGGCCGCCCAGGCCCAGGCAGCTTTTGCCGATTACGGCCAGTATCTGGACAGCCTGGAAATGACGGCGACCATCCGCCCCTTTGAGGCGGTGTATATGCAGCGCATTGCTCAGCTGACCAACAAGAGCAACCAGTTCAACCTGACCACTCTGCGCTGCACTGAGGATGACATCCGTTCCATGGCAGAAAAGCCGGACTGGATCACCCTGTACGGCAAGCTGGTGGATAAATTTGCGGATAACGGCGTTGTTACCGTTGTGGCAGGGCAGGCCCAGGGCCAAACGCTCTGCCTGCGCCTGTGGCTGATGAGCTGCCGTGTGCTCAAGCGCGGCATGGAAGACGCCATGATGGACACCCTTGCCGCCAAAGCTGCCGCTGCAGGGTATACTGCGCTGGAGGGCTATTATTACCCTACCGCCAAAAACGCTATGGTGCGGGAATTTTATGCTGGGTACGGCTTTGAAAAAACGGCCGAGGATGCCGATGGCAACACCACCTGGCGCCTGGACCTTGCCGCTTACAATCCCCGCTGCCCCCATATAAAAATTGAAACCTGAGCCGCAGCGCATACCGCGCGGCAGATGGCAAACGTAAAGGAAGCTACATGCCCCATACAACCCCAAAACCCAGCCGCATTCCCGGCCCGCTGCACAAGGCGGGCCTGTTTGTGTTGTTTGCGGCCATCACGGCGGCGCTCTGCCTGCTGCTGAACTTTTTGCTGGTGGATGACCTGCACGCCTATTCCCGTGTGACGCTGGGGGAGTATTACGCCCAAGCGGATGCGGTGGATACTGTGTTTGTGGGTTCCTCCCACAGCTACCGCAGCTTTGACCCGGATACCATTGACCCCATTCTGGGCAGCCACAGCTTTAACCTTGGCACCAGCCAGCAGCAGCCGGATGGCTCCTATTGGCTTATTCGAGAAGCCGCCGCCAACAGCCCGCTGAAAACCGTCTATCTGGAAACCTTCTATACCGGCTATAATCAGCAAAAATCCAGCAATGTTCCGCTGGCCTGCTACCTGATCACCGATTACATGCGCGCGTCCTCGCCCTACCGTTACCAGTATCTGTGGGAGATGGGCGGTGCCGCGGCGTTTGCGGATCTGGTGTTCCCGGCGCGCCATGCTATTGCTGACCCCGGTGAGCTGCCGGCCCTGTGGCGCGGCAAGCTGACCGGCGGCTATAACGCGGGGAACTATGGCTGGGTCACCTACCCGGACGAGGGCGAAACCTACCGGGACCGCGGCTTTGTCTATACCGAGGGTACCAGCATCTGGGGGTTCGGCACCCTGATGCACGTGGATGCCAGCGCGCCGATCTCACCGTTTGGCCGGGCGAACCTGACCCGCATTGCCGCGTTCTGCAAAAAGCAGAACATCCGCCTGGTGCTGGTCACCGCCCCGCTGCCCAGCGCCTATGTGCAGGATACCCAGAACTACCAGGCCTATGTGGATGCCATGCGCAGCTTTGCCGCGGCCAACGGCACCCAGTATTGGGATTTTTCACTCTTTAAGGATACCGACCTGCTGCCCATTGGCTTTGACGATTTTTCAGATATGCACCACCTGAACGGGCAGGGGGCAGAAACGTTCAGCAAGGCGTTCGCCACGGTGGCCGCCCGCAGCGCGGCGGGCGAGGATGTAAGCGGCCTGTTCTATGATACGGTTGCCGAAAAATTGGTCATATCGCCGGACAGCACTGTGCAGCAGGGGGAGGGCAACTGATGTTTTCTGTTACATCCCTTGGCTTTTTGCCGTTTATGGCGCTGTTTGTCTGCCTGTGGTACCGCGTGCCCCAGCCTTCCCGCTGGAAGCTGGTTCTGGCAGCCAACGCAGTGTTCTGCCTTTCCATTGATATCGGCGCGTTTTTTGCGGTAGCCCTTGCCACGGCAGTGGTGTGGCAGGCCGCGCAGCATGCGCAGCCAGAGCAGCCCAGCCGCCGCGGGTGGCTGGCACTGGGGCTGGCCGCAGCCCTGCTGCCGCTGCTAGTGCTCAAATACAGCGGCATGCTGGTGCCGGGCCTGCGGGATTTGTATAAGCCCTTTGGCCTTGCATATTACAGCTTGCAGCTGGCGGGCTACCTGCTGGATGTGTGGCATGGCCGCACGGCACCCACGCCCAGCTATGCACGGCTGTGGTGCTATGCGGGCTTTTTCCTCTCGCTCACCCAGGGGCCGTTCAACCGCTATAATACCCTGATGCCCCAGCTGGAAGCCGCCCCCAAAACGTTTGAAACCCAGCGTTTGGTCAGCGGTTTGCAGCGCAGTGCGTGGGGGTATTTCAAAAAGTTTGCCATTGCGGACCGTGCGGCCATTGTGGTCAGCGCCGCCTTTGCGGACCCGGCGTCCTTTGACCGCAGTCAGCTGATTTTTGCCACGGTTATGTATTCGTTCCAGCTGTATGCCGATTTTTCCGGCTACACGGATATTGTGCTGGGCATGGGCGAGATCCTGGGCCTGCACCTGCCGGAAAACTTCCGTCAGCCGTTTTTTTCTGCCAGCGTCAAGGAGCTGTGGGCCCGGTGGCATATCAGCCTTTCGCAGTGGTTCCGGGATTATGTGTATATCCCACTGGGCGGCAACCGCAAGGGCATTGCCCGGCGGGATGCCAACCTGCTGCTGACCTTTTTGGTCAGCGGGCTGTGGCACGGCGCCAACTGGACCTTCCTTGTCTGGGGTGGGCTGCACGGCCTGTGCCAGGTGGCGGAGGACCACATGCCCGCTCCGCTGCGCAAGCGCAAATCTCTGCCGCTGCGCATCGTGGGCGTGCCGCTGACATTTGCCATCTTTGTTACAACCTTTACCATCTTCCGCACCAGCAGTTTGGGCAATGCGGCGGCATACTTTGCCGGTATCCTGCATAACCCCGGGCACGAGGTGTTTGCCCAGTACTGGCTGCTAGGCCTGACCAGCAAGCTGGAACTGCTCTTGCTGTTGTTGGGCATTGCGTTGCTGGTGCTGGTGGATGTGCTGCATGAATGCGGCCTGCACCTGCGCGCCTGGGTCAACGCCGCGCCGCGCCCGGTGCGCTGGGCTGTGTACGAATTTGCCATTTTTGCCTTTTTGCTGATGGCAAGCTTTTATTCCAATACGGGCTTTTTGTATGCCCGGTTCTGAAAAGCAACAGCCCCGGGCAGTACCCATAAAAGGTGCCGCCTGGGGCTGTTTTTGTCTGTGTGGAAAATATAAAAAGGGGACAAAGCTTTACCAAAAGCTGCTTATTCCTCGCCCTCAAATTTCATGCCCCAGGCCATGCGGATATCATACATCAGTTGGGTCAGGGCAATGCTTTGCTGCGGGGTATAAATGCTGCTGTGGTGCCTGCCAGTGGCAGCACAACGGCTTACTTCCCGAATCTGGTATTCAAAACCGTTCACATCAAAGGGAAAATCCAGTTCCTGCGGTGGCTGGCCGTCCAGTTCCAGCGTCATATGTTCGGCGTACTGGAAGTCCGGCAGGGTAATGCGGCCCTTAGTGCCCACAATGCAGGCCATGCGGGTAAGGCGCTGGCCGATGGTTTGCACCGATTCCGCCGTGCAGCCGCTGGGGTAGGCAAGCCGCAGTTTGCTGTATTCATCGGTGCCGTATTCTGTCAGGCGCAACTCTTCTGTCTGCACGTTCTGGGGCTGCTGGCCGGTGACCATCTGCAAAAAGCCAAGGTTATAAATGCCAATATCCAGCAAAGCGCCACCGCCCAAAGCAGAGTTGAATTTGCGCTCGCGGCGGGCGCCTTCAGTGGTAAAACCGTATTGGCAGGTGATGGTTTGCAGCGTGCCGATCACCCCATCCGCCAGCATCTGCTGCAATTTGGCATACAGCGGCAAAAAGCGAATCCAGAATGCTTCCATGATAAAAAGCTGCTTTTTTTCCGCCAGGGCATACAGCTCTTTGGCCTGCTCTGCATTGATGGTGAACGGCTTTTCGCACAGAACATGCTTGCTGTGCTCCAGGCAGAGCTTGCAGTTTTCGTAATGCAGGGCGTTGGGCGTAGCAATGTAGATGGCATCTACGGCGGGATCGGCGGCAAGCTCTTCATAGCTGGCGTGCCAGTGCGGGATGTTGTACTGCGCCGCAAAGGCTTTGGCACTTTCGGCCCGGCGGGAGCCGACTGCGGCAAGCCGCTCGCCCTCGGCAGCCATCGCATTGACTGTTGTGGCAAATTTGTTGGCAATGGTGCCGGTAGCTAAAATTCCCCAATTCATAAAATTACCTCCCATTAACAAGGATTCTTTGTGCATATCGTACCACAAGCAGGAAATTGCGGCAAGGAAACACGCGCAAAACAGCAAGAAAAAACAGACCCGGCAGGGGAACAGCAAAATCCGTTCCATCATGCCGGGTCTGAACTTATTATGGGAACAGAACAGGAAAATGCGGCACTGCCTTACGGGCGTACCTTGAACTCCTGCTCACAGTAAACGCAGCGGTAGCGTCCGCTGGGGGTCAGGGCAAAGATGTGGTCGCAGCCGGTCTCCAGGGAGGTAATGCAGCGGGGGTTGGTGCACTTGATCACGTTCACCAGGCGCTTGGGCTGGTCCGGGCGCACCTTGCGGGCCACATGACCGTTCTCAATAAAGGTCAGGCTGATCTGCGGGTCCACATAACCCAGCACATCAAAATTCAAGCCGGAAATATCGCCCTCGATTTTAATAATATCCTTTTTGCCGCTTTTCTGGCTGCGCACGTTCTGCAGCAGAGCCACGCTGGCTTCGCTCAGCTTTTCCAGCTCCAGCAGGTGATACAGCGAAAGCCCGGTCCCGGCGGTAATGTGGTCAATGACCACGCCGTTCATGATTTCATCAATATTCAGCATTCAAAAGCAACCTCCCCGGTTTTGGGGTCTTTCAGCCCCAGCAGCGTCATAATCAAAGCCATGCGCACATACACGCCGTTCTGTGCCTGCTCAAAGTAGGCGGCGCGCGGGTCATCGTCCACATCCAGCGTAATTTCATTCACACGCGGCAGGGGATGCAGCACCGCCATGTCCGCCGGGGCAAGGTTCAGCTTTTCGGCGGTCAGGATGTAGCTGTCACGCAGGCGGATGTAATCTTCCTCATTGAAAAAGCGCTCGCGCTGCACACGGGTCATGTACAAAATATCGAGGTCCGGCAGAGCACCTTCCAGGTTGCGGGTCTCAATGTAGGGGATGCCGCGGGGCTCCAGTACTTCATTGATGATGTAATCCGGCACGCGCAGTTCTTCGGGGCTGATCAGGACAAACTTTACGTTGTCATAGCGGGCCAGGCTCTTGATGAGGGAATGTACCGTGCGGCCAAACTTCAGGTCGCCACAGAAACCAATGGTCAGGTTGTCCAAACGGCCCTTGCGGCGGCGGATGGTCATCATGTCCAACAGGGTCTGGGTGGGGTGGCTGTGGCCGCCGTCACCGGCATTGATCACCGGGATCTTGCTGTAAAGGGAAGCGCGCAGCGGGGCCCCCTCTTTGGGGTGGCGCATGGCGGCAATATCCGCATAGCAGCTGATAATGCGGATGGTATCCGCAACGGTTTCACCCTTGGAAGCACTGGAAACACCGGCATCCGGGAAACCCAACACCTTGCCGCCCAAACGCAGCATCGCCGATTCAAACGAAAGGCGGGTGCGGGTGGAAGGCTCATAGAACAGTGTGGCCAGGCGCTTGCGGTCAGCTACATCCTGGTATGCTTCGGGGTCATCATGGATGCGGTCCGCAAGGTCCAGCAGCTTTTGGGTTTCTTCCTTTGTAAAGTCAAGGGGATCAATCAAATGTCTCATCAACAGCCATCCTTTCCTTATGGTGTATCTGAAAACAAAGAAAATGACGGATATTTCGCAAACACAAGCAGGATGTAAGGCAAAGAGCCGCCGGAATCCTTTGTGGATTCCAAGGCTTTTTAACGCAAAATCTCGCTGTGTTTGTAGAAATAAACGATATTTTCGACTTTTCAGATACACCCTTGGTCAAACGGTGCCATGCGCGGGGCAGGCACACGTTCGGGAAATACGTTCAAACTGGCAGTGCGGCAAAGCTGGCCGCAAACCTAGCTTATTATATCATACCTGCCCGGCAAATAAAACCCATTAACCCCCAAAAATGTCCGCTTTTTTTGAGGCAATTTTACAAAAGCGGTCAAAATGCGCGGCAAAGCCGGTGCAGCCTTTACCGGACCTTTACATCCTGGTGGCTCAACAGCAGCTGGACCGCAAGCAAAATCAGCGCCAGCCAGCCAACACAGGCCAAAGCGAAGCCTAGGTAGCTGTCCGCCAGCATATCACTGCTCTGGTTAGCGTTCATGCCGCGCTGCATCAGGCAATAGGGCCAGACGTACCAGTAGCCCCGGCTGGCCAGCAGCATGCCGGAAACACCCCCGGCCAGCCCCAAAAACACCGGCAAGGCAAAGCTGCGGATCACCATGGAAAATAGCAGCTGCGCCGCCACCACGGCCAGCCCGCCCAGTACACTGCGCACCAGGTAAAAGATGGTAATGGCCGGCGGGGGCGCTGTGAATCCGGCGAACACCCGGCCGCAGAACCAGTACAATACAAACACAAATGCCTGAGTCAGCAGTACCAGCTTTGTCACCACAAGCAACTTGGCAAGGAACAGGTAAAAGGGCGGCACCGGCTCCGCCATAATCAGGTTCCAGTTGTGGCCTATGTGCTCCAGCCGCCACAGGTACGCCGCGTATACCGCCACCATGCAGGGAAAGAAAAACAGCGAGTAAAATAGTGTGTGCTGGGTCCACAGACTGTACCAGCCGTCCCGCAAAATTTCAAGGTTTTGCAGGTAGTTGAAGGTTCCGTACCCGGCGGAAATGATGGGCAGAATAAAAAACATAAACCAGATGGGCGAAGCGTGCAGTTTGCGGTTTTCTGCACGGATACAACGCAGCAGCATGGGTCACACCTCCTTGTTCCGCATGGCATACCACGCGGCAAAAAACAAAATACCGGCCAAAACCACCGTGGCAACCAGCAGCGGCCACTGGAACGGCACAATCATGTAGGTGACTACTTTGTTGGCCTGGTCCCAGTCCGCAATCCGGTAGGTGTTCAGAGGGATAAAATACCCCCACGGCACAAAATAGCCGACCCATGCCGGCATAAAGGCACTGAACAGTCCCAGCAGCGTGCCAAGAATGCCCACACACAAAGCGGGCAGGGGATTGGCCAGCAGCACTGTCAAAAGCAGCTCAGAGAAAAAAATCATGCAGTCCACGGCAAAGGTGCAGCCCCAGAGATAGGCAGCCTGGCCTGCGGCGGGGTAGGGCTGCGTGTAATGCTGCAAGTGCCCGATCAGCGGGGCGCCCGCAGCTTCCAGCGTGACGATCAAAAAGATCTCCGCCAGCCCCAGCGCTGCCTTTGCGGCAAACAGGCTGCGGCGGCTTTGCAGGGTATACAGCAGTTTGGGCGTACAGCCTTTGACTTCCACATCCCAAAGCCTGCTTGCCAGAATCGCCATGGCCAACGGCATTAAAATGGTATTGATGATGGGCAGGCTGTAAAACAGGGCACTATAAGCGGATGCCAGCTCGTCAGCACCGGTCGGCGCAGCGGACTGGCACCAAAGCAGCGCCATGACCGGCACCAGCAGGCAGACAATCAGATCATGCCGGCGGCGGGCCTTTTGCAGCTCGGCGCAGATGCTTGTGTACATGTCAGCCCACCTCCTTGCCGGTTTGCGTGTTGGTCAGGCTCAGGAAAATCTCTTCCAGATTCTTGGTCTGCCGCTCCACGCCAACCACCCCGGCCCCCTCGGCGGCAAGATCCTGCACCAGCGCGGCCAGGCGGGCATCCTCCATGGTGGGCAGCAGGCAGCCGTTGTCCGCAGGCTGCGGGGTCAGGCCGTAGCGGCGCAGCACGGCGGTCCCGCGGTCCGGAGCCAGCAGGCGCAGAACAACATTGCCGCGGCTGTGGCGCTGCAATTCCGCCAGCGGGCCTTCAAACAGCAGCTGGCCGTGGTTGATGATGCCCACCTGGCTCACAATCTGCTCCATCTCGCCCAGCAAATGGCTGGAAATCAGCACCGTGGCACCGCAGGTATCTGGCATATCGTGGATCAATGCACGCATTTCCTGGATGCCAGCCGGGTCAAGACCGTTGGTGGGTTCATCCAGGATCAGCAGCCTGGGGCTGCCCAGCAGAGCCATGGCAATGCCCAGGCGCTGTTTCATGCCAAGGGAATACTGCCCCACCTTGCGCTTTCGGTCTGCCTGCAGGTGTACAATTTCCAGCACGCGGTCGATGTCTTTGTAGGGCACGCCTTTCAGGTCGGCTACAATTTCAAGGTTTTCCTGCGCAGTAAGGTGCAGGTAGCCGGATGGTGACTCAATCAAACTGCCGGTCTGGCGCAGCAGCTCCAGCCGGGTACGCTCCGTCAATGTGCGGCCCAGCAGAGCCACGCTGCCCGCCGTGGGGTGAACCAGCCCCAGCAGCATTTTCATGCTGGTAGATTTACCCGCGCCATTTGGCCCAATAAAACCATACACACACCCCTGCGGAACATGCAGGTCCAGATTGTGAACCGCGGTGCGGCCACCATAGGTTTTGCACAGCCGTTTTGTTTCAATTACATATTGCATGGCTAACACTCCTTTGTTCATCTTTTGGGAACAAAGGCATGGTAACACGCCGACCTTAACCTGCCACAAAGCCCAGCTTAAGTTTAGCTTAATTCTGCCCGGCGGCTCTATCGGCAGCCCGGTGCTCGTATTATAATAAAGGCAATACCGCACAATTCCCGCCTGACGGCTTAAGCACCGCTCCGGCGGCTGCGGCACGGCATCTGCGTTGCCAAAATGCTCGATAATACACAAAGTATTATCTGCGCTTTTGGCTTAGCATCTGCCGTACCTCGCTCACCGTATCGGCACTTAGAATTATGCGGTATTGCCTAAAAGCACAAAGGGGGGCGCACCCATGCAAACCATTTATGATGCTAAAATTTTGATTGTGGATGACAACCAGGATCTGCTGAACCTTGTTACCACGGCGCTGCGCAGCACCGGCTACAACCAGCTGACCGCCTGCACCGGCTGCGCAGCGGCCCAAGCGGCATTTGCCGCCAACCGCCCGGACCTGATGATTTTGGACATCAACCTGCCGGATGGGGACGGCTTTACCCTGTTCCGCACGCTGCACAGCATGGCGGATATCCCGGCGCTTTTTCTTTCTGCCCGCGATGCTGACGCCGACCGGCTGTTTGGTCTGGGCCTGGGCGTGGACGACTACCTGACCAAGCCGTTTTTAACGCAGGAGCTTTTGCTGCGCATCCAGCGCATTTTGCAGCGCTGCTATCGGGGCGAACTGCAGCGGACTGCCGCAAAAACGCTCCAGCTGGGCCAGCGCACGGTGTATCTGGCCGATGCTTTGGTCCGCCTGCCGGACGGCACCGCCCAGCCCCTGACGGCCACCGAGCGCGCTCTGCTGCAAAAGCTGGCCGAAAACCGCGGCCATATCGTTACTTATGACGCGGTGTGCGAAGCCGTGTGGGGGGCAGACTATTACGGGTACGAGAACAGCCTGAATGTTCACATCCGCCACCTGCGGGAAAAGCTGGAACCCAACCCCAGCAAGCCGCAGTACCTTTTAACGGTGCGGGGCATCGGCTATAAATTGGCAGAGGAGAACGCACAATGAAAACTTTTGCAGCCCTGATCCGCCGCTATGTGCTGGCCACAGCCGCTATTGTGCTGCTGGTGGGCGGTTTGCTGGTGGGGCAGATTTTTTATGTGGGGTTCAAGTCCAACGCGGTGGATGCAACAGGCTACCGGGTCGGCGCCTTGGCTGATGCCCTAAAACAAACCAAAACCGGCCTGCAATGGGGTCGGGAACATACCCCGGCGGAATGGATGCAGGGCTATGCCTGGGCCATGGTGCTGGACGAGGACGGCAATCTCCAGCGCAAGGCGGATATGTTCACCAAGCGGACCATCCAGCCCCACCGGGCTGTTACCCATGTGGACACCGCTTCCGAGGCCCTGGCCGTCTCTATCTCAGAAAAGGCGCGGGTAGACATGCCCTACATGGCCCAGCTCACCGGCAAGACTGAGGCGGAGCTGGCCGCCGAGCTGCGGGGCGTCATTTTCCGCGTCCCCAATGAGACGGACGGCGCAGACGGCCCCCAGTACGCGGCGGCAGACGAATACCTCTCCGGCAACGTCCGGCAGAAGCTCCGCACCGCGCAGCGCGTGGCAGCGCGCGACCCATTCTTCGCCGGGAATGTGGATGCCCTGATCGCCGCACAGCCGAAAGACCTTGAAGCCAGCGAGATTGAGGTGCGGCTGGGTGTGACATGGCTTGATAAGAAGTACATCGAGCAATTCATGTATGAAACCTTTGAAACGCCCCGCTATCTGCGCGGACAGATCGAGATCAGCTATGTCCCGTACACCGCAGAATGGCAGGTTTCCCGCAAGAGCATGGTGCGCTACAACGATGTGGCGGCGTTCACCACCTACGGCACAGACCGCGCCAGCGCCTACCGGCTGCTGGAGGATGCGCTGAATCTCCGCGACATTCGTATCTACGATACCATTGAGGATGCAGACGGACGGGAGCGCCGTGTCCTCAACGCCAAGGAAACCACCCTTGCCGCGCAGAAACAGCAGCTTATCCGGGATGCGTTCAAGGACTGGATTTGGAAAGACCCGGAGCGGCGCGAAACGCTGGTACGGCAATACAACGAGGAAATGAACAGCACTCGTCCCCGCGAGTATGACGGCAGCCACATCGTTTTCTCTGGGATGAACCCGGAAATCACCCTCCGGGAGCATCAGAAAAACGCCATCGCCCATGTGCTGTACGGCGGGAATACGCTGCTGGCACACGAAGTTGGCGCGGGAAAAACCTTTGAAATGGTAGCCTCTGCGATGGAATCCAAGAGATTGGGCCTGTGCCAGAAATCCATTTTTGTCGTGCCGAACCATCTGACGGAACAGTGGGCGTCTGAGTTTCTGCGGCTCTACCCTTCGGCCAACATCCTTGTCACTACCAAGAAAGACTTTGAAACCCACAACCGCAAGAAATTCTGCGCCCGTATCGCCACCGGCGACTATGACGCCGTTATCATCGGCCACAGCCAGTTTGAGCGTATCCCCATCAGTCCGGAGCGGCAGGAACAGCTCCTTCACCAGCAGATTGAGGAAATCACCGATGGTATTCAGGATACCAAGCTCGCAGGCGGCAACAGCTTTACCATCAAGAGCTTGGAGCGCACGAAAAAGGGGCTGGAGGCGCGGCTGAAAAAGCTGCAAGCCAGCGACCGCAAGGATGATGTGATTTACTTTGAACAGCTCGGCGTAGACAGGATGTTTGTTGACGAGTCGGACAATTATAAAAATCTTTTCCTCTATACGAAGATGCGCAACGTGGCAGGGCTTTCTACCACCGATGCGCAGAAATCCTCGGATATGTTCTCCAAGTGCCGCTACATGGATGAGCTGACCGGTGGGCGCGGCGTGGTGTTTGCCACCGGCACCCCGGTTTCCAACTCCATGACAGAGCTTTACACCATCCAGCGCTATTTGCAGCATGACCGGCTGCAAGAGATGGGTATGGGCCACTTTGATTGCTGGGCAAGCCGCTTTGGTGAAACCACCACCGCGCTGGAGCACCGGCTACCGGGCAAGGACGCGCTTTGCAAAGTTTTTCAACTTGCCCGAATTGATGAACCTGTTCAAAGAGGTCGCCGACATCAAAACGGCGGATCAGCTCCACTTGCCCACGCCGGAGGTTGCGTACCACACCATCGCCACCAAACCCACGCAGATCCAGCAGGACATGGTGAAAGCCCTCTCGGAACGAGCGTCCAAGGTACACAGCGGTGCGGTCAGCCCGGATGTGGACAATATGCTCAAAATTACCTCGGACGGACGCAAGCTGGGGCTTGACCAGCGCATCATCAATCCCATGCTCCCCGACGAGGAAACCACCAAGGTCAATCAGTGCGTGGCGAACATTCTCCAATACTGGCGTGACGGCGAGGAGGAAAAACTGACACAGCTTGTGTTTTGCGACATTTCTACGCCAAAGACCACGCCCTCACAGCGGGCGGCAAAGGCTTCCCCCGGTACGCTGGACAGCCCGGAAATCCATGCGCTGGAGAGTGCGATTTCATTGGAGGAAAGCGCGGAAACGCCGTTCACGGTCTATGAGGATGTGCGCCAAAAGCTCATTGACGCCGGTATGCCCCCGGAACAAATCGCGTTCATCCACGACGCCAATACGGAGGTCAAAAAGCGGGAGCTGTTCGCAAAAGTACGCAGCGGTCAGGTGCGCGTCCTGATGGGCAGCACGGCCAAAATGGGCGCAGGAACCAATGTGCAGCAGCGTCTTGTGGCAGTGCATCATCTGGATGTCGGCTGGAAACCCAGTGATATGACCCAGCGCAATGGTCGCATCATTCGGCAGGGCAATATGAATAAGGAAGTCAAGGTGTTCAATTACGTCACAGAGGGGACATTTGACAGCTACTTGTTTCAGACTCTTGAGAATAAACAGCGATTCATCAGCCAAATCATGACCTCAAAATCCCCAGTTCGCTCCTGCGATGATGTGGATGAACAGGCATTGTCCTATGCGGAAATTAAGGCATTGTGCGCAGGAAATCCGTTGATTAAAGAGAAGATGGATCTCGATGTGCAGGTCGCAAAGCTGAAAGTTCTGAAAGCCGATCATCAGAGCCAGAAGTTCCGTTTGGAGGATAAGCTGCTCACAAAATTCCCAGCTGACATTCAGGAAACGAACGCCTATCTTGCCGGAGTGAAATTGGATGCAGAACTTGCTACCGCCCATCCGCAGGAGAAAGAGGGCTTCTGCGGCATTACCATCAAGGGTGTGACCTACGATGAGAAAAAGACCGCTGGCGAACGGCTTCTCCTCGCTTGCTCCGAACTGCCTAACAGTGAGGAAAAAGTGATCGGCAGCTATCGCGGTTTTGAACTGTCCTTGCGTTTCGACACCTATCACAGCGAATATCAGGCTCTTTTGAAAGGTCAGCGGAAATATCCGGTAGCACTGGGCAAAGACCCACTTGGCTGCATCATCCGTCTGGACAATTCTTTGAACAATTTCCCAGAACGCATTAGTTCCGTCGAAAACGAACTGGCCACGCTTAAACAGCAGCAGGCGGCGGCACAGATTGAAGTGGAAAAGCCGTTCCCGCAGGAAGAAGAGCTGGCTGAAAAGTCAGCTCGCCTTGCGGAGCTGAACGCACAGTTGGATATGGATGAAAAAAGCCACGAGCCGGAACAGGATGAGGAACCTCGCCGTTCCTCGGTGCTGGCGGCTCTGGAAGAAAAGTCTGATAAGGTAGAGCCCATCAAGCCGTTCAAAAGCTATCTGGACAAGGATGGTGATGCTCGATGAATGGCCTCCGCGACCAGCAGTTGCATTTCCGTGTCAGCAAGCAGGAACTGGAACGGATCTGGAGCAAGATGGAATCCAGCGGTATTTTGAGCATTGGCTCTTATCTGCGAAAAATGGCTCTGGACGGTTACTGCCTGCGTTTGGATTTGCCAGAGTTGCGGCGCATGGCCTATCTCCTGCAAATGTGCAGCAACACTCTCAACCAGTATACCAAAGCTGCCAACGAAAACGGTCAGGTCTATGCCGCCGATCTGGAGGACTTGCGCACCCGGCTGGATGAGCTGATTGTTATTGGCAGAGAGATTCTTTCCCGGCTGGCTGACCTCTGATTTTCACCCCACGGCTTTAGCTGTGGGGCTACATATTATATAAGGATAAAACTGTGGGAGGTGGTGGGCATGGCCGCAACACGCTTGATTGCGCTGCACAAAAATAAGGGAAAATCCGTGGCGACCTGTTTGAAAAGCCGCACAGACTATGCACAAAACCCGGAGAAAACCAAACAGGGTGAACTTGTCAGCAGCTACGAGTGCAGCCCTCTGACGGTGGACGAAGAATTTATGCTGTCCAAGCGGCAGTATGAACTTGCCACTGGACGTAGGCAGAAAAGTGATGTGATCGCCTATCAAATTCGGCAGTCGTTCAAGCCC
>ENA-UEYL01001943-UEYL01001943.1-human-gut-metagenome-genome-assembly--contig:-NODE-1943-length-16382-cov-7.839804_pt1 | contig 16382 bp, 14 predicted proteins | sample MGYA00242941_ERZ507946 | MGnify/ENA primary metagenome ERZ507946 (study PRJEB26167, sample SAMN06115482) | human gut metagenome | host: Homo sapiens | place: China:Guizhou | collected 2015-03-11...
GTCCTCCATTGTGTTAGAATGGATGTGATCCATCGTGATTGCTCCTTTGTTGATGATTTCTCGCAAAACCATTTTAGAATGAGGCTTCACTATGGATTTTTATTTTTTGATTAACTGTTCAAGTTCATTTTACAACTGACCGAAAATTTTGAGGGTGAATTTAAACTTAAAAAATGATAATTTAGAGGCTGTGAATAATGTTCGATATATTTCGAACGATAATCTTGATTCATAAAAAATATATGACAATTTGATAAAATGCTCTTTTTTTTGTTGTCATCATGGCGTGTAAAATCCGCGTAAAAATAGAAGGAATCGGGTCAGTTTCCATAGCTTGATGGAAAAAGATGTGGTAAAATCATGTAATAGACAAGTAAATAATTTGTAATGAAATTGTAGACCGCATCCAGTATGATCTATGTTAACGGGGGAGATTACCTTGCTTCAATTCTTCTTGTTCCTTGGTGGGATTTCGCTCTTTCTTTACGGTATGCAGCTCATGGGCGATGGCCTGCAGGCTGCTGCCGGCAGTAAGCTCCAGCGGATTTTAGGGGCACTGACAAAGCGCACGATTTATGGTGTTGCCTTAGGTGCTGGCGTCACAAGCATTTTACAGTCTTCAAGCGCAACCACAGTCATGACCGTGGGACTTGTCAACGCGGGTCTCATGAACCTGCAGCAAGCCTTTGGGATTGTCATGGGGGCCAATATCGGGACAACTATTACGGCTCAGCTCATTGCGTTTAAATTGACGGATTATATTACCTTGCTCCTTGCCATTGGTTTTTTGATCCGTACAGTTGCAAAGAAGCGGCAAATGAAAGATATTGGTCAAGTGCTCATGGGGTTTGGTATCCTCATGTTAGGGATGGCGATGATGAGCAATTCTGTAGCCCCTCTGCGTCATAATACGGCCGTTGTGGACTTCATCGGACGCTTTTCCACGCATCCCATCCTGGGCCTTTTGGTTGGTCTGTGTATGACGGTTGTCATCCAGTCTTCATCAGCGACGGTCGGTATCCTGATGGCCATGGCCGGCCAAGGTCTTATCCCGCTGGAAGGGGCTGTCCCTGTCTTGTTGGGGGATAACATCGGGACGTGTATTACCGCCGTTTTGGCGACCCTGCAGGCTAACATCAATGCGAAACGCGTGGCCCTTTCCCATGTGCTCTTCAATTTAATTGGAAGCATCATTGCCATTGCTCTCCTAGGCCAGTTCCTGACCTTGGTCTTGAAGATTTCTCCTGCCGGAAATATCTCCAGGCAGATTGCTAACGCCCATACGGTCTTTAACGTTGTAAATACCATTCTTTTCCTGCCCTTTGCTGGACAGTTCACGAAACTCATTGAGAAGATCATGCCCAATAAAAATGGCGAAATCTCCTATCAGCCCAAATTCCTCAATGAAAGTATGCTTGATACCCCGGCCATTGCATTGAGTCTTGCAAGAAAAGAAGTGAGCCGCATGGGGAGCCTTGCCTTGGGCAATATCAAACGGGCCTTCAGCTGTATCAATCAATATGACTCCAAAAAGGTCAAGTATATCAAGGAACATGAACCGGTCATTGATAATTTGGAAGAAGCCATTACGGTCTACTTGACAAAGATGTCGGAAAAGAACCTCAGTGTGGAGCTGACCAATATCCATACGGGTCTGCTTCACTGCTGCATGGATCTGGAACGTATTGGGGACCATGCCGAAACCATTGCCAAACGAGTCAAGTCCATGAATGAAGACGGGATTTCATTTTCTCCGGAAGCCGCGGAAGAGATGAAGGAAATCGGGGATATGGTCATACGGACCACGGCTGATGCCCTTCAGTCCCTGGAAGACAATGACGTAAATCTTGCCAAGGCGGCCCTTGCCCGTTCCCATGAAGTCCGTAAAAAGGAAAAAGCCATGCGCCGCTCCCATGTGGACCGGCTTAACCGCGGCGTTTGTACGCCGGAAACAGGGTTTGTTATGCTGGAACTCTTGCTGAATATGAAACGCGTTTCTGATCACGCCCAAAATCTGTGCGAAATTGTGCTGGGTGAGTTCTGATCCTTTTTTGAACGAAACCGTGCTGTGAAGGATGATGCTTCATGGCACGGTTTTTTCTTTCCCAAATCAATAAGCCTGCAGGGCTTTATTTTTGCGCTGCAGGCGATTTTATTCACTGTTCATCTTATAAAAAAGGAAGGCGGAAGGTATTTACTGGCTGAATGGGATCAGGAAAATGGGGCCATCCATCTTGACAAGGTTTTGGAAAATGCTTTCTTGACGGGAGCCCGACTTCCTGCTACGATAAGTACCGTATGGATAAAAAAACACTATATATAGTGAGTTGCTAAAATAAAAAATACAAGATATTGAAAAAGGGGAGACGGTTATGGAAGTGCAGGAATGGCTTGGTGCGGATAATCAGCTGGGGCTTGATATTTGGCAGAACAAGTACCGCGATGACAGTGAAAGCTTTGACGCCTGGCTGGATAGAGTAAGCGGCGGTGATGAGCAAGTCAGGGAATTGATCAAGGAGCAGAAGTTTCTCTTTGGTGGACGCATCCTGGCTAATCGGGGCCTTGAAAATAAGGGAAAGAAGATTACCCTTTCCAATTGTTATGTGGTGGAGCCGCCGGAAGACAGCATTGAGAGCATCTTTGACAGGGCAGGGAAACTGGCTCGGACTTATAGTTACGGTGGAGGCTGCGGCATTGATATATCAAAATTGAGCCCCAAAGGAGCTCATATCAACAATGCGGCCAAGCAGACGAGCGGATCCATTTCTTTCATGACCCTTTATTCCCTCGTAACAGAACTAATCGGACAAAATGGGCGCCGTGGGGCCCTCATGATTTCCATTGACTGTTCCCATCCTGATGTTGTTGACTTCATTAAATTGAAGACAGATCTGGATAAGGTGACAAAAGCCAATATTTCTGTTCGGATCAGCGGTGATTTCATGGAAGCTGTGAAGGAAAATCGCAAGTTCCGCCTTCATTACACGCGCAAAGAAACGGGCGAGACCATCGAGTCCTTGGTAGACGCAGCAGAGGTCTTTCATCTCCTTGCGGAGACAAACTGGGATTATGCGGAACCAGGAGCCCTTTTCTGGGACCGGATTACAAGCTGGAACTTATTGTCCAATACCAAATCCTTCCAGTTTGCCGGTGTCAATCCTTGTGCGGAGGAACCTCTTCCAGCAGGCGGTTCCTGTCTCCTTGGCAGCATGAACCTTGCTGAATTTGTCAAGGATCCCTTTACGGAAGAGGCTTCTTTTGATCAGGAAGGGTTTAAGCAAGCAATCCATGTGGCTGTCCGGGCCTTGAATGATGTACTTGAAGAAGGGCTGCCGCTCCATCCCTTGGAAGAACAGCGGGAAAGTGTTGCCAAATGGCGCCAGATTGGCCTTGGCATTATGGGACTTGGTGATATGCTCCTGAAAATGGGGTTGACCTACGGCAGTAAGGAAGCGGTTGATTTTTGTCATACCCTGGGCTTTACCATGGCGGATACAGCCATTGCTTCTTCCGCCCTTCTTGCCAAAGAGCGCGGCCCCTATGAGCAGTTTTGTGCAGAAGAAGTGATGGAAACTCCTTACTTCAAAGCCAATACGACGGAAGAGACCGTACAGCTCGTGAAATCGTATGGCCTGCGCAATTCCCAACTTCTGACCATTGCGCCTACGGGAACCCTTTCAACGATGCTGGGGATTTCCGGCGGCATTGAGCCAATCTATGCAAACTATTATGAGCGTAAAACAGAATCCCTTCATGCGGCCGATGTCTATTACAAGGTCTACACGCCCATTGTGGAATGCTATATGAAGCAGCATGATCTCAAGGATGATTCCCAGTTGCCTTCTTATTTCGTCACGGCCATGACCCTTCCCTATGAGGATCGTATTGCCATGCAGGCCGCTTTTCAGCAGCATATTGACGCTTCAATCAGTTCGACGGTCAATGTTCCCAACAGCTTTACGGTTGAAGATACAGAACATCTTTACCTGCTTGCCTATGAAAGCGGCTGCAAGGGGGTCACCATTTTCCGTGATGGCTGTAAGCGTGCTGGTATCCTCACAACGCATGTGGAAGATCATAAAAAGGAAGTCCCGATTGCAGGAGAGGGCCTTGCCCGCGGAGAAATCGTTGCCATTGATGATCATGTCATCGGCAAGAAACGCAAACTGATCACTGGCTGCGGCAGCCTGCACTGCATGGCCTTTTTTGATCCAGAAACAGGAGCCCTTCTGGAAACTTACCTGAGCAAAGGTTCCACTGGCGGCTGCAATAACTTCATGATTGGGTTGTCCCGGATGATTTCCATTGCGGCCCGTGCTGGTATTGATATCTATACCATCATCGATCAGCTCAATTCTACGGGCAACTGCCCAAGTTATGCCGTGCGGCGGATTACAAGAGGGGATACGAGCCGTGGGTCATGCTGTCCCTTGGCGGTTGGCAATGCGCTCCTTGATATGTATAATGAAGTGCAGCAGGAGCTAACGGGCAAAGCGGCCCCTCAGGTTCCTACCAAAGAAGTGAAAAAAGCCGTGACCAAAAAAGTACGGGCGGAAGACATTTTCTGCCCTCAGTGCGGGGAACCCCTTGTTTTTGAAGGAGGATGCAATACCTGCAAGAACTGCGGATGGAGTAAGTGCTACTAAAGCCGTGCCGTAGTAAAAACGTTCTTGACGGAAACGCTGCCATCTGGTATAATTCTCTTCGTTGCGGAAGTAGCTCAGTGGTAGAGCATCACCTTGCCAAGGTGGGGGTCGCGAGTTCGAATCTCGTTTTCCGCTCCAATGAAACGCTCATCCCGCAGTTTGTGACTGCGGGATTTTTTCTTTATTTTTGAAAGGAACGATATGCACCGTTTTCTTACCCTTTTGCAAAAAGATCTGCGATATTTTCTCTATTTGGAAGGGCTCCTCATGCTTTTCCGAGTGGCTTTTCTCGTCCTTTTCCGCAGCCAGCTGAATGCGGTTCCCGCTTCAGAAATCCTCTATGCCCTTTATCTTGGCTTTCGCATCAGTCTTAAGACGACGATCCTTCTTGTGGGGCTTCCCTTTCTTTTGGCAACCGTGCCGGGAAGCTTCTCTTCCCGCTATCCGGAAAAAGCCGTGAGGACCCTCCTTACAGGCCTTTCCCTCTTTGTCATGACCTTTCTTTTTGTGGCGCGCATTCCCTACTATGCCATTTTCCAGGAAACGTACAACATCATGCTCTTTAACGGCATGAAAGATGATAAGCATGCCATTTGGGACACGGCCGTAAAGGAATATCAGCTTTTCCCGCGTCTTGTCGGCGTCCTTCTTCTCTCCGCTCTCGTCATCTATCTTTGGCATCAGCTGCAGGAACGAAAGGCCATCGCCCCCCAGCGCCGCATCAAGACCATTTTTGCAGGTACGCTGATCTTTATTCCTATTTTTGCCATCTTTTGCCGCTTTGGCGGCGGCTTTCATTCCGATGATGGAATCCACTGGGAAAGCGCGGCCCGTACCAAATCCAAACTTCTCAATGAAGCCATTCTCGATGATGGACAGGCCCTGTACCGCGCCTATGCCACCCATAAACGGGCAACGGAAAAAGTCCTGCGCCCCCTCACGGCAGAAGAAGTGCGAGCGGCCATTTGGCTTCTTGGCGGCAATGGCAATGCGGCGACCATCGATGAAGCTTTTACCAGAATCAAAAAGACGGACGCCCGCATCAAGCGTCCTCGTCATGTGGTTGTAATCTTGGGAGAAAACTATGCCCTTTGGCCTCTTTTGCCCGCGTATCAGGACATGAACCTTGCGGCGACGGGGAAATTCCTTGAAGCGCATGGGGCCCATACGTATCAGTTCCTCGCAAACAGTACGGGAACCATGACGAGCCTCAATGGATTCGTTACAGGTCTTCCCGATGTTGGCCTTTACGTCAACTATATCATGGGAAAGAACGGGGATCCCGTCGACGGCCTCGGCATTGGCGCCGTCATGAAGAAGCTGGGCTACCGGACCCAGTTCTGGTATGGCGGCCTGCGCAGCTGGCAGGATATCGAAAAATTTACGCGCCGCGAAGGCTTTGATGAATTCCACTGCGCCGATGAATTTCCCGGCCTAGGGGAAAGCTCTTCCTGGGGGATTGCCGATGGCCCCTTTTTTGAGGAAGTGCTGAAGGCCATGCAAAAAGACCCGGGAGATACCTTTTACTTTATCCTTACAACGAGCAACCATCCACCCTTTGCCTTTGATGTGGACAGCCAGGGATTCCCTCGGGACCGCGTAGCTGAAAAGCGGGGACCTGCCATTCCCAAGGACAAGAAGACCTTGGACCAGCTGGGACACATCTGGTATGCCGACGACGTGATGGGAAAATTCATCAAAGCCGCCGAAGCCTATGACCCATCCACCCTTTTTGTCGTTACAGGCGATCACGCGGAGCGCTTCAATTTCAGCAACGATGTTTCCTTATGGGAAAAAAGCGGCATTCCCTGCTTCTTCTATGGCGCTGGCATTACTACGGACCTCTTTGCCAAAGACGCCGCCGGCAGCCATCTCCAGATTGCGCCGACCTTGGCAGAACTCATCCTGCCCCAAGGAGAGACCTATGAATCCCTGCTTCCCTCCCTTTTTGATTCCCGGCGAGCCTTCAACCATCGCCTTTATATTGAGAATGGACAAATCGGCGAAGAAAAGGACCTCAAAGATAAGGAATTCAAGGCAGAAATCGAAGCGGCCCGGACCATTGCCATTTGGAGAATCAAAAATGGCAATGCGATTAGGTCAATCGAATAAACGGCGGTATAAGTCTATTTTAGGAAGATAACCGTCGAATGCACAAGGGAGGCGGCAGGAATTCCTGCCGCCTCCCTTGTGCTCCTGCCATTTCCATTGTATGATAAGGAGTATGTGAAGTGTCAGACGACAGGAGAGTAGATTATGGACGAAATTGCCATTGTCCTTGCTTGTGATGATCGCTATGCCCAGCACGCAGCCGTTGCAGCAGCTTCTATGCTGCTTTGCCATAAAGGTTCCAGACCCCTTCATTTTTATCTCTTTGATGATGGAATCACCGGTGTAAAAAAAGAGATGGTGGAGCGCACCATCAAGGACCTCAAAGGTCTTGTGACTTTTATTGATACAAAGGGCATTGCCGTAGATGCCTACACAAGCGGTCATATCCATAAGGCGGCTTACCTTCGCCTTCTTATTGCAAAACTTTTGCCCTTAGCGGTTGCAAAGGCCCTTTATTTTGATACGGATCTTGTGGTAAAGGATGATGTGGCAAAGCTGTGGGACTTTCCTCTTGACGGTCATCCTATTGGTGCCGTCAAGGATTTTGGTATCATGGCTTCATCAAGGATGCGCCGCCAAAAAGCGGAATCTTTAGGCCTGCCCTTGGGCGCTCCTTATTTTAATTCGGGCGTTATGATCATGGATCTTGCTGCCTTTCGGAAAGAAGGCTATGGGGAGAAGGTCCTGCAATGCGTCACGAGCCATGCCTACCGCCATCACGACCAAGATGGGCTCAATAAAGTCTTTATGGGGAATTGGTCTATTTTGCCCCTCCGCTGGAATGTCATTCCTCCTGTTTTTGGCATGCCCCTAAAGGTCCTCAAAAAAGGGGCTTTGCGGCTTGAAGCAATCGAGGCCCTGCAAAACCCGGCCGTCATCCACTGGGCAGGGCGCTATAAACCGTGGGAATTTCAGATATCGGAGCATTTTAACCGTGCCTATTACGACATCCTCAAAAAGACGGCTTTTTGCGACGCACCCATGCCACAGCCCGGGGATATGACGGGGAAATCCCTGTGGCGGCAGGAAATGCGGATTCGTTTGGGGAAAATCTGGACACGGCTCCTGGGCAGAACTTTTGAATTGAAAGGAAAAGGGGAGATGTAATGGGTAATATGGCGGAGCTTGAGATAAAAGAATTCAAAAATATTGTAGAGATGATCTTTATCAATATTTACTTATTTTTTCTTTGCAGTACAAAATCACTCGCGGGTTATAATATAAGCATGTCCATTGTTATCTTACTTACCGTACTATTTTGTATTAGAAAAAAAAATTCTCTTGTTTTCTTCCCTAGTATTTTCTTCTTTTCGTACATTATATTTTTTGGGGGTCTCTTAGTAGCGTCTTACCTAATTGGACAAGAAAATTCTATAAAGACTGCAGTCAAGTTATTTTCTTACACGTCTCCGATGTGGGTTCTTTTTTTCGCTTTGCAGGGGAAAAAAATTATGAGTTCAATTTTATGGGGAATGCTCTTTGGAACAAACATATTAAACGTAATTGTAATTTATGAGCTTTTTTCATTGCCTATAAAAGAGCGAATTCACGGTTCTTTTGCATCCCCTAATAATTTTGCCATGGTATTAGAAGCTATTCTCCCATTTCTTGTAGTTCAAATTCGTTCTCTTATATCTAAAAATAAAAAATATAAAAACATAAGAGAAAAAATAATATTTTATTCCAGCTTAATTACAACTGCCTTAGGAATTTTTGGGCTGTTTTTAAGCGCTTCTAGGGGGGGAATAGCAGGATTTCTCTTGGGCGGAATGATTACCATTTTTATGTATTATAGGTTTTCATCAATAGTGTGGAATAAGAAAAAGGTTTTTAAAGGAATTGGAGCCCTTATTCTTTCTATTATAGTGATAGTTAGTGGTGGTACACTAGTCTTTAAGCGAAAATACGATCCTGAACGATTACTGCTATGGAGGGCAGCATACCAAATGTGGCTGGATCATCCATTATATGGCGTAGGATTCGATCAGTGGAATGCAGTGTATCGTCAGCATTATATTTCGCCTACAGCAAAAGAACCTACTTTAACATTGCCTCATAATAATCTGGCCAATTTTTTTTCATGCACGGGGCTTATTGGCGGAATCGGCTATCTTGTATTTATGGGTACTTCTCTTATATTTCTTTTTAGAATAATGAAAGTATCTAATTATGCGTATGCTATGCTGTGGGTTTGGATTTCATTTTCAGTTCATGGTATGGTTGATAACAGTTTATTTGCAAGGTATAATACTCGTTTGTTTTTTGCGATGTGGGGAGTTACTTTAGCTGATTATGTAAACATTAAACGAAAAGGCTTAAGTGCTAAGAAAGGATGATCTGCCTTGTTCCCTCATACAATTATAAGTGCGGACAGAGCTTACGATAGGAAAGTCGCCATCCGTAAAAATTTTTATGCCCTTGGCATCGAGCCACATTTTGTCTCTGCTATCATGGGAGATGAATTGTCGCCTGACGAGCGAGTGAGATTAGTAGATGATAAAGGACTTCTTAAATTAGGAGAAGTTGGGTGCGTTTTATCTCATTTAAAGGTGTGCAAAGATTTTTTATCAACGAATGCACCTTATTGGACTATTTTTGAAGATGATATTCATCTATCTAATGAATTTTTAGATGCTTATCCGAGAATTGAATCGTTTATGAATTCTCAGATAGAACCTAGCGTCTTGCTCCTAAGAAGAAATAATGGCAAAGGAAAAGTTGTGTACCCATTAGGTCGTAATCATCATGTTCTTCATATGCTAGCAGGTACAATGGCATGCGGGTATATTATCAATCGAAAGGCTGCTGAGAATCTGGTGAAGGCATTAATTCCTGTAAGAATAGAATATGATGCTTGGGCCATTTATCAACAACTGGGATACATAAAATTATATAGTACAGATTTCAATTACGTTGAACTCAATCCTACTATGTCTTCTAATTCTATAATTGATCAAATGGAAAAACGTTATGACGATAGTTGTCAATTTCCAAAAAAAATTAAAGATGGAAATGTAAAGGCCTTATACAATCAAAATAGTCCATCGCAAAAAATTATACTCCAATTGAAGCGTGTAGTACGGCACTTACAAGAGTTATATTATGATGAATATAGACACTAAGCCACGTAATAGAATAAAAAAGATTTTTCTTGACGGTATCATGCATCTGGGTGATGTCATTACAGCAGCGTCTGTGATTCCCGTTCTCAAGGAACAGTATCCTCATAGTGAAATCCACTACTTGGTGAAAGATTCCGTCGCTCTGCCTGCCTCTTTGATCTGTGGTGTCGATCGTGTTATTCCTTATACCTATCAAAGCGGCGGAGGGGCCTTGGATGTAATCCGAATGGGGAAAAAGTTGTCCCAAGAGGGCTATGATTTGGGGATTTCCCTCGATCCTAGGGAGCGGGTTACCCTCATGAAATGGATTGCTCGCATTCCCCTTCGGCTCAGTATGGAGCGTGCCTTAGGCTGGGAACTGGGTTGGGAAAAGTGGTTTTATACCCAGGACCTTTCTTATCGAGCGTCTTGGGATTATAAAAATCACCGCATGGGAGAAAGCTATCAGCGTCTCATGCGGGATTATTTTGGTGATGAATCACAGGAATTCATTCCTCCTGCCCTTGTCCCATCAGCCTCAAAGGATCTTGCCGCCGCTGATGCCCTGCTTGCTGGATGTTCTGCCAAGGGACCAAAGGTGCTTTTTTGCGTGGAGACGACCGCAAAGGCAAAGGACTGGCGGGCTGAAAAATTCGCCGCCCTTGCTGACTGGCTCATCACGAGCTATGATGCGTCCGTCATCATAACGGGCATTGAAGCGCATCGTCCTAAGATGGACGCCATCAAAAACCGGATGAAGCATCCCGAAAGCATCATCGATACCCTGGGAAAAACGACCTTTCCCGCTTTGGTGGCGCTTATGAGACGGGCCGACTGCGCCATTACCCTCGATACGGGCACAACCCATATTGCCGCCGCGGCAGGGTGTCCCGTCCTGACAATTTTTACCTTTAACTCCCCTGAGATCTATCAGGGATGTGGGGAACGAACTTGGGCTGTCAGCGGTCATGTTCCCTGTTCGGGAAAGCATGTTTGCATCGGACCCAAGAAATGTCCAAAGAACCTTTGCGAAGAAAGTGTGACCTTATCTATGGTCCAAGAGACTGTGAAGGAGATGCTTGAATCCCTATGAAAACGTTTGAAGACGGTTACTTTGTCCCCGCCCGTTTCCTAAAAGGGGTGGAGACCTTTTCAAAAAACGCGGAAAAGACGGACAAAGCGCCCTTGCACGTTGCCTATAACGTCAATGACGGCTATTTTCAGATCATGGGCGCAAGCCTTGTCAGTGTCCTTGAAAATAATGCCCATCGTGCGGTGATGTTTCACATCTTTACTGATGGGTACAGCAAGGAAAATGCCCAAAAGATGGAGCAGCTGGCTGACCGCTATGGCTGCGTCATCAAGCTCTATACCCTTCATATGGAGCCCTTTGCTGATTTTCATGTCAAAGTGGAGCGTTTTTCCCGGATTACTTATGGAAGGATTGTGATGCCCCTCATCCTTGCTGCAGAAACGGACCATTTTCTCTATCTTGATGCCGATACTATGGTCATCCGGCCCCTTGACGAGCTCTATCATTGGGACCTTACGGGAAAAGCTATGGGGGCTGTTTCAGAACGGATGCCCGATGCCAAGCGCCGTGGTGACTATCTTCATCTTAATCATGGCCGTTACTTTAATGACGGAGTCATGATGGTGAATATCCCAGAGTGGCAGAAACAAAACATTACGGAAAAGGCCTTTTCCCTACAGAAGGAACCAAAAGAACGTTTTTTGGGTCAAAGCCAGGATATCCTCAACATTGTCTTTGATGGGACAAATGCTTTTTTGCCGTCTATTTACAATGAATTTGGCGGTGGTGAAGATGACCCCCAGCAAAAAGGGACAATCATTCATTGGACAGGGCGGCGCAAACCATGGCAGATGGTCCTGTCCGATTATGACGCTCAGTGGCGGTCCTATAATGCGGCCTCTCCGTGGGAGACCTTGACGGCTATTTTGCCCATCCCTAAACCAGAAAACTATCATGATTTCAAGGAATGGGCAAAGTATCGCAGAAAAGAAAGCTTCCGGGATTATGTAAAGGGAATGGCTTATTACGCGATATTAAAAGGACGCTTTTTGATTTCCCGAAGGGCAAAGTAAGACCCAAGGAGGTTTTTATATGACAACGTTTCTTGTTGCTGCCATTCAAATGGATACCACATCCAATCAGGATCAGAATCTTTCTGTCGCGGCTGATTTCATTGGAGAAGCGGCCAAAAAAGGCGCCAAGCTTATCGCCCTTCCCGAGACCATGGCCTATTTGGGCCGCGATTATGCGGCCCTTTCAGAAGCGGTTCCTGGTGGGAAAACGGCAACCTATTTGAGCGCCCTTGCCCGAAAATATGGCGTCTATATCGAGGGTGGGAGTCTTTACGAAAGAAATGAAAACGATCCGGTCCGCCCTTATAATACGACCTTCCTTCTAGGTCCTGATGGGGCATTCCTCGGAAAATACAGCAAGCTCCATCCCTTTGATGTGGTCCTTGATTCAGGGGTGACAAGCCGCGAATCAAGTCATGTAGCACCGGGCCATGAAATCGTGACGGTGAAGACGGCTGGTGTCGGTACTTTGGGCTTTGGCATCTGCTATGACCTGCGGTTTGGAGAGCTCTTCCGTCTTATGGCCCTTCGGGGCGCACAGATTCTGGTGCTTCCTGCGAACTTTACGGAAGCAACGGGCCGCGCCCATTGGGAAGTCCTTGTTCGGGCCCGGGCCATTGAAAATGAATGCTACGTCATTGCACCGAACCAAGTGGGAAAGAAGCCTCGCTTTACGGCCTATGGTCACTCCCTGATCGTCGATCCGCGGGGAAAGGTCCTTGCCGAAGCAGACGGGACGGAAACAGGCGTTATTTACGCACCCATCGACCTTGACCTTGTGTCGAAGGTGCGAAAGGAGACCTTTACCCTCCAAAATCGACGGGAAGATATTTATTCCCTCTGCTTGAAATAGAATCGGTAACTCCCATTTGACCAGTCTTATGGCGGTCTATGGGATTTTCTTTTGAGAAACTGGCGGCATGTTTTTGTACAGTTTGCGTTCAATCAGGCAAGCCAGACAGCGAACACTTTTTGTGTATTTGGTGAGGTATTTGCCCGTGTGTCAAATTTTTCAAGAATTGTTTTTACTAAAACCTGAGGCTAGGTGACAGTTTGTGGAAACGGTGCTTTTTTTAGGTAGTTGTACTATAATAAAAATATAGCCATCTTTCTTGGCAATTTTGTCAGTAAAGGAGCGTTTCCTATGGATTGCAAAATAGAAGCTGTGCCGATATTCATTACGGGTGCAGCTGGCTTTATAGGGTATCACCTTGCTTTGCGGCTTCTTTCTAAGGGCTATGCCGTTCATGGCATGGATAATCTCAATGCCTATTATGAGGTGGCCTTGAAAAAGGAGCGCCTGAAGCGCCTTTCCTATTATCCTGGTTTTTCCTTTACAGAAGGGGATATCAGTGACAAGGACGCCGTGGAAGGGGTCTTTACGAAGCTGTCCCCCAAAATTGTCGTGAACCTTGCGGCTCAGGCCGGCGTCCGCTACAGCATTGATCACCCTCGGGACTACATTGATTCCAATATCGTGGGCTTTTTTACAATCTTGGAAGCTTGCCGTCATCATTCGGTGAACCATCTCGTCTATGCTTCGAGTTCCTCCGTTTATGGCAATCAAGAAAAAACCCCCTTTAGCGTCACAGACCCGGTCGACCATCCGATCAGTCTTTATGCAGCTACTAAAAAATCCAATGAACTTATGGCTTATACCTACAGTCATCTTTATGGGGTTCCTACGACAGGACTGCGTTTTTTTACGGTCTATGGTCCTTTCGGCCGGCCTGATATGGCCTATTTCAAGTTTGCCAATAAAATCATGAGGGAGGAGCCCATTACCATCTATAATCATGGCGATATGTACCGTGACTTTACCTATGTCGATGATATTGTGACGGGTATCGAAAACCTGCTTCCCCATCCACCCCAAGATGGTTTTGGCGGGGACCCTTACCGAATCTATAATATTGGCAACAGCACGCCTGTAAAGCTGATGACCTTTATTGAGATCCTGGAAAAGGCACTGGGAAAAGAGGCCCAAAAGGAATACCTTCCTATGCAGCCCGGTGACGTGTACCAGACCTTTGCAGATGTATCGGGCCTTGAAAAGGATTTTGGCTTTAAACCGACGACGACAATTGAAGAAGGACTCAAGAAATTTGCCCAGTGGTATAAAGCGTATTACCATTGGACTGCATAGTGCCTACTCAATAAAGGAATCTGTCGATAAGAACCCATTCCTGGCGAGATTTAAGCCTATGAGAAGGAAATCCCCTTATTGTACGGGTGTTTGTACAATAAGGGGATTTCCTTTACTTAAAACGGAAGTGAGGATCTATTTTTTCGGAAAGACTTTTGGTTCCGTGCTGCGTTTTTACTTTCTCCCAGTTGAGCTGATAGGTTGGGGAAGCAAGATCGAATTGTCTTTCTTCGTATGGGGCATTCTGGATCCCCAGTAGGGAAATAAGCAAATTATAGGCTAGATCGTTGGTCCATGGCAGATCTTTGTGTTTTTGCAATTCTTTTTGGATTTCTGGGCGACTGGCAATTGCCTTAGGACTAAGATAGACCAGAAAGGGAATTCGAACCATTTGAAAGGTAAATTTATCAGGAGAATGGGCATTTCCGGATTCTGGATCTTCTCCATGGTCAGGCAGTGTTAGAGGCCAGTAGAAAAAGCCAAATAGAGCCCATTTAATTTAGCCATTTTCAGCTCAATAAAAAGAGCCAATAACTCATGCACTTCCTCCTCTCAGATTAGATTCTTGGCTGTTCTACACTTCCTGCTAGCCGTTGTTTCTCGGTCTGCACAGTAAATGTTTCCATCTGTTGGCCACGAAAACTGTTTCCACGTAACAGGAAAACCATAGCATCATCAAAAATCCGGTCTAAGGCACATAATAATGCATCATCTTCGTTAAAGGATGAACGCCACTCAGACGGGTTCTTGTTGCTGGTAAAGATCATATTGAATGCACCTTGCTTGTTGTAACGGCGATCTATGAGATCGAAAAACATCCTTGTGTTTTCCTTGTCCAACTCACAGTGGCCAACTTCATCAATAATCAGGCAGGATGGTCGAACCAGCATATTGAGCAGTCTGGCAGTCTTGCCACCTTGTCTTGCCGCGTGGAAACGGTCGTTCAGTTCCGTCATCTTAATGAAATAGGTCTTTAATCCATTTTGGCAACAAGAGTAACCAAAGGCTTGTGCCAAATGAGTCTTTCCTGTTCCAGGAGGGCCAATGAGAGCAATGTTTTTATGCGCATATACAGCGGATAATGTCCGTAATTGCTCAAGTTTCCTGGTATCTTTGCCGTGGATAAGGGAGAAATTAAAGTTATCGAAGGTCCTAGGATTTCGTAACGGCAAACGGCTGAGACGAAGTAATGTCTGTACAGTCGCTTGCCGTTTCCTTTCCCGTAAATGAAGTAGCAGCTGCTCCATGGCATTAACCGTTTCTTCTGAAAGACTCTGTTCCGTAACCATGGCTGCAAATTCTTTTCCTGTCAGATTAAGATGGAGGACAGCGCAGCTTTCTTGAATGCTTTCCATCATTGCTTCATTCATTGCGTGCACCTCCTTTGCTGAAGTTGAACTTCTCAAAGGACAGTTGTGTTTCAGAAGAAGGAACCGCTAGTTGCCGTATCGTTGCCCGAACAGGAGCCGTAGGCAACTCTTCTGGCTGCTGCTTGACATACTGATCTTTGCAAAGCCGGTCTTCCCTCGTCCAGGTTACGGGATATGTTACGAGAAGAGATTTCATGTCATCCGAATAGATAAACAAGGTTTCCTGGTCTCGCTTTACCCGTGCAATACTGCCGCTATAGCTTAGGGGTACGCCAAAACGACGTTGTTCGTAGGTAACAAATCCATCAAAGGATACCTTCCGTTCAGGGCAGAGGTAGAAAAGGATGGCATCATGTAGAGTCAAAGGGCCTAGTTTTTTTGCACACTCGGACGCATGAATCGTTTCGGGTGTACTTTTCATACCAGAGTGAAAATGCCTGTTTTGTGTTTCACACCAGGCAAGGCACTGTCTATTCAAATCCGTGATGTTCCAAAAAGACCTTCCAGGCAAGAAATTTTCCTTGACGAAACGGATAAGCCTTTCTACTTTTCCTTTAGTATATGGATGACGAGGTTTACATAGCTTCGTCTTGAAGCCAACATCTTCCATAAAAGATTCATAGTCCTTTTGCCAGATGGGAAAACCAGAACTATCTCGATGCAGTACAACACTTTTCATATTATCTGTCAGGATATAACGAGGAATTCCCATATATTGGAAACCATGAAGCATCCCAATGAACAAGTTCTCCTGTTTGGCGTTAGGAAAAAATTCCACATAACACATACCACAATGATGACAGATTAACGCAAAGGCTGCTGCCTGCATAAATCGGTGTAAGTTTACCGTCTGCACGGACTTTTTTTACCACCTTCTCGGAATTCTTTTACCACCCCACCG
>ENA-UEYL01001948-UEYL01001948.1-human-gut-metagenome-genome-assembly--contig:-NODE-1948-length-16348-cov-18.754471_pt1 | contig 16348 bp, 19 predicted proteins | sample MGYA00242941_ERZ507946 | MGnify/ENA primary metagenome ERZ507946 (study PRJEB26167, sample SAMN06115482) | human gut metagenome | host: Homo sapiens | place: China:Guizhou | collected 2015-03-11...
CTGGTGCTGAGCGATGTGGCAGAGTTCTGCTACAAGTGCACCGATGTCTACGACCCCACCAGCGAGGGCGGCATCCCCTACGACGACCCCACCGTCAACGTGCAGTGGCCGGACTGCGGCTGCGAGCACAAGACCAGCGCAAAGGACAAGCTGCACGAGCCCTTTGCCGCCCAGAAGTTCGAGTATTTTGAAAAGTGGTGATCGCCCGTGGCAAAATTCAAAGCAATGTGGAACGGCTTCTGGCGCTACCGCTATCTGCTGTGGAACCTTGTAAGCCGTGATTTCAAGCTGAAATACCGCCGCAGCGTGCTGGGCGTGGTGTGGAGCGTTTTGAACCCGCTGCTGATGTGCCTTGTGTACTGGGCGGTGTTCAGCAGCCTGATGGATATGCGCGGCAGCGGCATCGACAACTTTGCCGTCTTTCTGATGTGCGGTCAGCTGCTGTTCAACTTCTTCAACGAGGCTACCTCCACCAGCATGAGCAGCGTACTCAGCGCCGCCCCGCTGCTGAAAAAGGTGTATATCCCCAAGTATATCTTCCCGCTGGAAAAATGCTGCTTTGCCATGGTGAACTGCGTGTTCAGCTTTGTGGCCCTGCTGCTGGTCATGATCTTTACCGGCGCACCCTTCCACCTCACCCTGATCGAGGCAGTGTACCCGCTGGTGACCTTGTTCTTCTTCAGCCTCGGGGTCAGTATGTTCTTAGCGGCGGCGACTGTGTTCTTCCGGGATATCATGCATATCTGGAGCGTGTTCGTCACCGCGCTGCTGTATTTCTCCGCCATCTTCTACGACCCCACCCAGATGACCTTTTCCATCGGCGGCTTCAATATGCAGCAGATCATCAAACTGAACCCCATGTACTGGTATATCACGGGCTTCCGCCGTACGGTGATGTGGGGCATCCCGCTGGATTGGAATATGTTCCTTGTCTGCGGCATCTGCGCCGTAGTGTCCATGGTAGTGGGACTGCAGATGTTCCGCAAAACGCAGGACCGCTTTGTGCTGCACATTTAAGGAGGGTGAACAATGGAACCGATCATCAAAGTGGACAATGTTTCCATGTGCTTCAACCTTTCCAAGGAAAAGCATGAGAGCCTGAAGGAGTATTTTCTGGCTATGGTGCAGGGACGGCTGCAATACGACGAGTTCTACGCTTTAAAGGACGTCAGTCTGGACATCATGCCCGGCGATTTTTACGGCCTTGTGGGCTTGAACGGCTCGGGCAAATCCACCCTGCTCAAGACCATTGCCGGGGTGTACAAGCCCAGCAAGGGCAAGGTGACCGTAAACGGCACCATCGCCCCGCTCATTGAGCTGGGCGCGGGCTTTGATATGGACCTGACCGCCCGCGAGAATATCTACCTCAACGGCACGGTGCTGGGCTTTTCACCTAAGTATCTGGACGAAAAATTTGACGAGATCGTGGAATTCAGCGAGCTGGAAAACTTTCTGGATGTGCCGCTGAAAAACTACTCCTCCGGCATGGTGGCGCGCATCGGCTTTGCCATTGCCACCATCACCAAGCCCGATATCCTTATCGCGGACGAGGTGCTGTCGGTGGGTGATTTCCTGTTCCAGCAGAAGTGCGAAAAGCGGATGCAGGAGCTGATGGCGGGCGGCACCACGGTCATTCTGGTGTCCCACTCCATCGAGCAGATCGAGCGGATGTGCACCAAGGTGGCATGGCTGAGCCACGGCCACCTGAAAATGAACGGGGACACCCAGACAGTCTGCGCCGCTTACAAGGCGACCCAGCGCGGCGAGGTCTGATATGAATGTACGGTTGAAACGCGCCAAGGAGCTGGTCGGCTACGCCGTGCAGCTGACAAAGGATGAGGGCTTGCCCACCATGGTCAAACGCGGCGCGGGCTTTGTGAAGCGCCGCTGCTTTGGCAAGCGTGCACGCTACCTGCCCGCCCAAAAGGTGCTGGAAGCCCAGCGTGCCGAGATGGCGGGCAAAACGGCAGCAGACTGCGGCCTGCCCACCATTTCGATATTGACTCCGCTGTATAACACCCCGGAAAAGTACCTGCGGGAGTTTCTGGATTCCTTTGTGGGGCAGACCGCGCCCAACGGACAGCTCTGCCTTGCCGATGCGTCGGACGCCGCCCACGGGGACGTGGAGCGCATCGTAAAGGAATATCAGCAAAAAAATCAACAGATCGTATACAAAAAGATCGAAAATAAGGGCATTGCCGCCAACACCAACGCCGCCGCGCAGCTGGCAACAGGGGAGTATCTGGCGCTGGCTGACCACGACGACATTCTGGCACCCCATGCCCTGTACACCATGGGCAAGGCCATCTTACAGCTGCGGCAGCGCGGCGAACCGGACGGCTTTCTGTACAGCGACGAGGCCCTGTTCACCAAGAGCATCCGCCGCCCCATGGTGGCGCACTTCAAGCCGGACTACGCCCCGGACTACCTGCTGTGCTGCAACTACATCTGCCATCTGGCGGTGTTTAAAAAGGCACTGTGGGAGCAGCTGGGCGGCGAACGCCCGGAATGCGACGGCAGTCAGGACCACGACCTGTTCCTGCGGCTGCTGGAAAAGACCGGCGGCGCTGCCCATGTGCCGCAGGTGCTCTACTACTGGCGGGTGCACGCGGGGTCTACCTCCGGCGGTGCAGACGCCAAGCCCTATGTGGCGGCAGCGGCGAAAAAGGCGCTGGCAGACCACCTGACCCGCACCGGGCGCACCGGCACGGTGGAGGACGGCTTGTTCCCCAGCACCTACCGGGTGAAGTGGGACATCGTGGGCGAGCCGAAGGTGAGCATCCTCATCCCCAACAAGGACCACACCGAGGATCTCGAAAAATGCCTGCACAGCATCTGGACAAAGACCGCATGGGAGCACTTTGAGGTCATTGTGGTGGAGAACAACTCCACCGACCCCGCCACCTTTGCCTACTATAAAAAGGCGCAGCAGCGCTACGATGGTCTGCGGGTGGTCACCTACCCGAAAAAGGGCTTCAACTTTTCCGGCATCAACAACTTTGGCCGCAAATACGCCACCGGCGAGTATCTGCTGCTGCTGAACAACGACGTGGAGGTGCGCGGCAGCGACTGGCTTACCGAGCTTCTGCGCCAATGCGCCCACCCCGGCGGGGCGGCAGTGTGCGGCGCAATGCTCTGGTACCCGGACGAGACCATCCAGCACGCGGGCGTCATTACCGGGCTGGGGGGCTACGCGGGGCACAGCCACAAGTACAAAAAGGCCGGCGGCAGCGGCTATATGTTCCGCACCGCCACGGTGCAGGACTTTTCCGCCGTCACCGGTGCCTGCCTGCTGGTAAAGACCAGCGTGTGGGACAAGGTGAAAGGGCTGGACGAAGCCTTTGCGGTGGCCTTCAACGATGTGGACTTCTGTCTGCGGGTGCGGGATGCAGGCTACCGCATTGCGTGGACGCCCTACGCCCAGCTGACCCACTACGAGAGCAAGAGCCGCGGCGGGGACGAAAAGGACCCGGTAAAGGCACGGCGCTTTGCCGCCGAGCAGCAGCGTCTGTACGAGGTGCACGGCAAGGCGAACATCCTGCATGACCCCTACTACAATCCCAACCTGACCATGGACCGGGAGGATTTTTCCGAAAGCGATGATCTGCGCGGGCTGAAAGAGGGACGCATCACGGTGCAGTGGAGGGAATAACAGCATGAACATCAAGGGTCATTTCGAGACTATCACCCGGCACAAGCTGCTGGTGATGAAATACTGCTTTGAATGCGGACTGTATGAGCAGGGCCTTGCCCACGACCTGAGCAAGTACAGCCCCACCGAGTTCATCCCCGGGTGCATTTATTATCAGGGCGACCACAGCCCCAACGAGGCGGAGCGCGCAGCCAAGGGCTACACCTCGGCGTGGCTGCACCACAAGGGGCGCAACAAGCATCATCTGGAATACTGGATCGATTACAGCACCACCAAGACCGGACTGACCGGCATGAAGATCCCCCTGCGCTACGTCTGCGAGATGGTGTGCGACCGGGTGGCGGCAAGCCAGATCTATCTGGGCGATAAGTACACCGATGCCTCCGCGTGGGAGTACTACCAGCGCAGCAAGGATCACTACCTGATGCACCCGGAGACCCGGGCGCTGCTGGAAAAGCTGCTGTGCATGGTGCGGGACCTGGGGCGGGAGCGCACCTTTGCCTACATGAAATTCCTGCTTGGCTGCGAAAGCGATTACTAAGCCCGAAAGGCTGCTGCACAGGCTGTGCGGCAGCCTTTTTGCGTGCAGAAAAGCCCGCGCAGTGCGCCAGCCGCGCGAAAGCCTTCCCCCGCCGGGGGAAGGTGGCACGTAGCGCCGGATGAGGGGCAATGTGTGCTGTATTTTGCCTTTTGCACGCTTTGCCGAAACTTTCCGGCAAAGTTTGGCGCATCTGCCCATTGACAGCACACCGCAGCAGGGGATAAGATGAAACTGGGGAGCAATGCGCTCCCATAAGAAGAAAGCGAGGGACCACAGATGAAGCTTTGGAAACGATGGACGGCAGCGGTCCTTGCAGCTGCAATGGTGCTGCTGCTTCTGGCAGCCTGCGGGCCCTCCGGCCCTTCCGCACCGGATGCGCCGGATAAGCCGGGCAGCAGTGAGACCGGCAAAGACCCCACCGACCCCGGAACGGGAGAACCCGGCAAAGACCCCGAAGAGGAAAATACCGGGGCACAAAAGAAGGCCGCAGTGGTGGAAGCACTGAACACAGTGCGCAAGAACTACGGCAATAACACCCCGCTGGAACTGAACGAGCAGGCCTGTGCGATCGCCAAGGAGATGGCACAGGTGCAGCTGGATGGCGTCAATGGCAAGTACGGCAAGAATCCGAGTACCAACACGGATTATATTGATGCCTGTGCAAAAGTCCGCAAGAAGAAGGTGGGCGAAAAAGCATCAATCGGTTTTGGCGCACTGCAGGGCGCTTACCCGGATGCGAACCAGTTCAAAAAGTGGGCAGTCAAGACAGAGGGAGCGAGCGCAGAACGCAACAATGCGCTGGTCAAGAGTAAAGAAGCCACCCTTGTAGGCGTGGGTGTGGTGCAGAACACTGACCCCAAAACGAGGGATAAATACCCCATTATGGTGGTCGTGATGACCTACTGATACGAGCAAACGCCGCTGACGAAAAGTCGGCGGCGTTTTTGTGTGGTTCGTGCATTGACAGCCGCCGCCTGCGGGTCTACACTGTTTTTATGGCAGACTGCATGGTCTGCCGGGGTATTTATTATTTACAGGAGGGCAAAACCTATGAAATGTATCAAAAAACTGGTTGCACTTACGCTGGCTGCGGTGCTGGCGCTGACTATGCTCACCGCTTGCGGCGGTACACCGAGCGTGCCGGAGGCAACAGAAGAAACAAAGCAGGTCGTGGACAATATCAATGCGGTTCGGACGGAAAATGGCTTACCGGCACTGAAAACCATTCCGGCTGCAACGGACGTAGCCAATAAAATTGCGGCACTGCGGGAAAAGAAACTTCTGAACCTGATTTCGGAAGATGACTACCAAACGGAATGGCGTAAATTGTACACTATTCAGGTAGAAGGTAAAAAATGCAACGGATATATGTCGATAAATACTGGAGTCTCGTGCGAAGAGTATCTGACAAAGGATTACTGCCAGAAAAAATATGACGAAAACGACCTGCAACGGATCTTTGGACGGATCATGCGCAGTTCTGATTTGACATATGTTGCTGTCGCTAACAAAAAAATGAGCAATGGCACGTTTGTGTTCGTCGTTATGGCTTACTGATCTGCAGGTTTGAAACCGTACAAACGCCGCTGACGAAAAGTCGGCGGCGTTTTTGTGTGGTTCGTGCATTGACAGCCGCCGCCCGTGAGGTTACACTGTTTTTATGGCAGACTGCGTGGTCTGCCGGGGTATTTATCATTTACAGGAGGGCAAAACCTATGAAATGCATCAAAAAACTGGTTGCACTTACACTGGCTGCGGTGCTGGCACTGGCTATGCTTACCGCTTGCGGCGGTGGCGGCGCACAGCTGAATGCAAAATTGGCAGATGATATCGCCGCAACGATCAACGGCGTGCGCAGCGACAGCAAGAAGGATGCGCTGAAGAGAGCACCGGAGGTGGAAGCGCTGTTTGCAGAGGCGGCAAAGGCGGAAGCGATATTTGCAGCGAACAGGACGGATGAGAATAGTAAGAAAGTTAAAGAAGCAGAAATCAATGCACTGGCTGCACTAAAGAATCTCGAAATTGACGGACGAAAAATTGACGTTGAGGCAACCCAAAAACTTAATACCGTTTCGTTTGACCTGAAGGACGTTTCACAGCTGAAATCGGTGCTGGAGTCTAATAGCGGTTGGCGCAATTGGTTTGTGCTGTCGAATGCAGAGTATCTGGCAGTTGTGTGTGCAGATTACAATGGTCATAACGGCATTGTGATGGTGGGCATTGTTCTGGAAAGCGCAGAGTAAGGCCGAAGAGCTTGTAAGGATATAACGAAAAAACACCCCGGCCGGGCGGTTCTGCCGCCTGACCGGGGTGCTGTTTTTGCAAGAAATAGTTACTGCTCGTTTTCGTAGATCTTGATATAACGCGGGGCGCTTTTATCCTGCCAGAGCAGCAGAATGGCGGTCAGGGCGACAGCCAGTGTGGTGAGGACGGCGAGCAGAGCTTTGAGAACTTTCATGGTTTGGTGCCTCCTTGTGAAGTTCGGGAGCGGAGCGGGGGACGTTCCGCCTGTCATGTTAGGTATAGTATAGCATATTCCCGCAGTAAAGGCAAACGGCAGAGAGGGGAGAACAAAAAGAAAAATACGGTAGTTAGTTAAAACTAATTGGCGAAAACGAATAAGAAAGTTCAGGAAAATTCATCATTTGAGCCGTGATGTCGTTGACTTCCCGCGCCAAAATGATACAATAAGTGTGTTAAGCAGCTGCTGTCCCTGTACCAGTGCGCCTGCATGGGCGAGGGGATGGCAATTCAAGCAGAATGGGGGATTTGAAATCCATGTTGAACAAGCTGAAACGTGCGGCGCTTGGCGCGCATACGCCGCATGACAAGGCAACTGCTGCAAGCAAACCTGTCCCGATGCCTCTGCCCGCGCAGGTACGCATCCTTATGAGCCAGCACATTGGCGCACCCGCCAAGGCACTGGTGAAAAAAGGCGATGAAGTGTTCGTCGGCACCAAGATCGGTGAGGCGGGCGGCTTTGTCTCCGCAAACATCCACTCCAGCGTTTCCGGTACGGTAGCTGCAGTGGAAGCTTTCCGTCTGTCCAATGGCCGTATGTGCGATTCTGTTGTCATCAAGACCGATGGCAAGCAGACCGTAGACCCGGCTGTCAAGGCACCGGAAGTCACCGATAAGGCAAGCTTCCTTGCTGCCGTGCGCGAGTGCGGTCTGGTCGGTCTGGGCGGCGCAGGCTTCCCCACCGATGTGAAGCTGCAGCCCAAGCAGTCGGTGGATACCTTACTGATCAACGCCTCCGAGTGCGAGGTGTGGCTGACCAGCGACACGCAGGAGATGCTGGAGTGCAGCGATGATATCATCCGCGGCATCAAGGCTGTGCTGCAGTATACCGGCATCCCGAAGTGCATCATTGGTATTGAGAACAACAAGCCCGAGTGCATCGACCTGCTGTGCAAAAAGACCAAGGACGACAGCGCTATCGAGGTAAAGCCCCTGCCCAGTGTCTACGGCACCGGCGCAGAGCTGATCCTCATTGAGAAGTGCCTCGGCCGCGAGGTGCCTCACGGCGGTCTGCCTGCCGATGCAGGCGCCATCGTGATGAACGTGACCAGCGTTTCCACACTGGGCAAGTATCTGGCTACCGGTATGCCGGTGGTCCAGCGTACCATCACCGTGGACGGCGATGCCTGCGCAAAGCCCCAGAACGTTGTTGTGCCCGTGGGCACCGCCTATCAGGACATTCTGGACTATGTGGGTGTCAAGGGCGAGCTGGGCAAGGTGGTTGCCGGCGGTGCCATGATGGGCCCCGCTGTGGAGAACCTTTCCTACCCCACCACCAAGACCACTTCCGGTCTGATCCTGCTGAGCAAGGCCGCTGCACAGCCCGCACCGGTCAACCCCTGCATCCGCTGCGGCCGCTGCGTGGAGTACTGCCCCATGGGTCTGGAGCCCGTGGAGGTCAATCAGGCCTACGCCGCCCGCGATGTGCAGGAGCTGGGCAAGCTGCACGCTGACTACTGCTTCAACTGCGGCAGCTGCTCCTTCGTCTGCCCGGCAAAGCGCCCGGTCACCCAGATGATGAGTCTGGCCAAGGCCTTCTATCTTGGCGAAATCAAAAAAGGAGGCAATAAGTAATGGATACGAAGCTTATTGTTTCGGCTTCCCCGCACGTCCGCAGTGACGAGACCACCCAGAGCCTGATGGCTAACGTGATCGTTGCACTGTGCCCCTGCGTGGTTGCCTCTGCGATCATTTTCGGCGTGCGCGCCCTGCTGGTCACCGCCGTTTCCGTGGTGGCCTGTGTGGTCTTTGAGTGGCTGTACTGCAAGCTGCTGAAGCGCCCGAACCCCATCAGCGACCTGTCCGCTGTGGTCACCGGCATCATTCTGGCCATGAACGTGCCCGTGGGCATGCCCATCGGTCAGCTGATCATCGGCGATCTGGTGGCTATCATCGTTGTCAAGCAGCTGTTCGGCGGCATTGGCATGAACTTTGCAAACCCCGCTCTGGTGGGCCGTATCGTGCTGTTTATCAGCTTTGCCGGCTCCATGAATAAGTGGGTGTTCCCGGATGCAGCGGTGGATCAGCTGTCCAAGGCTACCCCGCTGGCTGTGGCAGATCCTTCCAAGCTGAGCCTGCTGGACCTGTTCATGGGCATCCACGGCGGTGTGCTGGGCGAGACCTGCGCACTGGCCATCGTGCTGGGTCTTATCTATCTGGTGGCTACCAAGACCATCAGCATCGCTATCCCTGCTTCCTACGTTGGCAGTGTGTTCGTGTTCTACCTGATCGCTACCAAGGATCTGCACAGCGCACTGGTTGCCGTGCTGAGCGGCGGCCTGCTGTTCGGCGCTGTGTTCATGGCTACCGACTACGTTACCAGCCCCTTTACCCTGAAGGGCAAGCTGGTGTACGGCGTTTGCCTTGGCATCGTTACCTTTGCCATCCGCTACTGGGGCAGCTACACCGAGGGCGTGTCCTTCGCGCTGCTGTTCATGAACCTGTGGGTCCCGTACATCAATGATCTGACCCGTCAGACCCCGTATGGCTATGTGAAGCCTGCAAAGAAAGCGAAGGAGGGTGCTGGCAAATGAGTAAGACTGCAAATTCCAGCTGGGAAACCACCGGTAAGCCGATCGTTGTGCTGACCGTTATCTCTCTGATCGTCAGCCTGCTGCTGGCTCTGGTGAACGGCATGACCGCTCCCGTTATCAAGGAGAACACCCGCCGCACCACCCTGGCTGCTTATGTCAGCGTGATGCCCTCTGTTTCGGACGCAGCTACGCTGGAGGAAGTTACCGACTACACCACCGCCAACGTTACCGGCGTGGTAAAGGCTCCGGACGGCGGCATTGCCATCAAGGCCGAGGAAAAGGGCTTTGACGGCGGCATCCTGACCGTGATCATGGGCTTCGACGCCAACGGTGCCGAGACCGGCATCTGGGTGGACGCTTCTACCCAGACCAAGGGCATCGGCTCCAATGTGTCCACCGATGACTTCCTGGCACAGTTCAACGGCATGGACGGCACCAAGAACATTGTGATGAATCAGGATTTCGATGCGTACAGTGGCGCAACCATTTCGTCCACCGCTCTGTTTGCTGCCATCAATGATTGTATCAACTGCTTCAACGAGCTGGCATAAAAGGAGGTTGGTAAGAAATGGCACAAGAAAATAAGTCCAAGGTAAGCATCCTTACCAACGGCATCATCAAAGAAAACCCTGTTCTGCGTCTGGTTCTGGGCACCTGCTCCATTCTGGCCGTTACCACGGCAGTTTCCAGCGCACTGGGCATGGGCGCCGCCTTCACCTTCGTGCTGGTGTGCTCCAATATCATGATCTCCCTGCTGCGGAAAGTCATCCCCGGCAAGGTGCATCTGCCCTGCTACATCGTTATCATTGCAGGCTTTGTGACCATCGTGCAGATGTTCATGCAGGCCTACATGGAAAGCCTGTACAACGCTCTGGGCGTGTTCCTGCCCCTGATCGTTGTCAACTGTATCATTCTGGGCCGTGCCGAGATGTTCGCCTGCAAGAACAATGTGGTGGATTCCGCACTGGACGGCGTGGGCATGGGTCTCGGCTACACCCTCACCGCTACTCTGATGGCCTCCATCCGTGAGATCCTGGGCAGCGGCACCTGGCTGGGCTTCCAGATCATTCCGGAAAGCGTTGCCAAGATGTCCATCATGACGCAGGCTCCCGGTGCATTCTTCTGCTACGGCATCCTGATGGCAGGCTGTATCTGGCTGGAAGGCAAGCTGGACGCCCGTATCGAGCGCAAGAGCTGCTGTGATCTTGACAATCTGAAGAAGGAGGCGGAATAAGATGCTCGTCAAACTCGCTGCGATCTTCTTCAGCATGATCCTTGTCAACAACTATGTGCTGGTGAAGTTCTACGGTATCTGCCCGTTCCTGGGCGTTTCCAAAAAGCTGGATTCCGCTGTTGGTATGTCCGGTGCTGTCATCTTCGTCATGTTCATGGCAACGGCCGTTACCTTCCCCATCCAGATCTTCATTCTGGACCCGGCTGGTCTGAGCTACCTGCAGACCATCGTGTTCATTCTGGTCATCGCTGTGCTGGTGCAGTTCATCGAGATCTTCCTCAAGAAGTACGTCGTTGCACTGTATAACTCGCTGGGCGTTTATCTGCCCCTGATCACCACCAACTGCTGCGTGCTGGCTGTTACCATTCTGGTCGTGGGCGACTACGGCGCAGATGTGGCTGCACACGGCTTCGGCTACGCCTATATCGAGGCTCTGATCTGTGCCATCGGCGCAGGCTGCGGCTTTATGCTGGCTATGGTCATGTTCAGCGGCGTGCGTAAGCGCGTGGAAGCCTGCGATCCCCCGGCACCCTTCAAGGGCCTGCCCATCACCCTGATCGCAGCTGCAATCACCAGCCTGTCCTTCATGGGCTTCGGCGGCATCGTCGAAAACCTGTTCAATGTTACGCTGTAAGGGAGGAACAGGACTATGAATATTGTATCTGCTGTTATCCTGTGCACCATCGTGGGCGCTGTGGGTGCTATCATTCTGGTGGCTGCCGCAAAGTTCATGGCGGTGGAGGAAGACCCCCGCATTGAGGAAGTTTCTGCCTGTCTGGCCGGCGCAAACTGCGGCGGCTGCGGCTACGCCGGCTGTGCCGACTACGCCAAGGCAGTTGTTCTGGACGGCGTGCCCTGCGACAAGTGCGCACCCGGCGGCCCCAAGGCTGCTGCTGCCATTGCCAAGATCATGGGCGGCGAGGCAAGCGCCGTAGAAAAGAAGGCTGTTGTGCAGTGTCAGGGCAACTCCGAGCACTGCAAGCCCGCCTACGACTACAAGGGCATCCAGACCTGTGCTGCTGCGGCAGCCCTGTACGGCGGCCCCAAGACCTGCACCTTCGCCTGTATTGGTCTGGGCGACTGCACCAAGGTGTGTAAGTTCGACGCCATCCACATCGTAGACGGTGTGGCCAAGGTGGATAAGGACAAGTGCACTGGCTGTGGTGCCTGCGCCAACATCTGCCCCAAGCAGGTGATCATGATCGACGCTGCCGGCCCCCGCAAGCCGGTGGTCATGTGCTCCAACAAGGATAAGGGTGCTGTGGCAAACAAGCTGTGCACCACTTCCTGCATTGCCTGTGGCATGTGCGAGCGCACCTGTAAGTTCGACGCCATCCATGTTGTGGACGGCGTGGCACGCGTTGATTACGACAAGTGCAAGGGCTGCGGTATGTGCGCCCAGAAGTGCCCCAAGCACATCATCCTGTTCCCGCTGAAGGACGACCCCAATCCCCCGAAGCCCGTGGTGAAGCCCGCCGCTCCCGCTGCTGCCCCCGCAGCAAAGCCGGAAGCCAAGGCTGAGGCAAAGCCCGAGACCAAGGCAGAGTAAACTGTAAACCAAAGCCCGCCGTGCAGCAATGCCCGGCGGGCTTTTTGTATAAAAATGATTGGGAATGCCCTCCGCTTGCGCTTTGGGCATCTTCAGCGGAATAATTATTTTTAATTTCGCGTTTGTCGCGCTCTGCGGAGCGCTCCAAACGCTTTTTTCACAGGAGGGGCCGAGAAGGCAAACGGTAACGCACTCCGCAGCGCCGCGCTTCCGAAGGAAGCGGCGCTGCAAATGCAGTTTACCATTACGACCCTTCTCGTGAAAATGGCAGAACGGAACGCCCGCAGGCGTTCCGTTCTGCCGAAATCTAAAATAAATTTTCCTTAAATCATGCCCAGAGCAACGCGGAGGGCATTCAAATCGTTCTCTTTCCCATCTATTCCGTCTTAGTGGGGCGGATGGTCACCTCGCCGCAGCGCAGCGCCTCGGTGCGCCCGCCCTCTCGCTGCACCACCAGCCGCCCGGCATCGTCAATGGAAAGCGCCTGCGCGGCGTAGGTCTCGGTGCCGGTGCACACGGTCACCCAGTGGCCGGGCACAAAGCAGCGGGCGCGGTACTCGTCCAGACAGGCAAATCCCGGGCAGAGCGCTAACAGCTCCCGCCCGATAGCGCCTGCCAGCGCCGCCCGGCCTACCGGGGCAGGGCCGCCGGGATATAAGCTGCCTGCTTTGGCGGTCAGCTCCGGGGGAAAGTCCTCCGCCGTGGCGGTCAGGTTCAGCCCAATGCCCACCACCAGCCATTCCAGCTGCCCGCTTTCAAGGTCTGTACCGGCCTCGGTCAGGATGCCGCACACCTTTTTACCTTTGTAATACAGGTCGTTCACCCACTTGATGGCAAGTTCCAGCCCACACAGCTTCTGCACTGCCCGGCACACCGCCACTGCCGCGCCGATGGTGGCGGTCTGGGCGTTGGCGGCAGGCAGCGGCGGGCGCAGCACCACCGAGCAGTACACCCCCTTGCCCGCCGGGCTGGCAAAGCTGCGTCCCAGCCGCCCGCGTCCGGCGGTCTGCCCGCCCGCCAGCACCAGCGTGCCGTGGGCGGCGCCTTCCAGCGCCAGCAGCTTTGCGGTGCGGTTGGTGCTTTCCAGCGTGTCGTACAGCTGCACCGGGGCGGGGTAGGGGCCTACCGCCTCGGTGCAGAATGGGTCGCCGCCCAGCAGGCGGTACCCCCGGCGGGAGGCGGCTTCCAGCGCATAGCCCTGCGCGGTAAGCGCCGCTGCCGCCTTGTGCACGGCAGCGCGGCTGACCCCCAGCTGCTGCGCCAGCTGCTGGCCGGAAATATATGCGCCCTCGGCGGCGCTGAGCGCCTGTAAAAGCGCCTGACGGGTGGTAGAAGCCATGGCGAAAATCCTCCCTGTGTGCTATACTGCTATTGTACCATATCTGTGGGAGAAGAAAAAGTTTGAAAATATTTCAGTTTTTTGCAGGAACTGCCGCCGCTCCCTCGTATTAAAGACAGAAGGGCGGCGCAGAGCAGCGCATCCAAGACCGGAAAGGAGGCCGTGCAGCGCGTTGACAACACAGGAATTCAGCACGATGGTGCAGAAATATCAGGCGCTCGTGTACACGGTCTGCCATCAGCTGGTGCCGGATGTACAGGAGGCGCAGGATCTGACGCAGGAGACCTTTCTGGCGGCGTGGCGGGCCATCGACCGCTGCCCGCTCGGCTTTGAAAAGCAATGGCTGGCGCGTATCGCGGCCAACAAAGCCAAGGACTATCTGCGCAGTGCATGGGTGCGCAAAATGAACACCCCCGGCGACGAGGTGCTGGCGCTGGAAGGTGCGCCGCCCGGTATGCAGCCGGAGCAGCAGGTGCTGGAAGCACTGGGCGAAGAGGAGCTTACGGAGATGATCTTGAATCTGCGCGAGCCCTACCGCACACCCTGCTGTCTGGTGCTGCTGGAGCAGCACACCATGGCCGAAGCTGCAAGGCTGTGCGGACGCCCGCCCAAAACGGTGGAAGCGCAGGTCTACCGCGCCAAAAAGATGCTGGCGCAGCAGATCTTGCAAAACGACCGCGTACCCTGTGAAAGGAGGAGCGTACATGGAACTGTTTGACGCAAAAGGCTGTCTGAGTGAGGAAGGCTTACAGGCACTGGTCGGTGGACAATTGGACGAAACGCAGCGGCTGGAAGCCGCCGAGCACCTTGCCTACTGCGACCGCTGCATGGACCGCTACACCGCTCTGCTGACCGACGATGTGCTGGAGCAGCCGCCGCGCTCTGCCCGGGGTGCGGTGATGGGCACCATCTGGATACGGCTGATGCAGAACACATGGGGACGCGCCGCCGTGGCCACCGTAGCCGCCGTGCTGGCACTGACCATGTGGCGTGCCGGTACGCTGGAACAGATCCTGCACACCGGGCAGCAGCTGAACACATGGCTGCCGCAGACCACCCAGCAGACCGAACCGGAGCTGCTGGGCAAGCCGGTGAACGACAAAGCCCCGCAGCAATCCACCGCTCCGCTGGGCAAGCCCATAGAGGACAAAAAGCAGCTAACCGAAAAACTATCCGACGCACTGGACGCGCTTTTGCACCACAGTGCAGACACCACTGAGAAATGAGGGAACTGATTATGAAGAAAAACGGGATCCTGACCCTGCTGTTTGCCTGCATCCCCGGTGCGGGGCAGATGTATCAGGGCTATATGAAGCGGGGGCTCTCGCTCATCACTATGTTCTGCCTGTTCATTATTGTAGGCAGCACCACGGGGCTGGACGCACTGGTAGTCGGCTGCATCGTTGTGTATATGTACAGCTTTTTCGATACCTTGAACCTCCGCGCGCAGCTGGCGGCGGAAAAAGCCCCGGAGGACGATTATCTGGTGCACTTTAACTGGCACGATGCCCGCATGACCCAGTTCATGGGCGAAAGCCACAAGCTGGTGGGCTGGGGGCTCATCGCACTGGGCGCCATCGTGTTCTACAACAACATCATTATGCGGGTGCTGGGCGATGTGATGTGGCGCTGGGGACAGGATAACCCGGTTTTCCGCGCTATCTACCTGATGCTGGATGCCCTGCCGCAGATCGTGGTCTGCGTGGCGCTGATCGTGTGCGGTATGTGGCTGGTGCGCGGCCCGAAAAACAAAAAGGGCAAGCAGCCCCCTGAAGAGGAGACCGAGGAAGCCGAGGATTTCCACGCCTACACGGCTGCGCCGCAGGCAGAGGATGCCGAGGACACCGAGGACACCGCAGACACGGACACCCATTTTGCCATGCCGGAGCTTTCGGCACTGCTGGGCGAGCCGGTGACCGGTGCAGAGCAGGACGAAACCCCTGCGGAGGATGACGATGACCGAGCAGAATAAGACCCCTTTGACGGCACAGCCGGGCAGTGCGCCCGCGCCGGAGCAGAAACCGACAGAAAAACGACCCGCTGAAAAGCCCCTGCGCCGGGTGGGCAGCCTGACCTTGGGCGCGTGTCTCATTGCGGCGGGCGTGTTCTTCCTGCTGTATTTCTTCGTGCCGGGCTTTGATGTGCAGCTGACCCTGAAAATTGCCCCGGCGGTGGCGCTGGTGCTGCTGGGGTGCGAGGTGCTGTTCTTTGCCGCCCGCCCCGGCCGCTGGAAGTACGATTTTGTGTCCGTGCTGGTCTGTCTGGTGCTGATGGCGGGCTGCTTCTGCATGGCGATGCTGCCCATGCTATGGGACGAGTTGAGCGGCGAAAATCAGCAGACGATGAACCGTCTGAGCGCACAGGCCATTGACGAATTGTACACCGCCTGCAAGCAGGATGCGCAGGATATCGCCATCCGGGATATCAGCGGCAGGCTGTACCTGAGCGGCCCGCAGGCCGAAACTTTGCAGCAGGCCGCCGCCCTGCCCGCCGGGGATACCTACCTGACCTTGACCGTGGAGCTGTTCGGCCCCTACGACAGCGCCGCCGCCTTTGCCCGGGACTGCTACACCCTGACCGCACTGGCAAAGCAGTGCACCGTGCCGCCGGAAAATCTGCACTTTACATGGGATGCCCCCAGCGCGGCAGAAAGCAGCTTGAACACCGGCAGTCTGCTGTATACTGAGGATTACTCGCTGGACCTGAGCGGCGCTGTGCAGCTGGACTGGACCGCGCAGCAGATGGAACAGCAGACCGAGACCGAGTATCTGCTGGATGCAGAGAATATCCCCGACGAGGATTAAAAAATACCGCCGCACAGCAGTGCGGCGGTATTTTTGCAGTGCGGCTGAAAGGATAAACGAAAAACGCCCCGAAGTCCTAAGACTTCAGGGCGTTTGAGCTGGAGCTGCTATCCAGATTCGAACTGGAGACCTCATCCTTACCAAGGATGCGCTCTACCAACTGAGCTATAGCAGC